>Ga0187827_10008914_pt1 | contig 10757 bp, 11 predicted proteins | sample ETNtaG_39_FD_167969 | JGI IMG/M metagenome (GOLD analysis project Ga0187827, IMG submission 167969) | Marine microbial and viral communities from oxygen minimum zone, Eastern Pacific Ocean - ETNP2014_SV_150_PacBio MetaG (Illumina Assembly) | ecosystem: Environmental > Aquatic > Marine > Hypoxic... | reverse complement strand
TCTCTTAATATTCTGCCAGTCCATCTCCTGTTCCATACCGCTGTCGGGACACTTGATATCAACAACCCTTATGATGCCTTTTGGTAATATATCAATGTTCTGACTTCCGTTTGTTTCTATATATACACTGAAATAATCCTTTTTCAATAGATTTATCAGTTTGCTGATGTCTTCTTGTAACAGGGGCTCGCCGCCTGTGATACAGACGTTCCTGGACTCATATCCCCGTACTCTGTTCAGTATCTCTTCTAACGACATTACAGTCCCTTCACTATAGGCATATACTGTATCACAGTACGAGCATCTCAGGTTGCATCCTGTCAGTCTGACGAAGATACAGGGGATACCGGCATAGGTAGACTCGCCCTGAATACTCACAAATATCTCATTAACAAGGAGAGAAGGTTCTTTTTTACTCATATTTGCTTATATCAGGGGTAACTCCCTATATATAAAGGAGATATGCTAATATTAAAGTGTTTATTATAATATAGTATTTCCCTGAACATAACATAAGATGTCTTATCAGACGTTATATTTAGCATAAAAGATTGTTACTTCTACTTAATATCATCGTATTCATGATAAAGTGACTCTTCTTCGTTTCTTATCCTTGCATTGAGAGACGCAAAAAGACTCTCAAAGTTTATCTGAAAATCTTTATCAGTATCTCCTCCGGAATAATCATCAAAGAATTCATGTACAACCCTGGTAAGATACTGCGGATCAATTGCAAATATATCTAATTCATTTTGCAGATCTTTATTATGTTTTGCCCCTTTTCTGAGTACAGGATAGAGTTGTTCGTTCTCCTTATTGAGATGTTCTAGCAGAAACTCTTTTGCAGTTATGAGTTTTGATCGGCCCTCTGGCGAATGAATGCCCAGCTTCTTAACTTCGTTGAGAATTGCTAAAATTCCTGAATGTTCTCTTTTGAATTCCTCAATCAGTGCCAACATGTTTACTCCTCTTAATTAACTCTTTCTCTTGAACACGAGAAAATAATGATATGGCATAAAGTTATGTTTTTCGATTAATTCAAAACCTGCTCTCTCTACCTCATTTATTATGGTATTTTCTGAAACTTTCACCTCAATCGGTGGGCCAAAGGGAGATTGCTTTGCAGGATCCCAATCAATGATGGCAAGCCTGCCGGAAAATCGCAGGTCCTTCTTTATATTCTCCAACATCAGGAAGGGCTTTCCCAACTCGTGGTATGTATTTGCAAGGAAGACAAGATTAAAAAAATTGTCAAGAAGTGAAGGGTTATCTGGTTTTCCAAAGATTACCCTGATATTCTTCAGTTTCAGCTTTTCCACTTTTCTAGAGATGTAGTTAATCATCTCTATTTGAATCTCTTCGGCAAAAACCAGGCCTTTATCCCCTACCCGTGATGCAAACGGTATAGTGAAATAGCCGGAGCCGGCTCCTATATCAGCAACAATGTCACCCGCCCCCAGATGCAGCCTGTCCATAATCTCTTCTGTATCCTGCCAATCTCTGGGTTCTTCAAGCAGGAATATCTTGTCAGGAGGGAAAAGCTCACCGGGGGTTCTCACCTGCGCTGAAACAGAAGTGGTAAATAGAGGCAGAAAAAGAGTCAGGAAAAGTAAGGTTTTACGCACCATTAATGGCAATCTCTTCTTTACCATTCTATCTAATACTCCTCTCCCCTGTTTCTATGCTGAGAACATAAAATGTTACTTTTTTGATTTCTTCTTTTTGGCTCGTACTACAATCGGCCTCTTCCCTTTGCCCTCTTTCTTGAAAACGTGTAATATGATTTCCGCATCTTCGAAAGGAACAGTTATAAAGGAAAAGTTATCAAATATTTTAACATCATCTATCTTGCTCTCTTCTATATTGGCTTTCTGTTTTATCAATTTTACTAATTTGCCACGTGTTATCGAGTCAGATTTTCCAAGTGCAACAAACAGCCTCGCTGTTCCGGTTTTGTCAACAGATATCTCTCTGATCTCACTATAACTTTTTCCACTCAACTCATCCTGATATGAATGCTTAAGAAGTGCGGCTATAATATGCTCAGGATCCTGATCACCCAGAAGTTCCTGCGCCATATGCATGTATTCATTATGCTTCTCGTCCTTAATAATGCTCTTAAGCTGTGTCTTAATCCGCTTTTTCTTGGAATCTATTATATCCTTAACTTTAGGAATTTTTTCTTTTCTAATTTTAGCTTTTGTCATTTTCTTTATAAATAAAAGTTTTCTGTACTCTTCCGGTGTGACAAACGTAATGGCAGTGCCCTCTTTACCGGCCCTTCCGGTCCTTCCTATTCTGTGTACGTAATATTCAGGGTCCTGTGGCAAGGAGAAGTTAATCACGTGTGTCAGGTCATTGATATCTATACCTCTCGCGGCAACGTCTGTAGCCACCAGCATATTAGTCCTTTTTTTCTTAAATTTATTCAGTATTGTCTCTCTCTGATATTGAGATATATCACCATGCAATGCGTCCGCATCATACCCCCTCTCAACCAGTCGTCTTCCTATTTTATCTACATCAACCTTGGTCCTGCAGAATATCAAACCATAAAAATCGTGCTCTATATCAATGATCCGGCATAAAGCGTCAAATTTATCTCCGGTAGATACTTCAAAATATATCTGATCAGTCAGGTTCGCAGTTAACTGCTCCTTCTTAATTGCGACAATCTCATAATCATTCATATATTTCTTAACTATACGCAATATTTCTTTAGGCATTGTAGCGGAGAAGAGCATCGTCCTTTTCTCTTGATTTGTAGAGCTCATAATTAGTTCTACGTCTTCAAGGAATCCCATATTCAACATTTCATCCGCCTCGTCCAGCACCAGATGTGATATGTCATTCAACTTCATACTCTTGCGTTTAATATGGTCTATTATACGGCCCGGAGTCCCTACTACTATGTCAACACTCTTCCTCAAGCTTCTCAGCTGCAGATCTATAGCCTGGCCACCGTATATCGGAACAATATGTAATTTCTTATTTCCTTTTAAAGAGTTTAATTCATCTGAAATCTGAATTGCCAATTCCCTGGTTGGTGCAAGAATAAGAGCCTGGGTACGTTTCACCTTCTCTTTTATCTGCTCTAAAATAGGCAACCCAAATGCAGCGGTTTTTCCCGTACCGGTTTGTGCCTGTCCAATCAAATCACATTCTCCTTTAAGCAGAATAGGAATTGATTTTTCCTGAATAGGAGTGGGTTCTTCAAAACCCTTCTTCTTCAGTGCCTTTAAAGTGTTATCAGATAAACCCAGATTCTTAAACTTCTCCAATTTCTCCATTTTGTCTCCACTAAGGTTCTTACAACTTTATATCGCGTAATATACTATAAATTGTTTAGTAATAGCTATTTAAAATTAAATAGTTGAATAATAGGTGTTAAAGTGTGTCACATGAAAGATTTAAATACACCGAGAGTGTTTTTAGACAGGTATGTTATGTATGTGTTGGTTTTCTGACAATGATAACAGACAAATACCCCTTGCCGGCACCTTTTAGCGATAGAAGGTCCCGGGTAATAAACTCATTTTTATGTCCAATATACGAGGCAAAAAGGGAATTATCAATAAGTGCCATATCATCGAGGAGCTCAATTACCTCATCCAGCTTCTTTGCTACTTTCATCAGAATTATAGTATCAAAGCTGTTAAGTACCGGGCGTAATTCGTCAATGTTACTGGATACCGGAATTATTGCTAATTTTTCGCTCTGTTCTATCAATGAGAAGTTTGCCAGGCTTGCTGCTGCATTGTAGGATGTAATTCCGGGAATGGTGTGAATCTTCTCTGAAGGAATTATCTTGGAAAGTTGCTGTAATAGATAACAATAGGTACTGAATGTTAACGCATCGCCGATAGTAAGATAAGCTACGCTGTTACCGTCTTCAAGTTCACGCTTTATCTCATTTGCGGATGCGAGCCAGGCAGCTTCAAGTTTAGACCTGTCCTTAACCATGGGATAGACTTGTTCAACGACTCTTTTACCTTCGCAAACGTTCGAGACGATATCCAGCGCAAGGCTGGACGCTTTTGAATCTGCCCGTGGTGCAAAAATACAGTCCACAGACTTTATAATACGAACCGCTTTCAACGTAACCAGCTCGCTATCTCCCGGACCTACCCCGATGCCATAAAACTCCCCCACTTTGTTATTCATATCAGCCTTACTCTTCATCCAGGAATATAATCACGTTTAAGTCACTTATACGTATTTTCAAAATTGAAGATACATCAAATTCTCGAATTCTCTCTTTTTCCAGTGAAAGATTTTCACAGACAAATATCTTTCTCTCTTTTACACCAGTCTCTAATAGTTTTTTGGCTATAAGCTTAACATTGTTAGAATTATCAGTTAAGACAGCTACTTTATCGTTCTCCGTAATCTTCTTTACAACTGATGCAAGTTTGCCTGATCGCCCGTGCAGGCTCATAAAACACGCATCATTCCAAGTTCTGCCTATTTTGGAAAATGCCATCTGAACAGAACTGATACCCGGAATCACTTCGCATTTCTCAACACCCAGTTTATCAACTATTAGTTTTGAATAACTGAAAAACCCCGGATCACCACTCACGAGAACAACTACCTTCTTCTTCTTTTTACTTAATGACACAATTCTCGTAATAAGCAGCTTATAGTTATTACTCAGCACATATGTATCTGCGTCTGCATCAGGAAACAGTGACAAAAGCCTCCTACTGCCTATCAACACTTCAGCATTAATGATATGTTGCATTGCATACCCGGTTATGAACTTTTTAGAACCCGGGCCGCAGCCTACAATAGTAACTTTATTTACAATCTTTTTTGCCAAATCTTAAAACCCTTTGAAGTCCCAACAATGTTCTTCTTCATATCAAACATTACTGTTCCTATTTCTGTTTTAGATGAAACATATCGGTATGCCGCTTCCTGTACATCATCAGCAATACTATTAAATATATCCAGTCTATTATGTTTTCTCATAATCTCCACCATGCCTTCTACCGTTGGAGACTCTTCAAGTTCACAAATCACTGCGGAATCAATCTCTGCTTTCTTGAATAAGTTGATCAATATATCATTTGCCGGTTTTGAATCTGAACTGTGTGTATAAAAATCACCACGAATCAGTTTTGTCAGCTTACCGGGATGTCCGCCAATGATTACGTTCTTAAAACCTCGCTTAACACTCTCGTCTAACATAAACCCGACAAAATTACTCATCTGAATTACCTGATCACCACCGACTTCGAAATACTTCTTGAATCCTGTTTCACCAATGCTTCCGGGAACCAGAACAACCGATTCGTGACCGGCAGCCTTTGCAACATCCAGCCCACACAAAAGTGACACCTTAAATGAATCCAGAGACATTGGCCTGACAATACCGGTAGTCCCTATTATGGAAATACCATCAACTATACCCAATCGTTCGTTGAATGTCTTTTTCGCCAGCTTTTTACCTTCTGGCACAGTAACACGAACATCTATCCCTCCCGGAGTACCAAGAACCTCTTCCAGGGATTGCTTGATCATAGATCGTGGTACAGGATTTATAGCCGGTTCACCCTGAGGCACTTGAAGTCCCGGTTTTGTTACCGTACCAACACCATCTCCTGCTATAAACCTTATTCCATTCCCACCTGATCTTTCGACTCTCACATGAATTTCACAGCCATTTGTAATATCCGGATCGTCACCGGAATATTTACGCACTGCACATTCGGCAAAACCATCACCCACCTTGCGGTGAAGGAGATTTAACTGCAATGTAACATCGGCAGGTGTTAATAAATCTACGGAGTCTGGTATTGCCCCCTGAAGCAGCCCATAGGCCGCACCCTTCGCCGCACCGGCAGCACAACTTCCGGTAGTATATCCGTATTCAAATTTATCTGGCATTAGTGTCTATTAAAAAGTGGACTAAAGTTATAGTGGTCAACACGCAACTCATAACTCGAAACATCTTGCCTCTATTTATTCCTCTGCGATCTTTGCGCCTTTGCGAGAGTTAGTTCTTTAATCATTTTTTGTTTTATTCCTCTGTGTTTGTGTCTGTGTTAGTCTGTGGCTAAATTAACCGGTCTGCGTTTCCTTGGTGATATTGATCAAGGCATTTACAATTGAGACGGCAACTGCGCTACCGCCCTTTCTGCCGATGTTTACTATGTAAGGGATTTGAACATCTTTTTTATTATCAAGAAATATCTTCAACGCCTCTTTAGATTCTGACGACTTTACAAAACCGACAGGCACTGCCACTACGAGAGCCGGGACAACCTCTTCTCTTCTAATGAGATCGATGATTGAGAAAACTGCCGTAGGCGCATTGCCGACCACAACTATCCCTCCCGATATGTCGCCCAGGGACTCCTGCATAGCTGTAATAGCACGGGTTTTACCGAACTTCTTCGCCTTTGCAGCAACATCATCATCCGCAATCCTGCATATGATCTTTCCACCAAATTTATTTATCGCCTTGGCACTGATACCGACCCTTACCATATTAACGTCAGTGACTATCGATTTGCCTGATGATATCGCTTCTGTGGCGGCTGTAACAGCCGTCGGGCTTATTATCAGGTTGTCCGCATAGTCAGTGTCTCCGGTTGCATGAATAACCCTTCTTATTATCGGTCTGAATGCTTCCGGAATATTGTCAAAGTCGACAAGATTGTCGATAATGTCAAAGCTCTCATTGATTATCTCCTGCGGGTTCTCTGAATAGTCTTTAGTCTGTTCATTCATACTTATCTCTATCTGATCAAAGTTACATGCCGGGCTAGTTTACGGCCTCTTCTATTCTGTCTGCTGCTATCAAAGCTATACGCTCATCAGCACCAATATTTTTTGCATAGCAGAATTCAACATCCGGGAATTTTTTTCGTTCATGATCTATCTCATCAGGAATGTCCTTTAAAACGTGATTCCCACTGAAAAGCAGAAGCGGCATAACCACGACTCTCCTTGCCCCCCTGGCTATCAAATCGTCAACTACCTCGGTAAGTCCGGGTTTAGCCAACTGCAGAAATCCTGCTTCAACCATATCCCACTTTTCCATTTTACGCAACATCTCTACAATACTAAACAAACCCTCATTACCGGTTTTCACCTTACTTCCATGCGCCAATACTATGACGCCTGTTTTTTTACTCATTATTAATTACATCCTTTCCGCTGCTAATTTATGCGTTGATCTTTTTGCCATGCTTGATAATATATTTACTGCAAGTTCCGGGTTACTGCTGAAATGTATATGCGTGTAGGATGCCAGAACGTTACTCTTGCATATACCATCAACGCCGGTTCTCTTACCATTGCTTTTCTTTGTATTATAGGCAAATATGGTATTATCCGGGACATCCTGAAGCTTAGACCAGTGAAATTCGTGAGCACGGAACGTGTCCCCGTTATTGCAGATTACACTGTCATATGTCGCATCAACAATGACATATCCAAGCCCCTGCCTCCTTTTTTCCATCCTTGTTGTGCCGTTTAGCACACCACTCATCTTAAACGATCTGCCTTCACAGTCAATTAATTTTTCAATCAGGTACATCATCCCGCCGCATTCACCGTATATTACAGTCCCCTGCTTATGCGCATCCAATATTGAATTTATCATACTCTCATTCTTCGATAGTCTATCTGCAAACAGTTCAGGAAACCCCCCTCCCATAAATACACCGTCTATACCAACCGGAAGAGATTTGTCGGCGAGAGGACTGAACTCTATTATCTTTGCACCCAGTGCTTCAAACAGATCAATATCGTCCTGATAATAGAAACAGAATGCGTTGTCCCTGGCAACCGCCAGCGTTACGTTCAGCGAATCATTCCTGTCTGTGAAGATTGATTTATTGTAATCAGGGAAATTACCTGCCGAACCAGCTGTGGCCAGTAATCTATCAATATCTATCGTCTCAAGTACCATCTGCCCAAGTTTATCATAGAGAGCAGAATTGATCTTCCTCTCCTCAGAAGGAATCAATCCCAGATGCCTTTCCGGAATAGTAATATCACTCTCCTTTTTCAAATATCCAAGTACGGTGACAGAACAGGACTCCTCGATAGCCTTTTTGATAATGTCATAATGATTCTGACTTGCAACATTATTTATAATTATACCGGCAAGATTAATCTCTTTGTCAAATTCCCTGAAACCCATTACAACTGCTCCCGCGCTCTGTGCAACACCTTTGGCATTTACTACCAGTATGACCGGTGTATTCAAGACCTTTGCCAGGTGCGCACTGCTGCCATGTCCGGAAGAGTCAATACTGCCGTCATACAGACCCATCACACCCTCAATAACTGATATTTCAGCGTTAATCACAGAACGTGCAAACAGTTCGCGGCAGGCGTTCTCACCCATCATCCAGGTATCAAGATTCCTGGATGCATTTCCTGTTACAAAAGTATGATGAGATGGGTCGATATAATCCGGACCCGCCTTAAACCCCTGTACATTAATCCCTTTCTGTACCAGAGCAGACATGATGCCTAGTGTTACAGTAGTCTTACCCACTCCACTATTCGTTCCGGCAATCATAATTCTTGGAAGCTTATTCATAATATTTAAGTGAGCTAAATAAACTAAGTGACTAAAGTGCCTAAAGTTAAAAGAAACTCGTAACGCGTAACCCGAAACCTGCAACCCGAATAATTAAAAACCACGTATTTTGTAATAAATCTGTGGAGATGACGAGTCAAATGAACCAAGCATTAAATCGTTTCCACTCATCGACAGATAGCCTTCAATCATCAGGAACGCAATACCAATAACAACTGAAATAATTGCGGATACCATAACTATCTTTGAAGTGCTGTTAATGTCATCAAAACTGACATCTTTTTGTGGATCTCCAATAAAGGGTTTGTATGACGATACCTCATTATAAATACTCGGCCCCCCCAGCCTGATCCCTAACGCACCAGCAATAGCCGCCTCCGGTATTCCGCTGTTAGGACTTGGATGTTTCTGTCCGTCTCTCTTTAATATTTTTACAGAATTTGAATAGTCTGCACCGCAAAGATATGAAGCTATTGGAAGAACAATAGCTGCAATCCTTGCCGGGATGTAATTTGCCAGATCGTCAAGCTTGGCAGATGTCCGGCCAAAATCGATGTACTTATCGTTTTTATATCCAACCATGGAGTCCAGTGTGTTGATTGACTTATATGCCATTGCAAGCGCCGGTCCTCCTATAAAAGCATAAAACAGAGGAGCAATTATACCGTCAACAATGTTTTCCGCTGAGGTCTCAATACAGCCCGTTGCAATCTGTTCTTCACTGAGATCCTGCGTATCCCTGCCGACAATCCTTGAAAGATTCTTTCGTGCTTTTTTCAAGTTGCCGGATTTGAGTGCATTTAACACATTGTCAGTCTCCCTTAACAGATCACGTGTAGACAATGAAAAGAAGATAATTATAATGCTGGCAACAATACCGAAAGACCATCTTATTTCATAAAAGAAGACCAAAAGTTGATAAGTGACCAGGTACGTACCGATAACAATAATAAAGGTGAGGAACACACCCGCCAACTGCTCTGAAGGCACCAGCCGACGCAGTACTTTTTCGCAATACTCTATGCACACACCAATCATCCTGACCGGATGCGGAAACCACCTCGGGTCCCCTATCATTATGTCGAGGAGAAAAGCAATACCAATTTGAATAGGCAAATAATCATTCATAATATATTTCAGCCACTGACTTACACAGACTTAAAAACTCTTCTCTTAAATTCCAGTTTCTCACCAAAATTCACTAACAGTCCTAATTTTATATCTGTAGCTTTAAGATAATTAAGCAGCTGTGCTTCATGTTGTGGTATTAATTTTGTTACAGCTTTGATTTCAATTATAATCTTATCTTCTACAATAATATCTGCTTTGAAATCTCCAACTAATTGGCTCTTGTAATATACGTCCAGACTTTTTTGATTAAGAGCCTTTAGCCCTTTATCATTAAACTCTATCATCAAGGAACGTTCATATACACTTTCTAAGAAACCAGGTCCTAACTCATCGTAAACACTATAAAAACATTTAATTATTCTTTCAGTTATATCCTCATATAGATACTCTTTCGCCATTATTATTTTTAGTTCGCTTTTATCTGTTCTTAAGTCTGTGAGTAAGGTGTTTTTTTATTCTTTTATGTCTATTTCTGCCTATTATTGTTTTTTGTCTGTGTAAGTCTGTGGCCAATCTGTTCATAAATCAAATCCATATCTATATGTTCCCGGAACCAATCCGCAAGTTTGTCATATTGCTTCTCTTTATCTACCGTACTCAGCTCTTCAGCCAACATGGGAGAAAGGCCCTTGTTCTTTCTTAAACGGTTAATAAGTTCCAGTCGGAACTCATCGTTATCAAAAATTCCGTGCAGGTACGATCCTATTACGTTTCCATCATCGGAAACAGCACCATCATTCATGCTTATTTCTTTTTCAGATCTCTCTGTAATCTTCAGGAATGGCGATGTTCCGTTAAGTAACTCTGTCTCCCCCATGTGAATCTCATAACCGGTTATTTCACTATCAATATTCAAACCCTTAAAAATATCTGTTCCTTTCTCATGAAGCGTTGCCTTTACCTGATGTGTATTTTTCTGCATCCTGAATAGAGTGCTTACGTCAATGAGTCCAAGCCCCCCTGTCTCTAATGTTTTAGATTCTGCGTTTTCAGGGTCACGGATCACTCTGCCAAGCATCTGATATCCTCCGCAGATTCCGATAACCATGGTACCGCTGTTTGC
>Ga0187827_10008913_pt1 | contig 10757 bp, 5 predicted proteins | sample ETNtaG_39_FD_167969 | JGI IMG/M metagenome (GOLD analysis project Ga0187827, IMG submission 167969) | Marine microbial and viral communities from oxygen minimum zone, Eastern Pacific Ocean - ETNP2014_SV_150_PacBio MetaG (Illumina Assembly) | ecosystem: Environmental > Aquatic > Marine > Hypoxic... | reverse complement strand
AAGTGAAGGTGGGGTTGAGGATTGGAATATTTCATGGGCATGTGGGGAAGAAGTAACTGGTCTTGAACAGGGATGTAATGGTAAATTGAGCGCTGAAGGGAAGGAAGTGGTGCATTTTGAATGGTTTACTCCTGAATTGGCAACTTCTCCATCCACATTGATCATCACGATTGAGAATGGCGAAGATGAGCGTGATGTACAAATCAGACCAGATTTTGATATTACCCTTGCTCAACCATTCTGGCAATTTAGTGGCGACCAACAATCTCCTGTTCTTTGTACGGCTTTGGAAGTCAGCAAAGATTCCAATTCCTTCAATCTCAGTCTCGGTTCTGAACCAAGTGCCTCAAACAGCGCAGTATTGTGGAGCATCGTTGAACCTCAGTCAACTTCAGTCGTTTCCAATAGTAGTAAGTTCACAGTGCCCGTATGTATAGAGGGTGAAGCCGGTTCGATGCAGACAGATATCAGTTCACTTAGACTTAGGATTATCACTGATGATGGCAAGATGCAGTCATGGGCCCTTGGGGAACCAGACTTGACGCCAACCTTCATCCTGCCCACAAATGGTTGGCGTTTCGGAGATGATGGCTCTCCTGGATTGAATTGGACCAATTCGAGTGAGTGGTACATCACAGGAGCGATGGGTTGGCAACATGGAGATGACCTGATGGTTTCAGAGGATCTTGATTGCAGCAGTGGTGGTACCTGGCGCCAAGCGAGTGTATCAGAAGAGGGATGGAGATGGGATTCGGATTTGCAGAAGAGGGTTGATTGGCCAAACCTCAGCGCTACAAACTTGACATGGACAGGTAGTGTAGGTGGCTTACTCCACCAATGTGGTGAGGACTCGACATCATGGGAATTGGTGGATGGCCCTCCGGTCATCATGATGGATTCAGGGATTCCGAGAATGGATTGGATCGAGAAAGGATGGGCATTCAATTCTTCGGAAGCAGGAAGTCTGGAGATTTCTTTCCGAGATATTGATGACTCTTTGAGTTTTGATGAACGCTACCATGGAAATGGAACAGGTTGGGCACAACATGGCGTTGTCAATGATGGTGTTGAAGTGACTCTGACCTTGAATTGGCAGGCCAGTGATGATATTCTTGTGGCTTGGATGGAATTGAAGGATGGCCAGGTCCAATTGCATCTTGCTGCTTGGGCACTGGGGTGAATGGATGAGAATCGGAATTCTTGGGCCAGGGGCTATTGGCGGGCTATTGGCTGCAAGATTGAGGAATAATGATCTGACATTATTCGCTAGGGGAGCCACTCTACAGGCATTGGAAAGTGGTCTGGTCATGCATTCTCCCGATGGAGTAGTGAGCCAGGTATCGCCTTCTGAATATAATTTGGTCAATAGTGAAGAAGACCTGACAACAGAGATAGATATCGCTTTCATCTGCAGCAAATCCGCAGCTACTCCACAGATGGCAGAACTTGCTGAACGAGTCCTTGCAGAGGAGGGGATTGCCATCAGTATCCAGAATGGACTTGGCCATTCCGAGATTCTGGCGAGCAGACTTGGATGGGGACGTGTGCTCTCTGCTTCCACGGTACATGGAGCCACCCGCTTCGGACTCAATGAAGTACATTGGACCGGAATAGGTAGCATCAGTATCGGCTCTTTGGAAGAGCAATGCCCCACTCTCGCAGACCCGCGCACCAGCAAATTGTTCTCAATTCTCGATGAGGCCGGCCTTTCTCCAATATGGATTGATGATATAGAGAAGGCACTGTGGGTGAAGTTGTTGCTCAACGTTGCAATCAATCCATTGGCTGCTATCAGTGGAGTGGAGAATGGTTTGATTCTAGAGCAACATGGATTGATGAATCAAGCAGTGGCAGTTATGGAAGAGTCGAGAATGGTGGCCACTGCAGAAGGGATTGAAATAGACCAATTCGAGATTCTAGAGACTCTTGGTGAAGTCCTTCAACGTACAGCAAGCAACCGATGTTCGATGTTACAAGATGTCATTGCTGCGAAGAAGACCGAGATAGATTCACTCTGTGGTGAAGTGGTACTTAGAGCTGAGCGGCATGGTATTCCAACCCCATTGAACAATCAACTCATCGCCTTGATCAAGGCGATTGAGGATTCATATGGACTCAGATGAGATCCTTGTTGTAATGTAGACCAATGTTGGTTTTTCGGGCAATACTCGACGAGCATACTCTTCTAGCGACCTGTACCATGTTTCGTAGTTGAACCAGTTCTTTACTCGGTTTGCATCTCTGCCACAACCGTTCAACTTCCTCTTTCAATAATGCCAGTCGCCGTTCTGCACGTTGGAGGCGAGCATTGGATTTGACCAATCCTACATCATCAGTCATGGTCGATTGCAAAGCCCCTCTATCATGAACAAGAGGGGAATGCTCTCTCATCTCGACCATTTCATCGGCTCTCCATTCCGGCAGGGTACGGGGGGCAGTGTCCTGAATGACTGCAATGAGATGCTCCGATGCCCTATGGGCGAAAACAACTGCTTCGAGCAGACTGTTTGATGCTAGACGGTTGGCTCCATGCATGCCCGTACAAGCAACTTCACCAATCGCATACAATCCGCCAATCACACGTTCAAGTCCTGCCTGTAATACTCCGCCGTTATCATCAACTGCCAATCCACCAACGAAATAGTGTGCTGCTGGAGAAACTGGTAGCGGGTCTTCCGCCAATGAAATTCCATGCCTTTGGAGACGGGATTCGATAGTTGGGAATCGTTGTACTACATCCTTACCAAGATGCTCAGTCACCAAGAAAACGCTATCCTGTCCACTTCTTTTCAATTCTTCATCGGTTGCTCTGGCGACGATATCTCTGGTTGCAAGACTTCCCGAGGGACTGTATTTCAAGGTGAATGAATAGTTCTCTGGAGAACCTCCTTCTTCCTTCCATCTCACATACTCATCTCTGGTCAGGAGTACGGCACCATGTCCACGCAATGCCTCGGTGATCAGGAATGGTCTATCGCCTTCAAGAGCAAGTGCGGTGGGATGGAATTGTACGAATTCCATATCTCTGGTTAGCGCCCCAGCCCGAATTGACATCGCTATGCCATCGCCACAAGCGACATGCGGGTTAGTTGTGTGTCTATAGAGTTGGCCAGCGCCACCAGTCGCAATTAGAATTGCATCGGCTGCAAAAGTCACCATCATTTCTGAGTCGTCGAGACACCATATTCCAACGACATCTTTCTGTTTTGCATTCTTGTCATCCAGAATCAGGTCAACGGCAAGATGGTCAGGGTACATCGAAATCAATTCTGAACTCCTGACTGCGGCCATCAAGGCACCCTCGATCTCGGCCCCAGTTGCATCTTTGGCGTGCAGTATCCTCGAAGATGAATGTCCACCTTCTTTGGCAAGATCGAATTCTCCGTCGAGGTTGGTATCGAACTTCACTCCAATCGATAGCAGGTCCCTTATTCGGTCTCCTGCTTCTCGACATACTATTCGCACGATTTCCTCATCGCAATGCCCATCACCAGCGGCGATTGTATCGGTGATATGTGCATCTAGAGCCAGTCCATCGGTCTTGTCTAGAATGCCGGCAATTCCGCCTTGAGCCCAATTTGTTGAAGAGTCGCGGGGAGCACTCTTGGTGACGATGCTGACCGTATGCCCTGCATCTGCACACCGTATTGCTGCAAACAGTCCAGCAATGCCTGAGCCAACCACCAAGATATGTGCCATAGGCTCCAATACACGTTCCAACCGAACTTATTGTTCAAGATATCGCGTATCCTACTTCGATGTATGTGTTCCCGATAGCACTATGGAGGGGTGTAATGGTACGCCGCCTGATGGGGAGTAAGATTCCGCGCATCATAGCCGTCGTTCTCGGCATACTGATCATTGGCATTGCAGCGGTCAATGTCCATGTCGGGCTGGGAGAATTTGGTGGCGAACCTGCAAAATTGATGTGGAACAACATCGCCTCCGATACCTGTTCCAAGGCCTTGAGTGGCGACTACGAGGATGAATCCGAGATTGAGGATTGTGTTGGCGCAACAGGGCTGTATGAGTTACACGATCTCATCGGCCTGTGTATCGGTCTGATTCCATTGCTCGTTGGAGCCTTGCCGAAGAAAAAGAAAGGACGGCAAGGCAAAGGTGGAGGCGCTAACAAGAAGTTGGCAAAGAGGATGCGTTCTTCCAAGATAAAGATCAGTTTCGGTTTGACATTCTTCGTTCTCATCGTTCTCGATTCGATGGGACAACTGTCTCCTGACAAAGAACCAATCGATTTTGAGGGCTTGACTGGCCTTCCATTACCTTCAGTCATCATCTACTCTGTTTTCGCCCTCCTGGGTCTGCGTTCAATTCTCAATGGATTGTCTATGCGCAAACATACTCTCGGCCTCAAGGAGAAACATGAGGAAGGTGGTGGAATGGTCGCTGATGGACATAGCATGGCGATTCAAGAAAGGATGTTCCGAGATAATCGCATAGGAGATCCATTCGCTGGCAAACACAAGGTCAAGGGAGTGGGAGATTTCAGGACCATTGGTGAGATGCGTCAAGCGATGAAACTCGACCAGTTTGAAGATTCGTTTGAACGCGGTCTGTATGATGATGGTGGTTTTGAGATGGGCCGCACCTGCCATTACTGCAGCGGACAAGGATGCGGTCAGTGTGATGGCACCGGTCAACTTTGAACCCGAGACGATTCAGCACCCTTTCGGCGAATTGTTTTGGGTCCTTCAATCGCCTTGCCGCTCTATTCGGTTTGCGTAGCCCTTATTACCCGTCGATAGACCCTGAAGCATGATGTTGACCAAAGGTCTTCATCTACAGAGGGGATAGGGTGCATCTCAAGGCTTTGGAGATGGAGAATTTCAAATCGTTCAAGGACGAAGTGGTAATCCCACTCGACCGAGGATTTACTGCGGTGACCGGACCAAATGGCTCTGGGAAATCAAATTGTGGAGATGCGATTCAGTTCGTATTGGGGCCGCGTTCCAACAAGAGCCTCCGGGCTGCCAATTCCAAGGACCTGATATTCAATGGAGGTAGTCGAAACAAACCTGCAAAGCATTGCACGGTCACATTGATTCTCGACAATCCTGCTGACAAGAAGGGTCGACGACGAATGAGTATTGATACTGATGAGATACGTTTGACTCGCACCATCCGTTTGACCAAGACAAACAACGTGGTATCCAAGTACCTACTCAATGGAGAGGAGAGTTCACTGAAATCATTCAGGAGGTTATTGTCTGAGACCAATGCTAGAGCAGATGGATACAACATAGTCCTCCAAGGCGATGTCACCGGTCTTGCCAAGATGAGCTCGATGTCTAGACGCAAGGTCTTGGACAGTGTAGCCGGTGTCACTTCTTATGACGATGAGATAAGAAAGGCTGATCGGCAGAAGAATCAGGTTGAGGAATATCTGGAACGAATCCAGTTGTTGGAGGAAGAACTTGGTGCGAGGATGAAGGACCTCAAGAAAGAGCGCCAAGCGGCTCTCAAATATCGAGAATTGCAAGAGCAATTGGATGAAGCAAAAGTCATTTTGATGCATTCACTACATCGTTCAAGGATGGAAGAGATAGACTTCATCGTCAATGAACAGTCAAGATATGGCGAGGACGCTAAGAAACTTCGAACTATTGTTCAGGAAGGCGAGAAGGAACTTCTGGATATTGATGACCGTCTTGCTGAGGTCTCTCGGCAGATGGCTGAGGTGCTTGGGGATGATAGTGCTGAGATGATGAATCGAATCAACGATATGCGCATCTCCACAGATCGCAACAAGGACCGGATTTCCGATGCGGAAGACGCGGTTGAGGATGCTCTTGAGTCAATTGATTTGATTCAGGAGGATGCTACAGAAGCCGAAGTCGCTCATACGAATCATCTCTCTGAGATTGCTCAAGCTGAGCAAACCATGCTAGAAGCAGATGCAGATCTGAAAAAGGCAGAGAATGCTGAGAAGGATGCACGTAAAGCGCTTCTTGAAGGCGATAGACAGACAATAGAACTGACTCGTGCCCAAGGCAAGGCCAATGAAAAGTATCAGTCGATGTCCGAGGCATTGAACGAGGCTAAGTTGGCGCATGGACTCGAAGTTCAGAAGGTAGACATCGCTTCTGAACAGTTGGCTGAAGCAGAAGAGATGGTTGCAGAGTTACAACTCAATGTCGATGAATTGGTTCTCGAAGGCGAAGAGTTGGCAGAAAGTGACCCAGAGACCGATCGAACATCGATGGCTGCGGAACTGACCACATTGCAAAGAGAGGAAGCGCGCCTCATCGAGGAGGCGGCGGCTGTAGAAGGACGTTTGAGAGAGACCGAGCGCAAACTTGTGGTCGCTCGAAGTGAACTTGAGAGTCGTTCAGGGAGTCGAGATGGGATGGCCAGAGCAGTTCGCACAATTCTTGATCTTCGAGATGATGGCAAGATACGCGGAATTCTTGGGACCATCAGTGAGATGTGTTCGCCAAAGGATTCTACTCATGAGGAAGCACTTGCAACAGCAGTTGGTGGAGGAATGAACAGCATCATTGTCGAAAATGATCAAATTGCCCACGAGTGTATGGCTCATCTGCGAAAGAAAGACGCAGGACGTGCCACCTTCCTTCCTCTGAACAAGATCCAGGTCGGAAGATCCAGTGGTCGTTCATTGATGACAGAAAAGAAAGAAGGCGTCATTGGATTTGCCTGGCAGATGCTGGAACATGACTCACGAATCGAAACAGCGGTCAAGTATGTACTACGAGACACTTTGATTGTGGATAGCATGACTACCGCTCGAAAACACATGGGTGGAGTGCGAATGGTCACTCTCAATGGTGGAGTAACTGAACATGGTGGTGCCATGGTTGGAGGCAGCAGGGTTCGCCTCAAGGTAGGATTCGGCGGTCATATCCAAGGAATGAATGAGGTCGACAAATTGGATGTCGAGGTTGGGCGCCTTCATGGATTATCATACAAGGTCAACGACCAGTTGTTGGCCTGCAAGAGAAAACAGCAAGAGTTGAACCAGAGGATATCCAAGATATCTGGAGATGAGAACAGTCTGCGTCAGCGTCAATGGAAAGAGGACCTCAGAATATGTGAGCAGAGACTTGCAAAGGCCACTGGGGCTGTAAAAACGTTCAATAAGAAATTCAATCAACTCGAGAAACAGGCTGCAAAAAGAGCCGAGGAGTTGCAACGAGTAACCGATGCGTTGCGGGTTACAGAGTTGGCCAGGGAAGTTGCAACAGCAGCATTGCAGGAAGCAAGCCCCGCACATCTTCAAGAGAAACTCCGAGAGGTTCAGGAGATCAGGGTGGGTGCATTTGCAGCACAGGCACAAGCCAAGGCAATCATTGATGGCGGCAGTGAGAAGGGGCGTATTCTTCTTGAGAGGGTGGATGAATTATCAGACCGGCGCGCTCGATTGGAGAAGGAGAATGAAGAACGCTTGGCTAGTATCAAGCAATGGCAAGAAGAGATTACATCGATCATGGCTGAACTCAAAGAGGCTGAATCTGCACACAGTCAAATTGCCGAAGAGCACAAGGAACTCGATTCAGAGCGTTTGAGTCTGACTGAGGAAAGGGCAACTCTGCATGCTGGCCTGACTCAGAAGGCCAATCAAGCAGATACTCTGGATAAGAGAGCGGCTGAATTCACCCTGCAACTTCAACAGAAGAGAGAGGCACTCGATGAACTCCTCGATGAAATGGGTACTGCAGGAATCTCGCCAGCGGAAGAAACCGTTGCCTTACCATCGGTCTCGGAGGCTGAGGGCAAGGTGCGCACTCTAGACCGCCGTCTGGGATTGATTGGAGATGTCAACATGTTGGCAATCGAGCAATACGATGTTACTGAGGAGAGATTATCTGATCTCAAGACGGATAATGGAACCCTACAGCAGAGAAAGAAATCACTCATCGACCTGACTATGCGGCTAGAGAAACAACGCAAGACCAGATTGTTGCATGTCCTCAAGTCTGTGGATAAGAATTTCCGTGAGGTGTACAAGATATTGTCCGATGGCGGAAGGGGAGAGTTGTTCCTTGAGAATCCGGATGAACCATTCAAGGGAGGTTTGTCGATGTGGTGTCAGCCCAGTGGCAAGAGTTCTCGCTGTAAACTGAAACAATTGTCTGGTGGTGAGCAATCGATGGCTGCTCTTTCACTGATATTCGCAATACAGGATTATGATCCGAGTCCATTCTATTACTTTGATGAGGTTGACCAGAATCTCGATGCTTTCAATGCCGAAAGAATTGCTACGATGTGTCGAGAACGCAGTGAGCGGGCCCAATTCATCATGGTGACCTTGAGGAAGGTCAGTCTCCAACTGGCTGACCATCATATTGGAATAACGCATGCAGGTGATGGTTGCAGTCGCCGCATCGCTAACTTCGACCGAGAGCGCGCTATCGAACTGGGTGCTGCTGCCTTGGCCGAGTTGAAGGTCCAGAAGGAGAAAGCAGTCCGTGAAGGCTCATTGATAGATTCTCAAGGTCTTCCAAACACAGAGAACATGCCTCGTGCTCCAGAACCATTGCCAACGCCTTCCTCACTAGGAGGTGGCGGTAATATCCATTCTGAGGATGAAGATGCCGAAGGACTCGGTGCTTTGGCTGAAAGAGCTGAAGAGATGAGAGAAGATATCGAGGAACATCAGGAAGTTCGCCGCAAGTCCATGGACCAGGAAGGGTCAGCAAGCGAGGCTGCTGAAGTGGAAGATGAGGCTGAAAATACTGATGATCTGGATATAGATGCCCTGACTCAGGACTGATGAGAAATGAGGTGAAACAATGCAGTCGAACCTGTCTTCATATTTTCTCAGACAGGATGTCATCGACAAATTGATCGCTGGCGGGGAATCTGATTCCAAAGAAGCGAGTCGATATGCCAATCGGTTGGTGGAAATAGCCCATATCGAGGATTCTGAACACGCTGGACTCGAAGACCCCTTTGACCGCTCAGTCGCTATCGTTTTCGAATTATTTCGGGATGAAGATCTAGATCCCTGGAATGTTGACCTCTCCCAATTCCTCAAGTTGTTTGGTGAGCGCATCAAGAAGGATTCGAAGAAGATGGACCTACCTGCCTGTGGGCGTCTAATCAGATTGGCATGGGAAGTATTGCATGGTCAGGCGGCAGACCTCCTTGACAGGGCTCTACGTGATAATGAGGAGGAAACTGACGACCTGTTCATTGACTGGGGTTGGGAGATGGAATATGATGATGATGAATTCTCCTTCACCACCAATGTTCTGACAGGAAGTGCTGAGCCTCAACTGCCTAGTCTGTTCAATGAACGCATTCGCAGAGATGAAGGGCGCCAGGTCACTCTTGGTGAACTTCTTTCAGCGCTCAAAGATGCTTGTGATGATGCTGACGACCATAAATTGAGAGAAGAGAATCGCATTAGATACGCTGAAGATGTCAAGAAAGCACTCAGCAATGTTGGTGCAAGAATGCACGACGAGGATTTGGATGGGGATATCCAGAGTTGTTGGCAAGCGATGAAGAAAGTCGCCTTGGAGAATGGCAGAAAGTTAGGAGATGAGATACCGGTCGAGGAAGTGATCGCTCAATTACGCGCCGACTTGTTACATGAATATGGAACCGAGGTTGATGGACTGGATGGCGAAGCAAATGTAACTGCCTTCATCTCAACTTTATTCTTGACTCATCGTGGATATGCTGATGTCCGTCAGAAGGTTGTTCCGAATGGGCAGATGGTATTGGTTGACCGTTGGCCTCAAAAAGATGATTTTCACGAGGTCAGGCTCTGTATAGAAGGGCAGAAGAATGAGTTGTCAGAACGAATCAAATCTCAGGCTGGAGGAAGAGTCCAACACATTCAGAGAATGGCGAAGAGGGCTGAAGAGGCTGCGAGAAAGGAGGCTGCCGCTGCCGCAGCCGCAGCCGCAGCACAAGCTGAAGCAGAAGCCGCCGCTGCAGAGGAATTCGAAGCCGATACAACGGGCAATGCTGAAGGACCGGTCATCGAGATAACATTACCAGAAGGAATGGGAGAGAGTTGAATGACCTTTGAATTGGAGACGTTGATTGAAGCAACATTGTTTGGAGCAGGGCGTTCGATGTCGGTTGAGGAGTTGGCTGTTGACCTAGAGGTTGAGCCAACGCAACTCGCAACTTCTCTAGAGGTTTTGAAAACCAGCCTCAAACGAAGGAGGGGCGGGGCACTTCAACTCGCAGAAATCAACGGCCGTTGGGCACTTGAGGTCAAACCTAAGGTGGCCCAGCATCTTCCTTGTAATGCCAAGACCGATATTCCGCCAAAGTTGTTGAAATCGGCTTCATTGATTGCTTTCCACCAACCGATGCTACAATCCAGACTTGTCGAATTACTTGGTCAAAGGACCTATGATCATGTTCGTGAACTGGTACAACTTGGCCTAGTGGAACGTCGTCGTCATGGCAATACCAAACGCCTTTCAACCACTCGAAGGTTCTCTGAGGTCTTTGGTTGTCCGCATACAGAGAAGCGTAAGGTCAGGGCGTGGTTTAGAGAACAGGCAGCAAGTCTAGGTTTGACTTCTGGTGGTGGGGAGCGGCCCATGGCATTGAACGAGGAACAGGCAGAATTGCCTGTAGAAGAAGAGAATAATTTCGAAGGTATCGCTGAAAGAGCAGGAGATAATGAAGAAGAGCCAATTGAAATGCCTCTTGAAGAAGTTGCTGAAGAAGAGCCAATTGAAATGCCTCTTGAAGAAGTTGCTGAAGAAGAGCCAATTGAAATGCCTCTTGAAGAAGTTGCTGAAGAAGTAGAA
>Ga0187827_10008911_pt1 | contig 10759 bp, 9 predicted proteins | sample ETNtaG_39_FD_167969 | JGI IMG/M metagenome (GOLD analysis project Ga0187827, IMG submission 167969) | Marine microbial and viral communities from oxygen minimum zone, Eastern Pacific Ocean - ETNP2014_SV_150_PacBio MetaG (Illumina Assembly) | ecosystem: Environmental > Aquatic > Marine > Hypoxic... | reverse complement strand
CCCAGAAAATGCGGAAGCCAGCCAGATAGTCGGCCGGAAACATCAGTATGTCGGGGTGGCCGTCCAAGAGGCTCTGGAGAAACAACGAACCCGAGCGGCCGTAGTAGTGCACCGACACCAGGCGGCGGATGGTGCGGGGGTCGAAGCCCGAAGATTGATCGGTCACGGCCCCCTCAACGCCGGCCGAAGACCAGTTCCTCGCGCTCGTAGAGCCGCGCGGCAACATAAAGCAGCCCCAGCGCCAAGGCCCCGGTGACACCGGCTGAAGTGGCGGCGCCGGCCCAGCTCACGGCCTCGTCACGCAAGGCCTGGCCGAACAGCAGGGTCTGCGAGAAGGCCGGAATGGACATCATCCAAAGCTGCGATTTGACCGGCGCGAAGATCAGCACCATGCCGGGAATGGCGGGCACCAGCGGCAACAGCCCGAGGTAGGTCTGGGCCTCCTTGTAACTGCGGGTGATGGCGGCGATAACCACCTGCAGGCTGACCGCCAGCGCCATCAGCGGCAGTGCCAAGGTCAGGATCATGGCCATGGCCCCGAAATCCAAGGCCCGGAAAAAATTCGACTCCGCCCCCGCCACCCACAGGAAAGTCAGCTTGAAGGCCGCCAGCTGCACCACCACGGCGACGATGGTAAAGAGCAGCGCCGCCAGGAATTTGCCCAGCATCAAACCCCAGCGCGCCACCGGGTTGATCAGCAAAGGCTCCAGCGTGCCCCGTTCGCGCTCGCCCGAAGTGGTGTCGATGGCCAAATAGACGCCGCCCAGGAAAACGGCGAAGATGACGAAGGGCGGCACCATGAAGAGAAAAAAATCGGTCAGGTTGGCGCGGCTGGCAACGTTGACGCTCTTGATCGCCAGGGGTTGGGCGAGGCGGGCATCGATGCCTTTGCGCGCGAGACGCTGGCGTCCGACGTGGCGGTTGTAGTCGCCCAGGATCTTCAGCATACGGCTCACCGACAACAGCCCCGGCAGGCGCGATGAGTCGACGATCAGACGCACCCCGGCCGGTTTCTCGGCCTCGAATCGCTGGCGGTGGTTGGGCGCGATGACCAGCACGCTGTCGACGCTGCCCTCCTGCACCGCCGCCGTCACGTCGGCCGGCGCCGCGGCCACGCGGATGCCGCGCTGGTCGAGGTATTTCATCAGGTGCGGCGCCCCCTCGGCCCCGGCCACCGGGATGGTGACGATGCGTTCGGGATTGTCGGAGACCACGCCGCTGACGGCCGAGATCATGCCCCCCAGCAACAGCGGCCCGAGCAGCGGATAGACCAAGGCCGAAAGGAAGGAGCGGCGGTCGCGGATGTTGTCGACCGCCTCCTTGGCAAAGACGACGAAAATGCTACGCCACATGACCGCCCGGCTCGCGGGCCCCGGTGAGGGCCAGGAAAACGTCCTCCAGATCGTTCTCGCCGGTCTGGCGGCGCAGTGCGTCGGGCGCGCCCTGGGCCACCACGCGGCCGGCCGCCAACACCACAAGGTGGTCACACAAGAGCGCCACCTCCTGCATCAGGTGGCTGCAGATGAGGATGCAGCGGCCCTGCCTGCGGTGCTGCCGGATCAACTCGTGCACGACGCGGGCCGAGGTGACGTCGAGGCCGTTGGTGGGTTCGTCGAGCAGGATGTTCTGCGGCCGATGCACCAGGGCCCGGGCCAGGGCCACCTTGACCGACTGGCCCTTGGAAAAGCCCTTGGCGCGGCGCTCGGCGAAATCGGCCATGCCCAGGATCTCGACGAGTTGATCGATGCGCCCCTCGAGCTCGCCACCACCGAGGCCGTGCAGGCGGCCGAAATAGCGCACGTGCTGGCGTGCCGTCAGGCGCTGGTAGAGGCCGCGATTGTCGGGCAGTACGCCGATACGGGACTGCACCCGGCGGCGCTCGCTGACGGTGTCGAAGCCGTCGACGCGGGCGCTGCCGGCATCGGGCCGCATCAGGGTGTAAAGGATCCTGAGCGCCGTGGTCTTGCCGGCGCCGTTGGGGCCGATCAGGCCGGTGACCCGGCCGTCGTGGGCCGCGAAGTCGACGCCATCGAGCGCCGTCAACGGCGGAAAGACTTTTCGCAGCCCCCGAGCCTCGATCATGCTTCAGGCCAACGCCGGCGCACCCAGCAAGGCTCGGCGGAAGCGGTCCTTGAGGTAGGCACCATCCTTGGGCGGCAGCACCAGCGGCAGGTTCTCGGCGCGGATCTTGATGACGCTGAAGAGCGGCCCGGGCGCCGTGCGGATGGCCTCGAGCCCGGCCTCGAGCTCGGCCTGATCGCGGATCGTGCCGCACTGCCCCAGCCCCGCCCCCGCCGCCATGGCGGCCAGATCGGTGGTATAGGCGGTGTGGGTCTCCTGCATGCCGGTCTCGCCGTAGCGTTCGTTGTCGAGCACGACTATCGCCAGGTTGGCCGGCGCCTGCACGGCCACCGTGGCCAGGCTGCCCAGCCCCATCAGCATCTCGCCGTCGCCGGTGATCACCAGCACCCGGCGTTCCGGTTGGGCCAAGGCCAGCCCCAGCCCGATGCTGCAGGCCGCCCCCATGGCGCCCCACAAGGGAAAGCTGAGGTCGCTGTCGCCGGCCGCCGTGGCGTCCCAGACGCAGGCCCCGAGCCCCGCCACCAACAGCATGTCGCCGCGGTCTTCGAGCAGCTTGGCCACCACCTCTCGGCGGCGCAGCGGATAGCTTTCGGCCCGTCCCTCCGCCATCACCTAGTCCTTGTCGAAAGTCTTGGCGCCGACCACACGCTGGTTGATCAGCACCGCCGCCGAGGATGATCCCTCGAATACCATGCGCGCCGCCGCCGCCACCGTCTCGCCCGCCTGGGCCGCCTCTTCGACCACAAAGACCATCACGTCCGAGGCTTCCAGCACCGGCTGGGCGCCTTGCCCCATGGGCAATTGCCAGGGATTGAACTCGCCCCACTGGCCACGCATGGTGGCCAGCAGCAGCAGCGGCATACGGCAGGTGCGGGCAAAGCCGAACATGTTGACGCAGTTGCCGATGCCGCTCGACTGCATCAACAACACACCGCGCTGGCCGCCCAGCCAGGCCCCGGCCAGCACGCCGATGCCTTCTTCCTCGGTGGTCAGCGGCACCGCCGTCATGGCGTTGTCGCGCTGGCAGCGAATGATCAATTCGGCTTGCCCGGCATCGGGCACATAGGCCACCTGGCGCACGCCGGCGGCCGAAAGCTCCCGGTGGATGTCGCCGGGCCAGGATCGTTGGGGGCTGTTCATGGAAGACTGGTACCCGCTATCACAAAATGATGGCGTTGAAATGTCGGTCCTTGTAGCGGCCCCTGGCTTAGCACGAAATTCCCACCCAAGGCCATCCATGCGGCCGGCACGTTGCCAGGCCTGACGGCGCATGGCAGTCTGGCGCCCAACATTGCCCACAAAAGCGAGACTTGCCAGGCCATGAACGCCCCCGACGATACCTTCGGTGCCTACCTGCCCGGTAGCGACGTAAGGCTCTCCGGTGCCGCCGCCGGCCCGCTTCAGGGCCTCCGCTTCGCGGCCAAGGACGCCTTCGACGTGGCCGGCCACGTCACCGGCAACGGCAACGCCGACTGGGCCGCCAGCCACCCGCCGGCCGAGACCACGGCTGCCGCCGTGAGCGCTGTGCTCGAGGCCGGGGCCGAATTGGTGGGCAAGACCATTTGCGACGAGATGTGTTTCAGTATGGTGGGCTCGAACCCCTACTACGGCGACCCCGTCAATCCACGGGCGCCCGAGCGCGTCACCGGCGGCTCGTCCTGCGGCTCGGCGGCGGCGGCTGCCGGCGGCCTGGTCGATTTTGCCTTGGGCACCGACTGCGGCGGCTCGGTGCGCGTGCCGGCGGCATTTTGCGGCATTTTGGGCATCCGCCCGACCCACGGCCGGATCTCGGCCGAGGGCGTGGTGGCGCTGGCCTCGTCGTTCGACGTGGTGGGCTGGTTCAGCCGCGACGGCGCCATTTTCGAAAAGCTGGGCCGGGTGCTGCTTTACGGCGAGGGCGCCGCCTTTCGGCCGGGCCGCCTGCTGCTGCCCGAGGACATGTTCGCCCGGGTCGAGCCCCGTGTGGCGGTGGCGCTGCATGAAAAAGTCGCCCTGATCGAGGCGGCGACGGGCCTCGAGGCCGAGCCCACGCTGCTCAGTGAGGACGGCACCGAGAGCTGGTACCAGGCCTTTCGCGTACTGCAGGCCGGCGAGATCTGGCAAAATCACCGCGGCTGGATCAAGCAGCAAAGCCCCAGCTTCGGTCCCGGCGTGGTCGATCGCATGCGCTTTGCCTCGGGCGTCACCGGCGGCGAGATGGCCAAGGCCCAGGCCAAGCGCGGCCAGGCCGTCAGGCGCATGATCGAGCTACTTGGCGAGGACGGCCTGATCTGCATGCCCACGGCGGGGCTGGCGCCCAGCCGCCAGGCCGGGGCCGAGGAATTGCAGCAGTTCCGCGATGCCACCATGGCGCTGACCTGCCCGGCCGGGCTGGCCGGCCTGCCCCAGGTCCACATCCCGCTGACCGAGGTCGAGGGTTGCCCGGTCGGGCTCTCGTTGATGGCACCCTGGGAAGCCGACGAGGTGCTGCTGTCGCTGGCAGCAGGGGTCGCCGAGCTCGCCCAAGCGGCATAAGAGGCGCTTCGCAACCGTGACCTGGAAACCGGAAATCGAAGAGCTGCGGCGGCGCTCCGCCATGATCGAGAAGATGGGCGGCCCCGACAAGATCAAGCGCCAACACGATGCCGGCCGCCTGACGGTGCGCGAACGCCTGAAACTGCTGCTCGACGAGGGCAGCTTCCACGAGATCGGCGCCCTGGCCGGGCGCGGCGAATACGACGAAAACGGCGAGCTCGTCGAATTACGCCCCTCCAACACGGTGTTTGGCCGCGGCAAGCTCGAGGGCCGCCCGGTGATCGTTTCGGGCGACGATTTCACGGTGCGCGGCGGCGCCGCCGATGCCTCGATCAAGGCCAAGCAGATCATGGCCGAACAGATGGCCAATGAACTCCGGCTGCCGCTGGTGCGCCTGATCGAGGGCACCGGCGGCGGCGGCTCGGTGAAAACGCTGGAAGTGGACGGCCGCACCTATTTGCCGGCCAACCCGGCCTGGGAATGGGTGGTCGACAACATGTCCCAGGTGCCGGTGGTGGCGCTGGCCCTGGGACCGGTGGCCGGCCTGGGCGCCGCCCGGGCCGTGGCCAGCCACTATTCGCTGATGATCAAGGACCAGTCCCAGCTTTTCGTGGCCGGGCCGCCGGTGGTGGCCCGCACCGGCGAGGCGGTGGACAAGGAGGGGCTCGGCGGCAGCGCCATCCACACCCGCAACGGCGCCATCGACGACGAGGTGGCAAGCGAGGAAGAGGCCTTCGAGCGCACCCGGCGGTTCCTCTCCTACCTGCCGCCTTCGGTTTTCGAATTGGCGGACCGGAGACCCTGCGACGACCCCGTCGAGCGCCGCGACGACTGGCTGATCGACGCCGTGCCGCGCGACAACCGCAAGGTCTACAAGATGCGCAAGATCATCGAAGCGGTGGTCGATGCCGGCAGCTTCATCGAGATGGGAAAATTCTATGGCCGCTCGGCCATCACCGGCCTGGCCCGCCTGGACGGCTGGCCGGTGGCGCTGCTGGCGGGTGACCCTTATTTCTTCGGGGCCGGCTGGACGGCCGATGCCTCGAACAAAGTGACGCGCTTCGTCGATCTCGCCGATACCTTTCACTTGCCGGTGGTGCATCTGGTCGACAACCCGGGCTTCGTCATCGGCACGGACGCCGAGAAGGCGGCAACAATCCGCCACGGCGCCCGCACGCTTTCCGCCATCTACCAGGCCAACGTGCCCTGGTGCTCGGTCATCATCCGCCGCGTCTTCGGCGTGGCGGGCGCCGGCCACACCAACGCCGCGCGCCTCAAGTACCGCTACGCCTGGCCCTCCAGCGACTGGGGGAGCTTGCCCATCGAGGGCGGCATCGAGGCGGCCTACAAGTCCGACCTGGAGGCTTCGGAGGACCCCGAGGCGCTGCACCAGGAAATCATCGAACGCCTCAACCACGTGCGCTCGCCCTTCCGCACGGCCGAGGCCTTTTTGGTCGAGGAGGTCATCGACCCCCGCGACACCCGGCCGCTGCTCTGCGAGTTCGCCAACCTGGCGGCGCCCTTGCTCCAGCCCGGGCGGCGCAGTTACGGGCTCAGGCCTTAGCGCCCACTTGCTCCGAGCCGAACAGGACGGTTATTCGGCTCAATTTTTGGCTTATTTTGCGCCAAATAGATGGTATGATCGGCTCACGAGGCTATCGGGCAAACTGCCGGGAACAGGAAGTGGCGTATATCTGGCAGCAGGCGGAATGGCCGCAATTCACCTGGGATGCGGATGCCGTCGACGGCAACGCCTATGCCTATGGGCTTGAGGCTAGCGGCCTTGTCGGCGAGGTAAGGCATCTTTCGCAGGCCGAAAAAACCGATGCTCTGATCGATCTCATGGTTTCGGAGGCCGTGAAAACTTCGCAGATCGAGGGCGAGAATTTTGATCGTGAAGATGTTCGCTCATCCATCCGCAACCAGCTTGGCTTGAACCCCACGCCAGAGACGGTTCGGGACCCGAAAGCCGAAGGTGTTGCTGCCCTGATGATCTCTGTGCGGGATCATTTTGCCGAACCGTTGAGCGCGGACCGTCTTTGCCAATGGCAGGACAGGATCATTGTTGGGCGCCTTGAACGCGAAAAATTCGACGTCGGCAAATGGCGAACGAATCCTGAGCCCATGCAGATCGTCTCCGGTGCCATGGGCAAGGAAAAGATCCATTTCGAGGCGCCGCCGTCATCGCAGGTGCCGGCGGAAATGTCTCGCTTTGTTGCCTGGTTCAATGGCAGCCAAAACATGAAGGGTGCGGTGCGGGCCGGTGTGGCGCATTTGTATTTTGAGTGCATTCACCCGTTCTCCGACGGCAATGGCCGCGTGGGTCGCGCCATATCGGAAATCGCCTTGTCTCAGGAACTGGGGCATCCGGTGCTCATGAGCCTCTCGACCACCATCCAGGCGCGGCAGCAGGAATACTATGATGCCCTCTCGCGGGCCAGTCTCGGCGGTTTGGATATCACCCAGTGGTTGGTGTGGTTCACGGGCCTGGTCCTTGACTCTCAGAGACAGGCCAAAGAGCAAATTTCATATGTGCTCTGCAAAGCGCGTTTTTGGGATGCTTTCGCGGCTACGCTCAACGCGCGTCAAACCAAAGTCCTGAGCCGGATGCTCCGGGCCGGGCCGGATGGCTTCAAAGGCGGAATGAGCGCGCAGAAATACACCAAAATTACGGATTGCTCAAAAGCAACCGCCACCCGTGATCTAGACCGCCTTTTGAAAATGGGCGCGATCAGGAAGCTGCGAGGCGGCGGGCGCAGCACCCGCTACGACATTCAGCTTGCAAAGGAATAAGCGGGCAATTTCGATCTATTTTGTTGTGGATTGCTAACCCGCATTTCTCCCCGGCGGAACCTTGCTCTAGATTGTCTTGTTGACAACGGGGCTGTTGGCGGCTTCCAGGATGTGGCGCTCGGCGGTGGCGACGAGGTCTGCGATCTCGTGTCTGGCGGCTTCGTCGAGGACGCCCTCGGGCGGGGCGGCGGCGATCAGGGCAAGCGCTCGCTCGCGGGCGACGTCCGTAGCGTTTCGGCGATGGGATTTTTCGTATCCGTCCCGGTCCTGTCGCAAGAACACGGTCGGCTGATGCTGGCTGCGGCAATGTTCAAGGGTATGGAGGCTGTCGAGAAAATGGGCGCCGGCGCCTATGTTCGACATTTCCTGCCAGTTCAGATCATCATCACCGAGTGCCGGCGGCCGGATGAAAGCCCGCAAGAGGGCGCCAACCTCGTTGTCCAGGACCGCCTGCACCGGGCTGAACACGGTGGCGCACTCCAACTGCCCCAGGCCACCAAGAATATCGGCCCCGGCGAGGGCTACGCCCTGACCCAGCAGCGCGCGCTCGGCCATGGATTGGCCGTCCAGGTCCGGTGTATCGGAGCCGGCGCCATAGGTATGGGCGAGAAGGCCGAAATGCCCCTTCAACACCTCGATCGCCATTGCCGCGGCACGCAGCGATTCGACGCAAGCCTGCAAGGCGCTGCCGGTACGCATGTCGAGGGTGAACATCAGGGGGGTCGCGATCACCGGCGTTCCCGGAACCAGCACATGGGCCTGTGTCACCATGGCCAGCACCTCCGCCACCGCCATCACCAGCGTGCCGGTATCGGATAGCGGTGCCGTGCCACCGGCCGTGGGCAGGCTGCAAGCATGCAAGGGCAGGCCAAAACGCCCCGACAGGATGATCGCCTCGGTGTCCATCGGCTTGAACTCCAGCGGCGAGAAGGAACAGGTGATGCAGCTCGCCAGCGGCCGGTCGCGCAATTCCTGTTCGCCGCCGGCGGCGACGGCGGCGATGCGCATCAGGTAGTCGATGTTCTGCTTTTGATAGGGCTGAATCCAGACGTGCTTGTCGGTGCGTGCGATCAGGCGAGCAAAGCCGTAGATATCCGAGATCTGTTCCGCCACCCCATGGACGAAGGGATGGGCGATGAAGCCGACCTCATCCAGCCCGTTGCAGACGGCGGCGATTTCGTCCACCGCCGACAAGTCCATATTGCGATAGTCGCCGCTCCCTGGCTCGACATAGCCATGGGCACCGGTGCCCGAACGCATGATGAAGCCCTGATCGGCCCGCGGCAGCCCGAGGTTCCGCTCGGGCCGCTTACCATAGAGCCCGGCGGTCCTGGGCGTCGCCGCAAGCGCCTCGGCTAGCATCTCGCGGGGCAGCCTCAAGCGATCGCCATCCCGTCCCCGCCTGGCACCGGCTGCTTCCAGGGCCGCCGCCGCGCCCTGGTGGTTGACGACGATGCCGTGGTTGCCGAGCAATTCGAACGCCCGCCCGGCCAGCTGCTGGCGCGCACCGTCGTCGAGAAAGCGAAACGCCGGCCGCGGTCCCGCATCGGCGGCAACTCTGAAGGCATTGCCGGTCTGCCCTTGCCCGTCGTTTCGGGCGGATGTCCGGCGTCGACGGTTGATACGCCGTTTGCGTTCCGCCATCAGCTATCGCCTCCTCGAGTCGCTGGCCTTCCAGGCTTCATATTCCACCACCGTCTGCTCGTCCGGCGGGTAAACGCCGCGCAGCGGGCTGCCGCCCTCTATCTTGGCCATGATGAAGCGCTCCAGGCGTTCCTGCTCCAGGCCATCGGCCGCCACCTCGGCCGTGATGTGGCGCGGCAGCACCACAACGCCCTCGGCGTCGCCGACCAGCACGTCGCCGGGATAGACCGGAACGCCGGCGCAGCCGATGGGCTGGTTGAGGGCCTCGACGGCATGGTGGCGGATGAGGTTGGTGGGTGCTGCCGGGCCGGCGGCAAAGGCCGGGAAATCCAAGGCCGCTATCTCGGGCCAGTCGCGCAAGCCGCCGTCGCTGACGATGGCGGCGGCGCCCCGCAGCTTGAGCCGCGTCACCAGGATGGAGCCGGCGGACGCCACGTCCGTGACGCCGCGGCAATCGATGACCAGGGCCTGGCCCGGCGGCACGCTCTCGACCGCTTTGCGCTGGGGATGGTCGTAGTCCTTGAAGACCTCGAGGGTGTCGATGTCCTCGCGCGAGGGGATGTAGCGCAGCGTGAAGGCCTCGGCGACGAAGTTGACGGCCGCGGGATTGGCCGGCCGCAGACCACCGAGGTAGGTGTTGCGAAGACCGCGCTTGAAAAGCTGGGTAGTCAGCGTCGCCGTGCTGATGCCGGCCAGCCTTTCCTTGGTTTCATCGCTGATGGTGATGTCATTCATGATAGGGGCCTTTGCGCCTGGGACGGATCTAAGCAGGAACTTCGAAGTCGCGGGGTGCCTCGCCGGCCAAGGCGATCTCCCACATGCCGCGATAGGCGGCCTCGAGGTGGTGGCAGAATTTGAGAGTGTCGAACAGCGGCGAGGTCTGGCGCCCGGCGGCGATCTTCTGCCGCACGGCGGCCAGGGCGGCACCATCGCCGGCCAGGGCGACGGCCTTCTCGAGATAGTCCTCGAGGCTGGGGCAGATCAGCTCGTCAAGGCCGGCCGCCGCCAGCAGCGAGGCACCGGCCCGGTCGGCGCCCGGTACCCCCAGGGTCAACACGGCCACGCCGCACCACAGCGCCTCAATGGTGGTGACGCCGCCGCCGTGGAGGCGGGTGTCCAGCATCAGGTCAGCCAGTTCGTGGCGCGCCAGGTGGACGGCATGGGGCACCCGTGTGGCGAAAACCAGGCGCTCGGCGACCAGCCCCCGGCGTTCGGCCTCGGCCCGCAGATTGGCCGCCGCCGCCTCGCTGGCCAGCAACCACAGCACGCTGCCGGGGACGCGTTCAAGAATGCCCATCCAGAGCCCGAACATGCGCGGATCATGTTTGTGGGGGGTGTGGAAGTTGGCAAACACGAAGCCCTCGTCGGGCAATCCGAAATCACCCCGCCGGGCCGCCAGTTCGGCCCGGCGTGGGGCCAACGCGGGCAACGACTGATGGGGCAGGCAGGCGACGCTTTCGCCGCCTTCGGGGCGCACCTCGGGCGGCCAGTAGACGGCATCGCTGATCAGGTAATCGACCAGGCCGCCGCCCAGGCTTTTGCCGTAGCCCAGGAAATGAGCCTGCAGCGGCGCCGGCCGGAGCGCCAGGATGCCCAACCGGGCGCCGCGGGTGTGGCCGGCCAGGTCGACCAGGATGTCGACGCCGTCGTCGGCAACGATGGCCGCGGCCGCGGCATCGGAAAGCGCCGAGAGGTCGCGAAAGTCATCGAGTCCCTGGCGCAATTC
>Ga0187827_10008910_pt1 | contig 10761 bp, 11 predicted proteins | sample ETNtaG_39_FD_167969 | JGI IMG/M metagenome (GOLD analysis project Ga0187827, IMG submission 167969) | Marine microbial and viral communities from oxygen minimum zone, Eastern Pacific Ocean - ETNP2014_SV_150_PacBio MetaG (Illumina Assembly) | ecosystem: Environmental > Aquatic > Marine > Hypoxic... | reverse complement strand
GTTTTAAGAAAGAGATTGAGAATATTCTTGAGACTTATGCTAAGCAGAATGGGTTACAACCCGCTCGTTAATTCTGGTATCTGTGCAATAATGAAAGCCCGGCATTTTAAAAATGCCGGGCTTTTTTTTAATAGGAGCAGGTTTTATCTGCAAAGAATCGACTCAGAACATTTAGAGAATAAAACATGGCTTAAAGTTTCCACATGCGGTCGACGTCACGCTGGTACGCGTTTATTTTTCCCGAGACCACGTCGCGAACTTTTACGACTTGCCCTGTTTTGCCCGATTCGTAGATGGCTTCGCTCACAGCTTTGCTCTTCAAGCCTTCTTCGGCGTCTATTTCGACATCGCGGCCAATGCTTAAGGCGTCTATAAAGTCCCAAAGTTCGAGCGCCATGCCATCGGTGAGGCCATATGGGAACAGCTGGTTTTTCTTGCGTTGACTCAACGTGTCCAGGAACATGCTTTGGAGTTTGGGCATGCTGTAGGTGGTGCCGTCGAGAAGTTGTGCTTCGCCTCGAGCTTGCGAAGCTGAAGGGTGGAAGATGTCAGAGTCAATGATGGTGCCTTTGCTTCCGGTGAGATTGAGTTGGGTGAAGCCTTTTCCTGGTGCACTGATGGTCCAGGACCATGTGCCCACCACGCCGTTATTGAAGTTGAAAATGCTGGTCCAGAAATCTTCGCGGGCGTCTTTGACAAGACGGTCGCCTTTTTTTAATGAGCGTTGTTCAATCTGTTCTACACGGGCATATACGCTTTCAACTTCGCCAAACCAGTAGCGCATGGTATCTACCCAATGCGCGCCGCTGTCCATGACCATGCCGCAACCACCGAGTTTGCGGTCTACACGCCAGTGCCAGTTGGAATGGTTTGATGGATCTTCCCACGAAGAGCGGATCGCATACCACAGGCGAGGATCTCCCAGCAAACCGCTGTGAAAAGCCCAGTGAATAGTACGCTGACCAACGCTGCGTCTGCATTGTTCGGCATTGGCGGCGATTTTTTTGTACCGTTCTGCTGCGGCAATGATTTTTTTGGTGGCTTTGACCGTGACACCAATGGGTTTTTCACAGAGGATGTTCACGCCGCCTTTGAGCAGTTCGCATCCAAGTACGTGGTGGAGACCATGTGGGCTACAGATGTCAGCACCGTCGAGATTGTTTTCAGAATTGAGGAGTTGCTCAACATTGCGATAGGTGTTTACGCCCCAACCTGTTTTGCCGTCGATTTGAGTAGCAAAAGCTTTTGCGCGGCTGATGTCGCTGTCTACTGTGGCGACAATGCGAAAGCGGTTTTCACCACGGTCAATGAGTTCTTCGTAGCGTCGAAGATGAGCACCTGCAATGCCACCACATCCGACAAGGGCGAGGTTTACAGTTTTTCCTTTTGGCATGGTTGATCCTTTCAGGTTGTTCTGTTGATGTATTCTTCAATGGCTTCAAAATAATAGGGGGAGGGCAGTGGGCCTTCTAAGGATGGATCATTGACATCTTCCATCCACTGCCAGAGTTTTTCGCTGAGTTCGTCTCGTATTTCTTTGTAGGATGGATCCTCGGCTACGTCGTTGAATTCGTTGGGGTCTTTTTCGAGGTCAAAGAGCTGTACGACTGGGAGTTTTGTGCGCGGTTTTGGGTTGTTGGTCATGTCAACGGGCACTTCAAGACGGCGAGCGGCCTGGAAGTTGCGAATGAGTTTGTAGTGGTTGGTGCGAATGCTGCGGTTATCTTTTCCCTGAAAAACGGTGAACGCAGCATCCCGTGTGGGCTCCGCATTTTCGTCTTTGAATATTGTGGCAAAGCTAATGCCTTCAACATTTTCGGGAATGGGTTTGCCAATCAGATCCATGAGTGTGGGTAAAAAATCGACATTGCTGAGCAAATGATCACAATCTTTACCGCCCTGAATGCCGCCGTTTGGCCAGCGTACGAGTAGTGCAACGCCAATGCCTGCATCGTAGCAGAACCATTTGGCGCGGGGGAATTCAATGCCGTGATCGACGGTGAAAACGAGGATTGTGTCGTCTTCTAATCCGCTTTTTTTGAGTGCATCGGTGATGATCTGTACGGCATCGTTGACGCGTCGAACTGCACCTTGTTGCAGGGCAAGTTCTCGGCGCGATTTTTCGTCGTCTACGAGATAAGGTGGTACGTGAATGCCTTTGCTGTCGTCGGGTTCAACGTCACCAAAGTCGTGGGGACGATGGGTTTCAAAAAAGCCGACCTGCGCGTAGAATGGGGATTTTGATGCCGCATCGCTTTTTAGAAAGTCAGCAAGGGAATTGGCGACCACAAGCGCTGTTGCTCTTCGGCCATTCTCATCTCGTTGACCGTGGATGGCTTCAAAACCGAGATCGTCTGTGTTGGAGGCTTCATGTTGAAGGCCAAAGAGAGCCGTGTGATATCCTGCATCGCGCATGATGTGTGAAAGATGGCGTTCATTTTCGTTGAATGACCAATCCCAGGGTGAATGCGTCAGACCAATAAGGCCATTGCTTTGAGGATAGCGCCCAGTGAGCATCGCACCTCGGCTGGGACTGCATACGGGACTGGTTGTGAAATAATTGGTGAATTTGACGCCGTCTTCTGCTATCGCATCAATGGCTGGGCTGTGAACTGTTTCGATACCATAACATCCAAAGTGGCGACCGGTGTCGTGAATTTATGGTTCTGGATTCTGGTTGTGAATGTGGCAGGCAGTTTGTGTTCCTGCCCAGTTGGGGTTGTCATTGTGGGGGAGGTGCTCAATAAAGTGACAGCGCCGACAGCAGACAACGACGTCTTCTGGACTTTCGCTGCCAACTGTCTGATAGTGCAGATGATGGACGTGTAAATGATCGGTGCTTTTGCAGAGTGCACATTGATGATTGTAGTGCGCGAGGAATTGTTCTCTCTTTTTTGTCCAGGCTTTGGAGCGCATATACCGGTCGTAGTCAGGGGGCGGTTGAATGTGGGATAATTCCTCAAGTTGGGCTTTTAAGCGGTTGAGGGTACGAATGCCTGTGCGGATTGGTGTGGATTGCAGGATCTTTTTTCGGGTATGCTCATTCATGGTGTTCATGATAATGAAAAATTAAAAATGAAAAATTAAAAAAGGGAGTGTATGGGGTCGTGTTTTTCTTTGACGAGAGACACAGATGTTATACCTTCATGCGGCATTGGATCATTTGTCAACTTATAGGAGGATAGGATGGAACTGTGCTATTTTGCAGATGAGATTAATAAGGAAGATTTTGATGAGTCGGTGCGTTTGGGCGTGGAAGCCGGTGCTACAGGGATTGAGCTTCGGGGTGGCATTTGGGGCAAACGCGTGCAACAGATCGATAATGATGAGTTAAAGCGCGTTCAAGATGTCTTGGCAAAGTATGGTGTTACAGTGATGTGTGTTGGTTCACCCGTAGGCAAATGTGCGCACGATAGCGACGAGGAAAAATCTGAACATCAGCGCATGTTTGACCGGATGGTCGAGCTGGCCAAAGCATTTGACACGACGGTGATTCGCGGGTTTTCGTTGTGGAATCCCAATCGCAAAAAAGGTGATCGCGAGAATCGACCCGGTGTTGAGAATTATCTGGATGTGATTGTGCCCTTTCTAGAGCCGATTGCAAAAACTGCAGAGCGAGAGGGTGTAACTTTGTCTTTGGAGAATGAAGGGGCAACGATTGCGGGCAGTTGTGCTGAAGGCCGTGCCGTTGCCGATGCGCTGGGCAATACATCGGGTTTTAGCTTTTGCTGGGATGTGAACAATGGTATTGGTTGCGGCGAAGAAGCTGTGCCCGATGGGTATGAGCAGATCAAAGGACGGATTACGCATTTGCATGTAAAACCAAATCCTGAGAAAGAATTGGATCCTATTCGCGGTACAGATATGCAATATGCCGATTTGCTGAAGATGGTGATTGCAGACGGTTATACGGGCAATGTGAGCATTGAGCATTGGGGATCACCCGAGTTGATGCTAAAGGGGGTGCGCCAATTGCGCACGGTATTGGATAGTCTGTAAGGTAAGAATACAGGAGACTGGGGACAGTGTATAGCTCCTGGCTGAGTTATTTGGGCAATGCCTGATTTTGTTGCGTGTGAAAGAGAGTCAATGGGATTGAATTTGCACAGGTTGTTTATGGATGTGTTTCATCCCGAGTCGGATGAGACGGTTGTTGTTATAGCGGATGTGCCGCAGGGAGATCTGGAGGATAAGGATTTCCCATTATTAACTTGCCAAGTGGCGTCTCTCAAATTGATTTCGTCTGGCGGCGGAGAACAAGAGATTATTCGAGATGGTGCGTATAGTGTTTAGTATGTGAGGAATCTCGATTTGAGCCTCTGAATATTTTCGCAACGGCTCCCAATCCTTGTCTGAGAGTTCCCCCCGTCAAAGACAACCCGGTAACTGTTAGCATAGCTGGGACGTTGCCTGAGGCATACGCGGCATAGAATGCAGCGCCTTCCTGGGCTGATTTTGCAAGCTCAGGTGGAATGAAGTGGCGTTGTTTTTTTGGATGTGTAAATGACGCCGTCAGGTTATCAAGTCGTTCCGCCACAAGATTGTTGACATCGCCGGTATCGGGATATGTACTGGTGGTTCCATATGAAATACGTTTGTCCAAACCCAGCATCCGTTCCAGGTTTGGCCGGTGCTGGAACATAATGGATCGTTGTGGTAAGGCTGCGGGTGTTCTGTTGTTTTGTTGTTTGCCCAAAAGTTGGTGTTTGGGAGGTATGAGAGGGGCGACAGGAGGGGGTGGTTTTTCCTTTTTGGGTTCTGCTCGATGTGGGGCTGGTGGCAAAAGATCCATTGTTATTGAGGGCAAGTTAGGGCGCTGAACCTGTCGTGACATACGGGGCAGCATGACCAGGATCAGGGCGTGTAGGGCCAGTGAGGCCACAATGTAAAGGACATAGCGTTTCATAGGGCTTCAGGGTATCAAAATTCGTGCCCAATGTGTATAATAAACGTTCTGTTATATAGGACGCATGGTTTTAATTTGAGTTTCCTTCTGTGGAATGACAGATTCTGGAAGAAGTGTTGTTTTTATACAACGCCTGTTGTGAATTTTCACTGTTCTGAAGTGGGATAAAGTTGGATTATGCCAATTGCTGAGAGAGGGAGAATACATGCTAATTGACGCACATAATCATCCAAACTGGCATGGGTTTAATGCTGAGAAGATTCTGAAAAACATGGATGAGCAAGGTATTGACCAGTTGTGGTTATTTTCATGGGAAGTATCTGAGGATGAATATAGCCCTGGTGCTTATCACAAAGTATTGCCACCTACAGGATTGGGTATTCCATTGGAGGATGTGATTCAGGTGGGTAGGGAAGCCCCCGACCGCTTTGTGTTGGGGTATATGCCACATCCAAAACGGCCCGATGCGATTGATCGGCTCAAAGCGGCAGTGGAAATTCACGGAATTCGGGTTGCCAGTGAATTAAAGGTAAGAGTGCTGCTTGATGATCCCGATGCCATCAGGTTGTATCACGCCTGCGGCGAGATGGGGCTGCCGATTACAATACACTTAGATTACCCCATCGACAGCGGGCGTGGGGACTATCCTCGGCCCAATTGGTGGTATGGTGGAAGTATTGAGTCTTTTGAACGCGCAGTTGCCGCATGTCCTGAAACGAATTTTATCGGTCATGCACCCGGTTTCTGGGCACATATTTCAGGCGATGACAAATACGATAAAGAAGCCTATCCAAAAGGGTCGATTGAACCAGGAGGGAAGGTTCCTGAACTTCTGCGACAATACGATAATCTGTACGCAGATCTTTCTGCTGGATCGGGGTTGACTGCAATTAGTCGAGATGAAAAATTTGGGAAGGCGTTTTTGATTGAGTTTCAGGATCGGATGCTGTTCGGGCGAGATTATTTTGATACACGGCTGATGGATTATTTGCAGAGTCTGGAGTTACCAGAAGAAGCGTTTGATAAAATTACCTATAAAAATGCGCAGAAGCTGTTGGGGGAATGTTAAATAAGGATCAACCCCATTTTGATAAAAAGTAAACCGGCAACAGTTTCAAATGTTGCCGGTTTTAAGTTACATGGTTTCAATAAAATGTCAGGTTGAGACGTCGGGGTTTTTGCCAACAGTGAGCAGGATAATTGGAATGGCGATGAGACCAAGCAATAAACCCAACCAACCCGAATAAATTGTTGCTGTGCCCAAATAACCAAACAGGCCAGCTAAGCCCATTGTGGTGAGCGCGTAGGGCAGTTGGGTTTTGACGTGATCTAAGTGGTCGCAAGACGAGGCAATGCTCGACATGACTGTGGTGTCGCTAATGGGCGAGCAGTGGTCGCCAAAGATGGCACCGTCGAGCACCGCTGCGGCAGCCAGGATCGTAAGGGGTAGGCCGCCCAGGGCGTGTGCGAGGGGGACGACTGTGGGAATAAGGATGGCCATTGTTGTCCACGAAGTGCCGATAGAGAATGCGACAATGGCTGCAAGAAGGAAAATGAGGAGAGGTAGTAGCCCTGGAGAGATGAGCGGGGAGAGTGCTGCTGTTAGATAGGTTGAAGTGCCCGCATCGGTGCACACTTCCTTGATGGCCCAGGCGAGAATGAGGATGACAATTGCATACCAGACGCCTACAATGCCTCGCGCCCAGGTTGAGATCGCGTCGAAAGGTGTGATTATTCGCGCACCTGTTTCTGCATGTTTGCGTGTGATGGCGATGCCTATGGCGAGCAGTGAACCAAGCATGGCAGCGATAAAGAGCACTTTCGCTGTGTCAGCACTTGAGAAACTTGCGGTCCAAAATGCGTTGCTGAAGAATCCGTATTCACTTCGTGCAGTGAGGACTTTTTCATTGTCCCAGGTATCGATGACCATACCGCCGATGGCACAGGCGATAACCAGAATGACGGGGGTGGCAGCAGTCCACCAGGCCGGGCGAACGCCTTCTGCTGGGCCAATTTCGTCCTGGGTTCGCCCTGTCATTGGGGTCGCGCCTGGGCGCATGACCTGACCTGTTGATTGGGCGCGTCGTTCGGCTGTGAGCATCGGACCGTAGTCTCGCCGAAGATAGGCAGCGAGGAAGACAAAGGCGAGGGTGAGCAGGCAATAGAAACGCAGGGGTAATGCGTGAAAAAAGAGCTCATAGCCTGACAGGCCGGTGTTTAGTTCGATCATCAGGTCTTGAAAAAGGCTTACTTCATAACCGATCCAGGTGCTGATGATGGCTACACCCGCTATCGGTGCAGCGGTGGAGTCGACGATGTAGGCGAGTTTTTCGCGGGATACTTTGAATCGATCTGCAATAGGTCGCAGTGTAGACCCCACAACAATGGTGTTGGCATAGTCGTCAAAGAAGATGGCAAGTCCCATAAAGAATGCCGCAAGGCGTGTAGAACGCGCCCCTTCAGCGCGCCGGGCGAGCAGATCGGCAATACCCCGGTTGCCACCAGAAAGTGTGGTGACGCGCACCATGCCAATGAGCCCAGCGGTGAAGGCCAGAATGTAGAGTTGAAAAGAGCTTTCCAATGGCGTCCAGACATAGCCGAATAAGGCTTTGTGGAAGGCGATGAAAGGCAGTGTATAGAGGGGGGCACCCAAAGATGATAACAGGCCTCCAGCGAGGATTGCAAGAGAAAGGCCTGTGATGAGGCGACCGCTGATAATGGCAACGAAGATAGCTGCTACGGGTGGAAAGAGACTCCATGCTGTGATGGAAGAAAGGGTTGTTTCTTGTTGTTCATTGAGGCCGCGTGTTGCAATAAGTTGGTAACCTTGGGATGTTTCACGACTGGTGAATGTGATCTGTGGTCCTGATTGCAAGGTTGACGTTCGACGCCTTTGGGCTTCGGCAAATGCTTCGGTGAGTATTGCATCTGCTCCAGGTGCAATTGCCCAGGCATTGTCACCGAGTTTTTTTGATAGATTGGGTATTGCGCTGAGCAATTGTTGATGCACAACGCTTTCGCGGTTGGCTGGCAAGAGGGTGATCAGAATTGTGGAGAGCAGGAGTGCGAGGATAACTCGGGCAAGTGGGTGTTTGAGAATATCGGGCACAGAAGGCTCCTGTGAGAGGTGACAAGTCAAAAGTGAAGAACAAAGTTGCCTTTCACTTTTCACTTTTGGGCGTGCGAAGTATAGTGCGAGATTTTGATGTTGTCAAGTGAGGGCAGATTTGACTTGTGAAGATGGCGCAACAATTCTATTTTCCGGGGGGAGGTCACAAAATGTCTGCAAAAACACGTTTGTACACCATTATGGAAAAGGCTGAGGATGGAGATCGCCTGAGCCGTATATTTGATGTTTGTATTGTTACGCTCATTGTCTTGAATGTGGTGATGGTGATCCTGGAGACTGTTGACGGATTGGATGACGTCTATGGTCGTTTTTTTGAGATTTTCGAAATCGTATCGGTGTTAATTTTTACGGCTGAGTATTTGCTGCGTATCTGGTGTTGTACGGATGATGATAAATTTGATCGCCCTTTCTGGGGGCGGCTGGCGTTTATGGTGACCCCTCTGGCGCTTATTGATCTGATCGCGATTTTTCCTTATTTCGTTTTTTTGCTGGTAACAGTCCCGCCTGATTATACCCTTCCGTTACGCTTGCTTCGATTATTCCGTCTTTTTAAAGTGGGCCGGTATTCGCGTTCAATGCGCTTGCTTGGCAGGGTGCTTTGGCAGAAGCGACAAGAGCTTTATATTGTGGCATTTGTGCTTTCGCTTTTGTTGGTGATTGTGTCCAGTGTGATGTATTTTGTTGAGAATCATGCACAACCTGAAGCATTTTCTAGTATACCAAAGACGATGTGGTGGGGTATTGTTACACTAACCACTGTGGGTTATGGCGATGTGTTTCCAATTACGCCGCTGGGTAAAGTCCTGGGCGCATTGATTGCCGTGTTGGGCGTAGGGATGTTTGCACTGCCTGCGGGAATTTTGAGCTCTGGTTTTGTTGAGGCAATTCAACCACCTGAGGGAGACAACGCTATTTGCCCACATTGTGGCAAAGACATTCATGAACATTCAGAGGAAGGAGTTGGGTGATGGAATTGGTAATTGGTAGTACAACGCGACCCTATAATATGCTGTCATTTGCAGAGGCGTGTGAACGGATTGGGGGAGCTGGTTATACCGATGTGGCTGTGTTTGCGCACGATAGGGTTATTCCTGTTGATTCAGAAAGCAGTTCCGAGCAGGTGGCTGCGGCAAAAAAAGCAGCTGCAGATGCCGGAGTGAATCCGTCGATGTTGCTCGGGCGTGCTCTACTGGATCGTGGGGCAGAGGGTGCTGTAAATGCCTATAAGCAGTTGCTGGACAATGCTGCTGAGTTGGGTTCAAAGTGGATTTTAGAATTAGGTACAGGTAAAGAAGAGTTTTATGGGATTTATCCCGAAGTGATGCGGCAAGCAGCTGAACACGCTGAGACTGTAGGGGTGGGGATTTCACTTAAACCTCACGGTGGTATCAGTTTGACAGCTCGGGAGTTGATCGATTTGTATCAGCAGGTAGATCGCCCTGCATTTGCCGTGAGCTACGATCCGGGCAATATTATTCACTATACCCGAGGCGAGGTGCGGCCAGAGTCTGAAGTAGATGAGATTGCGAAATATACGTCTACGGCAATTGTGAAAGATTGTGCATTAGACGCTGAGAACAATCCAAATGTGAATACGACGGCAGGTGATGGAGAGGTTGATTTCTATCGAGTGTTGTCGGGATTGGTTGGTGGTGGGTTCAGCGGCCCATTATATGTGGAGTGCGTCGGGGCAAAAGAGCCGGATGGTGTGGACCGCGATCTGGCATTTACGCTGGGATATATCAAGGGTATTTTGCTGGGAATGTAGAGACACTTACGTCAGGCAGATTTTGCCTGGCGTGTGTTTTGATAAAAAGTGTTAGCGTAGAACAAAATTTCTCAATAAAAAACGGACAGGTCTTCAGATCTGTCCGTTTTTGTTTAGACAAATAAATCGTCAACAGGCATTGACCAGTTAGGAAGCGCAGGTTCGGCTTCGGCAATTTCGCCGGGATGATAGATCGTCGGGTTTTCTGGGGCATCAGCGCGATAGACGTGAACTTCGCGTTTTCTCAATACGTCAACATCCCATACAACTTGCGTTCCAGCTGCGAAATAATCGGCACGTTTTGCAGCCATTTTGCGCTCTGCTGCTGGACCATAGTCGCTTTCACTTCTTACTTCGGCTGCGAAAATTGGTGCGCCATCGAGGAATTTACCGCCCTGGAGTTCGCCTGTGAAAAATGCGGCATCAGGGCTGAATGATCGACGATTTGGCAGATTGACGATGAAACCTGCATTATCGGGAAAGGCGTACCCCAGTCCAGTTTTCCGTTCGTAAATCCGCAAGCTAACGAAAATCTCTCCGCCAGTTCGACTTGGAGCAGATCCTGTTGGTTCCATCACGACCAACGCACCGTTCACTATTTCAGCCTTGCCGTTTTCAGGTACGTGGTAGAGTGCTTCTATCAGGGAATCGGTTTTTGTTTCCATAGTGTCTGGCCTCCTTTTGAATAAAGTATAGTCAGACTTTTGCCGTCGTGCAAGGTTGCCTTAGAAATTGATCAGGGCGCATATTGCATTGCGCCACAGGGGAAAACTCCAACACGAGCACTTTCGCCGTGGATTTTCTGGAGTTCAGCCAACGTTTCATCCCAGGTTCTGGTGTGGATAACACTGTCACCGTGTTTTGCCAATACATCCCATTTGTTTACGCCAGGGGAAAGCATAATGGTGCGCCAACTGCTGGGAGATGATGCTTTGCCCGAAGAGAGGGATCCCAATG
>Ga0187827_10008905_pt1 | contig 10766 bp, 9 predicted proteins | sample ETNtaG_39_FD_167969 | JGI IMG/M metagenome (GOLD analysis project Ga0187827, IMG submission 167969) | Marine microbial and viral communities from oxygen minimum zone, Eastern Pacific Ocean - ETNP2014_SV_150_PacBio MetaG (Illumina Assembly) | ecosystem: Environmental > Aquatic > Marine > Hypoxic... | reverse complement strand
ATGGCAGGGCTTTGTGGCGCAGCTTATGTTGCAGCGTATGGCATGGCAAAACACGCTGTCATTGGCTTAACCAAAGCTGGCGCTGTTGAATATGCAGCAAAAAATATTCGCATTAATGCTATCTGCCCATTTTTTTCATTAACTAATATGGTTACCGATAATGCCAATGAAGAAATGCAATACAAAATGGGGCAAGGCGCACCCATGAAGCGCTTGAGTGATCCTCAAGAAGTCGTGGCAGCTATGATGTTGATGTTATCACCAGCTAACAGTTATATGACAGGTCAATGTATTGCTATTGATGGTGGCGTTTCAGCTCGATAGAAAAATAAAATATATTGTCAGAGGCAAAACCTACAAGCTTTCTTAGTAAGCGCACTGTTAAAGGTAGCTCGAGTATACATAGATAAAGACATACAGAGTGTCTTTATCTAAATTAGAACGCTATTTCAGGGACCCCCTAAAACATAAACCCTTCATCTGCATCTGTAGCTATGGCGTTATCAAGTGCAGCTAGCGAAGCTTGCCTTTCTTTAAGTTTTGTTTGGCGAAATGCTGTCATATGTAGACCTTGCATCTGTTTAGCCGCTAATTTGGCTACAGACATAAGCTGCTCTGCTTCAACGACAGTGTCTAAAAAACCAGCCTGTATAGCGGTTTGTGGGTTGAACATTTCAGCATTGATTACACTACGGTTTAAAAAGTTCACTGGAATACGGTTTCGGGCAATTTCAATGCCTGCATGGTGCATTGTCATTCCAATAGCCACTTCGTTTAACCCTATTTTAAAGTTACCTTCAATGCCTATTCTATAGTCACAACTTAGTAGTAAAAACCCCCCTTTAGCGACAGCATGACCTGAGCAAGCTGCAATAATAGGGCAAGGGAATGACAGCATACGATGAGCTAATGTAGAACCCGCTGTTACCAGTGAAATTGCAGCTTCGGGGCTTTCTTTCATGGTTTTAAGATCATAACCTGCGCAGAACATGCCAGGCTGTCCCGTTATGATAACGACATACTCATTTTTTTCAGCTTCATCTAATGCGGCGTTAATTTCATTGATTGTTTGAGGAGATATAGCATTAACTTTGCCATTATTTAAGGTGATTGTGCTAACGCTACCTTCTGTACTTACATTGATTGTTTGCATTATTGTTCTCTTTATTGGCTAGGGTATGTTGAACTTTTATGTTTAAATTTTATTGAATTAATGGCGTTTTGATCGCGGCGCTAGAAATCTAGCATAGTGTTCTAGACAAATTCCTCGCAAGCAAGACCAAGAAGCTTTTCAACGAATCCGAAAGGTAGCATTGATCAGTGATTTATACTGCGTAATCGCTCATTAGCGTAGATAAACAATGAAACAAAAGTTCTGTTTTGTTTAAAAGACTACAAAAAATGAGTAAAGATCAACGGACCCTGTAAAGCGTTGTTAACTAAATTTTACCTAACAAAAATTATTTAAGTAAGTATTCTTGGTTTATATTTGAAATTTCGGATGGTTATTGGCACCAAGCTTACTGGTTAACTTCGTAACACCCAAGTTGACATGATCTCTAAGGTATAGAAATTATGTCATATAATCTCTAATAGCGGATGAAATCGTTATGTTTTACACTCAGAATTGACGTGACTAATAAGCTCATCCATTAACTTTCTTTTAATGTCAAGTTGTTGATCAGCTTGAAGACCATATTTTTCAGCCAATACTTGATAATCTTCAGGTGCTAAACTAACGGTTAAGCGGGGTCGCTTTGGACGCTTATTGACGGGTAAACCTAGAATATCACGAATTTGATCTGACGGGCTCAGTCCCGCTTCTAATGCTTCTTTGCGTATAGAAAGTTGAATTTTCTCATCCATATCAAAGGCAACTTGTACGGCCTTCATTGCTTTGATGGAAGATTGCCATTTTACAGGTATTTTTTTTGTCATACTCATTTACTACCTTTTAGCTGGCAGGGTACATATCAATAATATCCGTTAACGGACGATACAATGTTAAGAACACTTCGGTGTCACCCTCTTGCCATACTTCAACGTCAATGCCTTTACTTTGATCCTGATTATAAAGTGTGTATTGCTCAAATTGTTCGCCACTGTCTTTACCTTCATAGGCCGATAAGTTTTCACTGCGATGATCTTTACGGTGGAAAAAGCCAACTTTAGCAAAGGCGTTTTGTTGGTATTGTTCACTGCTCCACATGTGTGTATGGGTATTATCTTCTTGGCGATTTAAGAATGCTTGACCGGGTTCGTCAAAAATTTGCGCAAATTCATCAAGATCAAATAATGCTGCTACATCATCATGTTCAATTTTTAAAGAAAACTTTAACTCTGTGCTGTCATCAATTTCTAAAGATAAGAAAAGCGTTAAGGCATTTGCGCCTTGTAATGTCCATTCTGTTTGATTGTGATGTTCAAATTCGTAGGTGTTTACGGCAGTAACTTGTAATTGTTGAGTGCGTAAAGACTCTGGCAGGGCAAAGCTGTCCGTTAAGACAATAATATCGCCAACCAACAATTGACTAACTTGAGTTAGTTTGCGAGGTTCTTGTTTGTTAGTGATTTTATCGAAGGTTTTTTTAAAAAAGTTCATCGTTACCCTTAACTGCCATATTCTTTATTTCAATTTGGCGAATTATCCATCACTCGCCAAGTGAAATTTATTTCATTACTTTTGTTTAGCTTTAATGCGATCTAACACTGAGTTAGCGCTATTATCCTGAGCGCCAATACCCGCAGCTTTTAACTGGGCAGCAAGTGAGTTGTCAGAATTTTCTGATTCAAGCACTTCAGCGGCCTTCATTTTATCATCAAACTTTTGTTGTTTTGCTTTAATGCGCTCTAATGAATCTTTTGCATTAAGCAGTTTTGAATTGCTTGATGAAAAGTTATCAGTGATAGCTGATGTTGCTTTTTGTACGCTTTCTGTGGTCTTTACCATGGAAAGTTGACGTTTGTGCTCTGCAACTTGACGTTCACTTTTCTTCACTAGCTCTTTTAATCTGTCTGCATTACCGGTAAAGCTTACCAAGGCTTGTTGCTGTGTTGCCAACTCACTTTCTAGGTTAGCAATTTTTTCTGCAACAGCTAATGCTAAAGCTTCATCATTTTTTTCTAATGCTTGTCCAGCGTAGCCTTCATGTTCAGTGATTTCACGCTCTAAACGATCAACCTCACGTTTCGCGGCCATTTGCTCAGCAACAACACCGGTTAAATCACGCTTTGCTTTGGTTAAGTGATTTTCAGCATCACGAATTTCTTGTTCAAAAATGCGAGTAGCATTAGCATCAACGATAGCTTCACCCGCTTCTGAGGCGCCACCACGAATAGCGGTCATAATCTTTTTAAATATACTCATTTTTTTCTCCTAATAAGGTAACCTGCTAATTTAACCATCTGAATTAAATTAAGTAATCACCCATATCATCAATTACTTCAAGGGCATTGTTACTCAATACGGCCAATTCATGTTCAATATCATCAAAACTAGAACTATTAGACAGAGCTCCAAAAATGACATATTTGTCGTCAATTTTTGAAAATGATGATAATGGCATCGGGATGTTCATTTCTAACATGCTTTCATGCATGGTTGCTAAGCAATCACTTTTCACTTCATCTTTACCCCAAAGGTAACTGATGCACAGAATTTGATCGTCGGTTACAGAAACAAATATAGGTATTTCTTCGCGACCTAATATAGTGATTTGTAATACGTCTACCTCGCCTGATATTGGTTGACAATCAAAGCTCATTCCTGTGTCTGAATTATCAGCCAAGCTGTTTAAGTGATCGGCTATAGTATGAATATTCATGTATTTCCTATCCTTTTATTATACAAAAAGTATTATTGTTAGATGACATAATATGTCTTCTTGGTTAAATTTAGCACCTTGACATATTATGTCAAGGGTTATTTTTTATTTTATTCTACTTTATTCAATAAGTCCTAGTTGATCTTGCCATGCTTGTTGGTGGAGTTTGTAAATAGTATGGCTTCCTAAAACATTTATAGCTATATGCTCTTTATCACGATAAAAGCCTTTAGGAAAAGCGAAAGCGGCCTTAAGGCTTGCTAGGTTTAACCAACGGTGCTCAATAGGTAATTTGTCGAGTTTTTTAAGCCTTGTAAGAGGGCTTGCTCCCATTTTAGCGGCAATAGTCCAACCCCATTCGCCAAAGCTTGGTACATTATCATGATATTGTTGAACATGAACATAATGAGCTGCACTGAGCGTTTTACCAATAGAAATGAAAGAGTTTTTAGCATGGTAAGGGCTTGTTGATTGTATAGCTATTAGGCCATCACCTGAGAGTAATTGTTTTAATCTTGCATAGAAATTAACAGAATAGAGCTTGTTTAAATCTGGGTGACTAGGGTCGGGTAAATCTACAATGATAGCATCGAAAACTTGTCCTGCATTGAGTAAGTCATTAATAGCAATAAACGCGTCGGCACGTTTTATGTTAACGCGTTTATCTTGTAAACTGCCTTGGTTTAGTTGTGCTATTTGCTTTGCAAGGCCTAGAGGTAAATGCTTTGTTGGTGTTTGAAAAATATCAATTAGCTCGTTATCTAAATCAATTAAGGTCACGTGAGTTGGAGAATATTTTAATACGTCTCTTAACGCTAAACCGTCACCTCCACCAATAATTAAAATATTGTTATTTCGAGCAGAACCCGCCATCACAGGTGCTACAAGGTAATCATGGTAAATATGTTCATCTAATGATGAAAACTGTAAACGGCCATTAAGATAAAAATTGAGAATACTCTTTTGCGCTAAGGTTGAATGTATTCCCATATGTCGTTCGGTAAAGGTGAGTTGTTGATAGCGAGTTTTTTGACTATGCACTACTTTATCTAAATAAAGCAGGCTATTCATTTGGTTAAGCCACTGATTGCCATAATTAAAAAGTAATAAAATAATGAACGCGAAAACAACATGAAGACTGGCAAATGTTTTACGCCATAAAAGCTTGTGCCAATAACGAAAGATAAAAAAGCTACCCGCTATTAAGTTTAAGCTAGCCGTTAAGGCGGCGGCTTTTGAAATATCTAGTGTTAATAAAAATAATACCCAAATTGCGGCACCAATGCCTGCGCCAATATAGTCTGCACCATATATTGTCCCTAAATTATTTGCTAAGTGTTGACCGTGAATTTGTTCACGAATACGGGCTATTAGTGGGATTTCCATACCAATAAAAAAGCCTAATACCACGCCAAAAAAGTAAGGAGAATTAAATGCTAAAAAGTGTAATTGTTTAAAAAGGCCACCTTTGGGTAAAACATCGGGTGGTAAAGCAAAGGTGTCAGCGATTATAGTCGGAAGTAACTGAGTGAGTGCAATCAATCCTCCGATAATTAAAATAGCACTAGCACCTAACAAAGCAATGATTAATTCGAGATAGACAAAACCGTTGAAAGCGCAGCGTACTTTGCGAGCAGCAAATGCACCTAAGCCCATCGACACAATCATTAAACCTATCATGGTGTAGATAGTGCTTTCCATCACACCAAGTACTCGGCCAGCGTAGTGGGACAGTAAATATTCATAGATTAATCCACAGCCTGCTAATACTGCCATGGTTAAAATAAGTAATGTGTCGTCGAGTAAGCGGGAATTTTTTACGGACATAAAGAGAATTACTTATAAAGAAAAGAAGTTGAGTTGGTTAGCTAAGTCACCTTTAAAAGCGAGTTTCGGTTATTTATTTATTCGAAACTCGTTTGAAAAGGTTAACTCAAACCTTCATTTTTACGCCATCAATGCGGCAAGCGTGAGGGCGATAGCAATGCTAGTTGCCATTTCAATACTCGCAACACCAATGTTATGCTGTTGATCAACCTCTTCAACAAGATTAATTCCCCATAACACAATACGTTTTGCTAACGAGGTAAGCAAAGCGACTAGTCCGGTCATGATAATGCCAAAAATTAACCAACCTATGAGGTTTACTATCAAATTTTCTGGGCTGTAAACTAAGAAATAGCTTGCTGCGGTAACCGCCAGTGCAGTGCTTATCACTTGACCGCTATAACGAATAGCAAGCGCTAACTGACCATTACTTAATGCTTCTTGTAAACAATCTTCTTGATTATTTTTAGCGTATTTCTTTTCTCTAATACGAGTAACTAAAACTAATACTGCTTGGGCAACAATAAAACCACAGGTAATTGCGATGAAAGTTGAAGCATCTAAACCGTCCACCCAAAGTAAAACTGCACGAATAATAATCGCTGTAGCAATAGCACCGGCAGCATCAATAATACCAATGCTAAGATTTTGCGCTTTGATCAATTCAGTTTTATTTAAGTGTTGCAGTGCCACCTTATCTTGAATGATACGACCTACTTTGATTAAGAGTAAACCATATACACCGTAAGAGAGCATACCAATAACTTCCATTAGGTAACTCGGCGCATTTTCACCTGTAATTGCCCCTGTTAAGACGATACCAAGCGCTAAAATACTACCGGCAACACTGACGCCAAAGGCAAAATTATCTTTGTGGGCGAGCTCTTCAGTACTGTTTACCTGACTACTTAAACCTAATAAAAATCGCATTGCGCCGAGTAAGACAATGGCAATAACAATATCAATAGTTAAAAAAACCAGTAACTCCTGATTAACACCCACGAGTTCAATTAATGTATTCATACTTATCTTATTCCTATCTATTGTTATTTACCACGACGAAAGCCCCGTGAGGTATTAGTCTTAGAGTTTCTAAAGCTTGATGACTTGCCATAGTTAGATTTACTGGCATAACTACTTTTTTTGACATTATTACTACGAAAACGCTGGGCACTGGATTGCGCTGTTTTACTTTTCCCCGACAAACTTGATGAACCTGCACGGTTTTTACTGTAAGGGCTAGTAAACTTTTTTCCTCGATTAGCGAAAGATTTTTTTGTACGTGTTTCCAGTGTCGTTTGTTTTTTTAACTGGCTAGGCGAGCTGTAACGAGTACGGCCATAATCATTATAATAGCTATAGTTTCTATGTCTCCCCCAGTTACTGTAATAAGTACGCCGGCCAAATAAGTCGCCCATCATGGAATACATACCATACCAAGCCCAAAAAGACATACCGTTACTACCTGTTTGCCAATGGCCATAACTTGGATTGCCAATTAATTGTTCTCCAACGCCAAAATCCTGTGCCTTATTAGCTTGCTGGCTTTGTGCTTTAGATAAAGCATTGACTCTAGGTAACAGCCCATCTGACATATCGGCTAAAACATTAAGGGGATCACTTAACGCATCAGAATACAGAACCGGATCAGCAGCTTGATAAATATTGAGCAATTCATCATAAAGCGCTTGAGAAGAGGCAAACATTTGTGGCTTGTTTTTAGCAGTATTAACTCTATCTAATAAAGATAAATACAGGGGGCCATCTATACTAGCGTCTTTTCTAAATTCATTGATCAGTGATTGCAAATGAGGCTTCGCATCTGCTACTTTATCCGCATATTGGTGAATTAAGTTAGCGTTACGAATTTGTCCATCAGTTAGTGCTTCTCCTAACTGGGCGACTCGTTGCTCAGTAATAGGTATTTGTTGAAGCGCCTGCTCCTTTATTGGATCACCACAGCCAAATAATAGCAATAGAGGTAAAAAAGCAAACCAATGAAGTAATTGGTTATGAAAGGGGGTTTTTAGCTTTTGCATTGCTGCTATCATCTCCTGAAAGTGCTAAGTTAACACTTGAAAGCGTAAATGTTATTAATAGCATCAATGACATAATATGTCTATCGATTATCTTTGTCGATTCATATTTAGTTATTTTTTATGATGTAAAAAGGAACTCTTATGTCAACACCTTCACGTTCATTGTTAGAAGATAATGCGTTATTAACGCAGCAACAACTAATGAGTTGGCAACAATGTAGTCAGCAACATCCCGATATTTTTGACCAATTGAGTCAAACGCAATTAGTACATTTTAAACAAGCGATTACCTTAAGTGATTTTGTGTTAAATAGTGCATTACAAGCGCCTGAATTAGTAATGGAGTTATTTAAAAATAACTTAGTCTATCAGCAAGATACACCTGATTATCAGCAGTTATTAACGCTACAGTTATCAACGTGCCAAGATGAAGTACAATTACACCGTATATTAAGACGTTTTCGTTTACAACACATGGTCAACATAGCGGTTGCTGATTTAGTGTTAGATATCAGTCTAGACTATTCACTAGCACGGTTATCTGCTTTGGCCGACGCATTGATTTTAGGCAGCTTACATTGGTTAACACAACTTTGTCAGCAAAAGTGGGGTACACCTACAAATGCTGAGGGTGAAGAGCAACCTTTATTAGTATATGGCATGGGGAAGCTAGGCGGCAAAGAGCTAAATTTCTCTTCCGATATTGATTTGATTTTTGTCTACCCTGATAGCGGAGAAACTCATGGCTGTCGTCGCTCATTAGATAATCAACAATTTTTTACTCGCTTAGCACAAAAACTTATCAGTTCTTTGCATCAACAAACCGCGGACGGTTTTGTTTATCGTGTTGATATGCGTTTAAGACCTTTTGGTGAAAGTGGTCCGTTGGTATTAACTTTTAATGCCATGGAAGATTATTACCAAGAGCAGGGACGTGATTGGGAACGCTATGCCATGTTAAAGGCAAGATTGATTGGTGAAGGAGTGCATCATCAAAAATTAGCAACCTTGTTAAGACCTTTTGTCTATCGTCGTTATATTGATTTTAGCGCTATTGATAGCCTGCGCCGCATGAAAATGATGATTTCTCAAGAAGTTCGTCGCAAGCAGTTAGTTAATAATATTAAGTTGGGCGCTGGTGGTATTCGAGAGATTGAGTTTGTTGTGCAAGTTTTTCAATTAATCCGTGGTGGGCGAGTTAAAGCGCTACAACAACGGCGTTTATTGACGGTGTTACCTAGGCTGGTTACTGCAGGAGAAATAAGCCAAGAGACTAAAGCGGTCTTAGAAAGAGCTTATTGTTTTTTACGACGTGTTGAAAATATTATTCAAGCATTAGCAGATAAACAGACCCAAACCTTGCCAACAAGCGAGTTAGATCAGCAAAGAATGTTGCAAGTGCTCAATATTGATAATTGGCTAACTTTTATGCAAATACTTCAAGGACATATGGAAGCTGTTCATCAACAGTTTGAGCAACTTATTGGTTTAGAAAGTCCTAATCATCATGCTGAAGATCAACATTGGAGTACATTATGGCAAAGTCGGTGGAGTGATGAAGAGTCTATTGCTTGGTTGGATCAGGCCGGAGATGTTGATAGTCACTGGGCGGGGGATAAGGTATGGCAGTTATTGTCAGACTTTAGAGAAGATGTAGGTAAGCGTAGCATTGGTAATCGGGGTCGGCAAGTACTTGATAAACTTGTACCACAACTTATTTGTCATATTCAGCAAGCGAATCAAGCTGAGTTTGTACTTGAGCGTGTTTTACATGTGTTTAAAAAAATTACCACTCGTACTGCCTACTTAGAGTTGTTATTTGAAAATGAAGGTGCGTTAAAGCAGCTTATTCATTTATGCCAAGCAAGTAGTTGGGTTACTGATTATATCGCTAAATATCCGATATTATTGGATGAATTAATTGATCCAACTTTATTGAATAATCCCCCAAAGTTGTCAGCGTATGCCCAAGAGCTTAGAGAAAATATGCTACGCATTCCTGAAGAAGATTTAGAAGCACAAATGGATGCATTGCGTTTATTTAAGCAAACACAACAATTGCGTATTGCCGCTGCGGATATCGCTGATGTCATAGCCGTGAAGGAGGTCAGTGATCATTTAACCGCACTAGCCGAAGCCATTATCACCGAGGTAATTAACCTTGCATGGCAACAAGTGGTCAATCGTTTTGGTGTGCCCAACTCTACGTTAGGTAGTGCAAATAAAGGTTTTGGTGTTATTGCTTACGGGAAAACAGGTGGTGCTGAGTTAAGTTATGGCTCTGATTTAGACTTGGTTTTTGTTCATCATAGCCCACAAAATGATATGACAACTGGTTTGGCTAATGGCGATAAATCGATTGCTGCCAACCACTTTTATATGAAATTGGCACAGCGCATTATGCATATTTTTAACACGCGTATGAGCAGTGGAATTTTGTATGAATTAGATATGCGTTTACGTCCTTCTGGCAACGCTGGTGTTTTAGTGGTTCATATTGATACCTTTGGTCAATATCAACATCAAGATGCGTGGACATGGGAGCACCAGGCAATAGTTAGAGCACGGGCTGTTTATGGAAATGATATTGTGGTAGCCAGTTTTAATGATATTCGTTTACAAGTGTTAAGAAAAGAAAGGGAGCTATCACAGCTTAAAGAAGATGTTGGTAAGATGCGCGAAAAAATGCGCAATCACCTTGATAAATCAACTGAAAAATTAATGGATATTAAGCAAGGGCGAGGAGGCTTAGTTGATATTGAGTTCTTGGCGCAATATTTGGTGCTAGCCCATTGCCATCATGAAACAACTCTTGCAACGTATTGTAATAACGCCAGTATTTTTAGTGAACTTGCTAATGTCGGTGTGTTAACCGTTGCTGAGATGACATTACTCGCCAATAGCTATCAACAGCTTAGAGATTATTCTCATAAAGCAACATTAGAAAATGAAAAGCCATTCATTGCCCATGCCGCGATGAGTGAACAAGTGCATGTGATTGCTTTGTGGCAAAAGTTTTTAGTTGTTACTGAGTAAGTCGTTGTAACTACTTACTAATAGGCATCCTTAGGTTTAA
>Ga0187827_10008902_pt1 | contig 10771 bp, 8 predicted proteins | sample ETNtaG_39_FD_167969 | JGI IMG/M metagenome (GOLD analysis project Ga0187827, IMG submission 167969) | Marine microbial and viral communities from oxygen minimum zone, Eastern Pacific Ocean - ETNP2014_SV_150_PacBio MetaG (Illumina Assembly) | ecosystem: Environmental > Aquatic > Marine > Hypoxic... | reverse complement strand
CGTCGGTTGAGACCTTTTACGGACAGTCTGCCGAAACCACTTGTGCCGCTTAATGGTAGGCCGCTTTTATATCATCTGATGAATTACCTGCATAAAGTTGGTATAAAAAAGTTCGTTCTCTGTACTGGTTACAAAGCCGATTCAATCGAAGAATTCGTTCAGAATCACGGTGAATCTGGATGGAATGTCACTTGTGTAAATTCAGGTGATGTTAGCATGACGGACAGGATTATTGATGCAAGGGAGCATATCTCAGGCCAGGCCGTCATTTGTTATGGAGATACAATAGCAAATGTGGATATTGCAGCTTTGAAAGTGTTTCACGAACAGAACGAAGCCCTAGCAACCTTAACCACATATACTTTGCATAGCCCGTTCGGCATTGTAAACAGCGACGCTTCAGGGAAAATATCCAGGTTTGAAGAAAAGCCTGTACTTCCTTACTGGATAAATATTGGTTTTATGTTATGCGAGAGGGAAATGTTTGAATTTTTACCGAAGGGGTCAACAATGGTTGATTTATTAACTGAACTTGCTGACGCAGGAAGACTATTCTCATATAGGCATTCTGGTAAGCATTTAACAGTCAATACTGAAAAAGAAAGAGCATTGGCTGAAAATGAGATAATTAGTTTTTACACAGATGTGGAAGGATGTATAACATGAAGAACAAGCGAGTTCTGGTTACTGGAGGATCAGGATTTATTGGATCGAACTTGGTGCACCGTTTGCTGTCTGATGGCGTGGATGTGGCTGTGATGGTACGGTACGGTAATGTAATGAAAAATGAAAGGCTACGAGATTGCTGGGATAATATCAATATCATCGAAGCTGATCTAAGAAACCGCGGCGCGCTTGGTACTATAAATGAATTTGCTCCGGAAATCATCATGCATCTGGCGGCATATAATCATGTGGGGCAGAGTTTTACACAGGTTGAAGAATGTTTTGATGTTAACGCAAAGGGTACGGCAAACCTGTTTGATATTTGTGAGGGTGTTGAAAAATTTATTTATATGTCAACTTCAGAAGTGTACGGTTTCCAAAAGGAGTTGCCGTTCATTGAGACAATGACACCTGAACCGATGTCCCCGTATTCCATTACAAAATACGCGGGTGAACTATACTGCCGAATGAAGCAAAGGATGGGTAGCGACACATCTATTGTTTTATTACGGCCATTTAACACATTTGGGCCGTATCAGAGTGCTAAAGCGATAATCCCTGAGTTGATTATCAATTGCTTGCTAGGTAATCCCATTAAAACCACAAAAGGTGAACAGACCCGGGAATTTAATTATGTTGAAAATATTGTGGATGGTTTAATCAAAGCTGCCGTTTATCCTGAAAGGATTGATGGCATTATAAATATCGCCGCAGGAGAAGAGATAGCAATCTGTGACCTTGTCAAAAAGATAGCCGAGCTGACGGATACGAAGTCGGAAATCCATATCGGTGCAATACCATACCGACCAAATGAAATATTTCGGATGTATGCTGACAGTACAAGAGTTCGTGATTTATTAGGATGGGTACCTGAAATAAGTCTTGAACAAGGGCTAAAACGGACCGTTGAATGGTATGCAAATAATTATGTTTTTAAGTTCAATTGAGGGTACTATTCGATATATTAAGGGTAAAAAATGACGATCTTGATGTTTTTGGTACGGTCTGAAACTAGAAAGAATTTAGTGTTCTTGAAAAGGTGTTTGACGTGCAACTTATTAAAATATCAAGCATGGAGTCGATGCTGGTAACATGTATTCAATGCAGAAGGCGTTTGAAGCTATTCGAATTCGAGAATACAACGGAACAATAATCACAATCTTGAGCCAATCGATCGGTCAAGCAATATGAAGATTTTATTTGTTGCTATGGCAAACAGTATTCATACTGCTCGTTGGTTAGCACAAATCTCTGATCAAGGGTGGGATATCCATCTTTTTCCCAGCATTGATGCGGTGAGTATTCATCCCGATCTTCGTAACATAACGGTTTATGAGACTTTTTATAGTAATCAAGTCCATCACCATAAGTCAGTAAAGACCAAAGGCTTTAATTTGTATTCTCTCACCTCAGTCAATTTTATTAAGAATGTGTGGGCTAGAGTATTTCCAGATTATCGAGCAGAGAAACTTGCTCATCTAATTAAAAATATAAGACCTGACTTGATACATAGTTTGGGGATACAGAACGCAGGGTATTTGACAATTGAAGCAAAGGAGAAATTGAAAGGTGATTTTCCACCTTGGGTAGTTTCAAACTGGGGTAGTGATATCTATTTGTTTGGGCGTCTTGAAAATCATAAAAACCAGATAAGAAATGTTTTAAGGAACAGTGACTATTATTCTTGCGAGTGCATTAGAGATTTAAAGCTGGCAAAAGATTTTGGGTTTACCGGCAAAGTACTTTCAGTAATACCAAATACTGGAGGTTTTGATTTTAACCTATTGTATAGCTTGCGTCAAGGGGGTAAAATTTCTTCACGACGATTAATTATGCTTAAAGGATATCAGGGAATTTTCGGAAGAAGTTTAGTAGGTCTTCGTGCGTTAAAACGGTGTGCTGAGCTGTTACGGGGCTATGAAATTATGATCTATAGCGCGCCTCGTGAAGTAGAAATAGCTGCGGAAATCTTTTCGAAATCAACGGGTATACCGGTAAATATAATTCCACAGGGTACAAAGCATTCAGATATTCTACGGTTGCACGGTCGAGCACGGATTTCCATTGGTCTAAGCATCAGTGATGCGATCAGCACATCATTCCTAGAAGCTATAGTTATGGGGTCATTTCCTATTCAGTCAAACACTAGTAGCTGTGATGAATGGATTGAAGATGGGAAAACCGGTTTCATCGTTCCCCCTGAAGATCCGGCGATTATTGAACAAGCTATCAGAGTAGCAATTCAAAATGATGATCTTGTCAATAAAGCTGCTGAAATCAATTACTATTTAGCAAGAGAAAAGTTAGACAATCAAATTATTAAACCAAAGGTTCAAGAGATTTACAGAACTATTTGTGCTGATTCTTGATTGGATTTTTTAGTTAAAGAATATTCATAGTTCGCGTTTTTGGGTTCTATTTATGTCTAGTCTAAGTAGTTAAGTTTTATGAACCTTACTCCTAAAGTATCAATAATTATTCCAGTGTATAATGGATCCAATTTTCTTGATGAATCCATTGATAGTGCACTTTCACAAACATACAAGAAAACAGAAGTTATTGTTGTAAATGATGGGTCTAATGATAATGGTATGACTGAAAAGGTGGCAAAATCCTATAGAAATCAAATACGTTATTTTAGGAAAAATAATGGTGGAGTAGCTAGTGCTTTAAACTATGGCATTAAAAAAATGAAAGGACTTTTTTTTTCTTGGTTGAGTCATGATGATATTTATTACCCACATAAAATCCAAAAGCAAATTGAATATTTAAATAAAATAAATAAATTCAGTATCATCCTTTATAGCGATTTTGAAATAATAAATGAAAAATCACAATATGTAAGAATTGAAAAAGTTCCTCCCTTAGGAATGAACAGTATTAGATATCACTTAACTAGGTATAGTGCAATAAATGGATGTACTTTATTAATACCGAGATTAGGATTACTGAAATCCGGTGGATTCAACACAAAATTGCGTGCAACTCAAGATTACGATATGTGGTATAGATTATCTAAATACTACAATTATATTCATCATCCTGAAGTTTTAGTTAAAACAAGGATACATGCCTCCCAAGTTGGGGTGCGAGATAAACATGATGCTTTAATAGAAGGAAATAAATTAAAGATAAAATTTTTACAAAACCTCTCGAGTAGTGATTATTATGGATTTGATATAACTAATGGATCTTCAACTTATTTAGAATGCGCAAAAGGTTTTCATCGAGGAGGGCTTTATGATGCTAGAGATTATGCAATTCAGTTATGTAAAACTAATTCCAAAGCTCTTTCTTTATTCCAAAAGTTAAAATTGAGAAAAAATGAACTATTTCTTAAGTTGGAAATTGCAAATATATTTCCTTATTATATTATTCTTTTATTTAAAAACTCTATTAATTTTTTTTCAAGAAAAAAAATATTAAATACGAAGATTAAGACATTAAATATTTGATAAAATTTATCAAAATGTATTAAAAATGATTGCAACTGGCTCTCACCGTTCTGGAAGTACTTGGGTAGGACACATGATAGGCCATATATTCTTCAATCGTATATATCAATGACCCTATTAATATTTACACTGATAAAGGGACCTCAAAGATTCAGCCAAATATTAAGAATCTTTTATAGATGTAAGAGTATTGAGCTAAGAAAAGAATAATAATTATGAATGAAAATATATTCATTACAGGTATGCACAGGTCTGGAACAACATGGATTGCTGCTATTTTATCTAAAAGTAATCATTTTATACTTAAAGACGAAGAAATCTTCCGACCAAACCAACCAATACAATCCACACAAATTGACAAATGGTATTTATATATTAATCATGATAATCAAGAAAAATATAATACATTTATTTCAAATATAGTTAATAATAAGTATTATTATTTATCCTCTTTGAAAAAAGTTAAAGGTTTAAGAAATATTTTTCATGTTTCAAAAAATAAAGCTCATTCTATATTCAGGCGCAATTTCGAAAAGTGTAATCCTATAATGTTTGTTGAGCCTATAGGTCTTTTGTCCGCTCCCTGGTTTGTCGGTAAATTTAATTGTAAATGTCTGGTTATTATTCGACATCCAGCATCGATAATAAGTAGTATGAAAAAATTGGGGTGGGGATTTGACTTTAATATATTTTCCACTCAGGTTGATTTAATTGATAAATATTTTTATGATTTTAAGTATGATATAACGAATCCCCCCGATAAAAATGATAGTATTGGCTGTGGTATATTATTGTGGAAAATGCTTTATAGTGTGGTAGCAATTTATGAAAATTTATATGATAACTGGGTTTTTGTTAAATATGAAGATTTAGCAAAAAATCCAATGGATGGTTTTAAATCATTATGTAGAAAAATGAGGCTTGATTATAGCGAAAAAGTTGAAGACCGAATAGAAGAGTTATCTTCAACCAATAACCCAATTGAGCTCCCACTAGGAAAATCTGAAGATAATAAACGTAATTCTATCAAATTAATTAATATTTGGAAAACTAGGCTTGATAAAGATGAAATCATTCATATTCGTAAAGAAGTCGAAGCCTACTCAAAAAGATGGTATAACGATTCTGATTGGTTAATTGATTAATATATTATGAGGAAACCATGATAGATGATAAAATAATATTGATAACTGGTGGCACTGGATCATTCGGTAAAACTATTGTAAAGAAATTATTGAAAGAATATATGCCTGGAGAAATAATTGTCTTTAGTAGAGATGAAAAGAAGCAACATGACCTTAGGAATATGTTTGATGATCCACGCATAAAATTTATCATTGGTGATGTTCGTGATCGTGAAAAGGTCTTTAGAACAATGGCTGGAATTGACCTAGTATTTCATGCTGCCGCGCTCAAACAGGTACCAACATGTGAGTTTTTTCCTATGGAAGCAATAAAAACAAATATTCTTGGAACGAATAATGTTCTTGATGCGGCTGAAAGTGTTGGTGTAGAAAAAATCGTCGTTCTAGGAACAGATAAAGCTGTATACCCTATTAATGCTATGGGTATGACAAAAGCGCTGCTTGAAAAACTTATGCTAGCTAAAGCAAGAACAACAACGTCTAATACGGTTTTTTTAGGAGTTAGATACGGGAATGTGATGTATTCAAGGGGATCAGTACTACCACTATTTGTTGAAAAAATATTGCAAAGGAAGCCCCTTACAGTTACCAACCCTTATATGACTAGATTCATGTTGCCATTGCCAATTGCTATCGATCTTGTCCTTTTTGCTTTGCAAAGTGGAGAGAATGGTGATATCCTTGTTCGTAAATCTCCTGCTTCCACTATTGGAGATGTTGCACAATCTATTCTTGACATTTTCAATTCTGATGTTGATATAGAAGTCTTGGGTATTCGAGAAGGTGAAAAAATCCATGAAACACTGGTAACTCGAGAAGAGTTAATGAAATCAGAAGACTTAGATAATTATTATAGGATAAAAAATTTAATGAAACTTGACTATGATGATTATTTTACACATGGAAAAGAAAATGTTATTCCTGAAATAGGTTATACCTCTGAGAATACCGAAAGATTGAATCTAGATGATACTAAGAAACTAATTCTGTCACTTCAGGAAGTTCAAAAGGTCCTTAATTGAAAAAAATTAGAGTTAGTGTTACAGGCTCTGATGGATTTATTGGATACCATTTGTCTACACATATTAAACACTTACATAATTACATGACATTAATTCCTTTTTCTAATGAATTTTTTGGAAATAAAGAGAAGCTTAAAAACTGTCTGAGACAATGTGATGTTATTGTTCATTTAGCTGGAAAAAATAGGGGAGATGATAAAGATATATATAAAATCAATATCCATTTAGTGAATATGCTGGTATCAGCATTAGAAAGTCTGGATGAAAAGAAACATGTAATTTTTGCATCATCTTCTCATGAAGGCAAAAACAATGCTTATGGGCTTTCAAAGCAAAAGGGTCACGAAACATTAAGAAGTTGGGCAGAAAAATCAAACGGAACACTAACCACATTTATTATACCAAATGTGTTTGGTCCATTTTGTAAGCCGTTCTACAATTCTGTTATTGCTACTTTTTGTCATCAACTTAACAATAATGAAAGGCCAGAGATTTTTGTTGATGCTGAAATTGGTTTTATTTATGTAGGGGTTGTTGTAGAAAAAATTTGTGAATTGATCAATAATCAAGATTTTCTTAAACAAAAGATTGAAATTGATGTCGATAGGAGTATAAAAGTTTCCGATATTTTATCTCAACTAAATTTATTTAAAGAATCCTACTTTAAAGAAGGTATAATACCAGAACTAAAAAATCAATTTGAAACCAATCTTTTTAATACGTTCAGATCTTTTGTTGATATTGATGATTTAGAACAAAAACTTTATTTAAATATCGATAATCGAGGAACACTTTTTGAAATCGTAAAAGAGAATACTGGTGGTCAATCATACTTTTCAGTCACCAAGCCTGGGATAGTTAGAGGAAATCATTTTCACACAAGAAAAATTGAGAGATTTTGTGTGGTTTCTGGGAACGCTATTATCCGTTTGCGTAAAATAGGATCAAAAGAAATTTATGAATACCAGGTTTCAGGAGAAAATCCTGTAGTTATTGATATGCCGATATATTTCTCACATAATATTGAAAATAATGGCAATAGTGATTTATTAACTTTCTTTTGGAGCAATGAAATTTTTGATCCTAATAATACGGACACATATTTTGAGGATGTATAATAATGAAACTTAAATCAGCATTAAAGGTTATGACTATTGTTGGGACTAGGCCTGAACTTATTCGGTTATCAAGAGTAATCGCTAAATTGGATTCTCACTTAAATCATATTCTAGTTCATACTGGTCAAAATTACGCTTATGAATTGAATGAAGTGTTTTTTCAGGAATTGGAAATCCGAAATCCGGACTATTTATTGGATGTTGAGACAACTTCTTTAGGAAAAGTTCTTGGGGAAACATTGATAAATATTGAACCTATTCTTCAAAAAGAAAAGCCTGACGCGGTTCTGATTTTGGGTGATACAAATAGTTGTATTGCGTCAATTATGGCAAAAAGGCTTCATATACCAATGTATCATATGGAAGCTGGGAATAGATCTTTCGACCTTAACGTTCCTGAAGAAATCAATAGGCGTATGATTGATCATATCGCTGATTTCAATTTGGTTTATACAGAAAATTCACGTCGGCATCTGTTATCAGAAGGCTTGCCTCACCGGCAAATTTATTTGACAGGTTCACCTATGAATGAAGTCCTGCGATACTATTCCGATAAAATTAAAAATTCAAATATTCTTGCTTCATTGTCCCTTGAATCACAATCGTACTTTGTTGTAAGCATGCACAGGGAAGAGAATGTTGATAATCCCGTAATACTCAAAACAATTGTTTCCATACTGAATCAACTTGTGGATAACTATGATTTGCCTGTGATTGTTACTACTCACCCAAGGACAAAGAAAAGATTAGATTCCAGGAATGATTTAAAATTGAATAAAAAGATTTCCTTCATAGAACCATTTGGATTTTTTGATTATATTAAGTTACAAAAAAATGCTCTATGTGTTATTTCAGATAGTGGCACAATAAGTGAAGAATCATCCATTCTTGAGTTCCCAGCAATTACTTTACGTAATTCAATGGAAAGACCTGAAGCTCTTGATGCGGGGTCATTAATTCTTACTGGCTTTGATATTCCGACGGTTATGGATTCTATAAGTCTTGTAACATCACAGAGAATGAATTTAACTAATAATTCCTCGGTTCCCGATGAATATAAGATTACTAATACATCTCAACGTGTTGTAAATCTAATAATGGGAACAGCAAAGCTGAGCAATATATGGTCAGGTATTAATTCAAAATTTCCTGATTTACCTACATGAAAATCTCGGTTGTAATTCCTGTTTATAATGAAAATGAAACAATTTTGGATGTAATACAAGCGGTAAAAAAAGTACATTTACCTTTAATCCAAGAAATAGAAATTGTCGTTGTTGATGATTTTTCAACTGATGGCACGACAGAATTACTTCAATCAATCTCAGACAATGAGTCGCAAAAAATATTTTACCATGAAAAAAATCAAGGAAAGGGAGCTGCATTAAAAACTGGCTTCAAACACTGTACAGGAGATATTATTGTAATTCAAGATGCAGATTTGGAGTATGATCCCAATGAATATCCTACACTCATTGATCCTATTCTTAATGGTAATGCTGATGTTGTATATGGTTCCCGATTTATTGGAAGCGGGCCCCATAGGGTTCATTATTTTTGGCATTACGTAGGAAATAAATGGCTGACAACTTTTTCAAATATGTTTACTAATATCAATCTAACCGATATGGAAACCTGTTACAAAGTTTTTAAGAAAGAAGTTATCGATAGTATAACGATTAAAGAGAATAGATTTGGGATAGAGCCAGAGATTACAGCAAAAATAGCGAGGGGAAACTGGCGTATCTACGAAGTAGGAATTTCGTATTACGGCCGGGACTACTCCGAGGGAAAAAAAATTGGCTGGAAGGACGGTCTGAGAGCGCTTTACGTGATATTGAAATATGGGATAATAAGGTAAAAATAATCTGAATTAAAAAACTTTTGTAAATAGGACGGGTTGAAAGACTGTATATAACTCATTGAATAGCCTATTTTTATAAAGAAACAATCTTTAATACATTGTTTGTAAGTTTAATTTTTATCAATTTTTTACTTTCATTTCTTGTGATTTTTTATGCTCAAAAGGATTACAGCATAATTACAGAATTGAGGTTAGCTTATTTAAAGACCTGTATATTAATTGCTGTGATAATTTTGTTTTTGACTGAGTTGTTGTCATTATTTAATAATATAACATATCTATCTTTGATTATTTCTTGGTCGTCAATATTAGTGATATTGGCTACTATTCTATGGGTTAATAAAGGTAACATTTTATTCATTGAGATTCAAAGCTTTAAGGAACAATTGATTAATGTATTGGGAAGAATTGACACTTCTTATAAACGGTTAATTCTTGTAGCAGTTGTATTTACAATTCTACCATTATTATTTCTTGCTATTTATGTTCCACCAAATACATGGGATGCCATGACATATCATTTGAGCAGGGTAGAGCATTGGATTCAAAATAATAATGTTGAGCACTATCCGACACCAAACATTAGACAATTATTTTACCAACCATTTGCTGAATATTGTATAATGCATTTAAGGATACTTAGCAGATCAGATTTCCTTACAAATTCCGTTCAATATTTTTCAATGATTGGGTCAATTATTGGAATATCAGTAATAGGAAGGCTGTTAGGACTAAATTATAAAGGTCAAATATTGACTTCTATTATTTGTATAAGTTTACCAATGGGAATTTTACAATCAACAAGCTCACAGAATGATTATGTTGCAACATTTTTTTTTGTAAGTTTTTTAGTTTTTGGGATAAAATCCATAAAAAGATTTAATTATAATTCGGTAATTTTCTCAGGAATTGCATTAAGTTTAGCACTTATTACAAAGGCATATATTTATATATATGCTTTACCTTTTATTATTTGGTTTAGTATCTCAGAATTTTTACAATCACGTAAAAAAGCATTTTATTCTTTTATGATATTTATATTAATCTTTTTTGCAATTAATTCATTCTATTTCAAAAGGAATCATGAACTTAATGGAAATATATTTGGAATGGGAGGGCCTGTTGTTGAAGAGCTATCTATCCGTAAAACAATTTCAAATATTAGTCGTAATATAGGTTTGCAAATTGGACTTCCATTTGAACCTTATAATAAACTAATAAAAGAATCTATTGTATCACTTCACGATTATTTAGATGTCGATGTTAATACTATTTGGGGGGAATTTAATGTTCGTTTTTCTAATCAAGAAGATTCAGCTGGCGGATTTATTATTTTAAACTGCATTATTTTATCAACATTTTTTTATGTAGTTAAATTCAAAAAGTTATACAATCTTCGTTTAAATGTTTTACAATATTTTACTTCAGTACTAATAGCTTTTGTAATATTCTCCGTAATATTTTCACATCAACCATGGATTTCAAGGTTTTTACTTGGTTT
>Ga0187827_10008898_pt1 | contig 10773 bp, 9 predicted proteins | sample ETNtaG_39_FD_167969 | JGI IMG/M metagenome (GOLD analysis project Ga0187827, IMG submission 167969) | Marine microbial and viral communities from oxygen minimum zone, Eastern Pacific Ocean - ETNP2014_SV_150_PacBio MetaG (Illumina Assembly) | ecosystem: Environmental > Aquatic > Marine > Hypoxic... | reverse complement strand
TCTGAGGCTTCCAATGATGCCTGTGCCACACCCATGGCACCATCTATGTCTGTTTCAACGGATGCCATATCAGATACTCTCATGCCTGGCGAATCTTCAGGTCATGAGTTCACTGTCGAGAACACTGGAGGACTGCCATTTGAGTATGCTGTGACGGTTGCGCCTTCTGGTGTACGCGGTTTATTGGGCATAGAGATTATGACCGATAACTATCCTAGTGAAACTACCTGGGATCTCCAGGATGGGGATGGTAATGTCATAGAGACCGGAGGGCCTTTGGCAGATCCGGCTACTCTCTACCAGTGGGACCTTGAGCTTACTGACGGTGACTATCTGTGGACGATTTACGACGCCTATGGTGACGGCATCTGCTGTGCCTACGGTGAAGGGTGGTACAACCTCTTTGTAGACGGAGAACCAGCTGGCTCAGGTGGTGAATTCGGGAGCTCAGAAAGTGTTGACCTCTCCATTGGCGAGGGCGGCGGCGGCGTAGACTGGCTCTCACTCTCTGCTGAATCCGGTTCGCTCGATCCTGGTGAGGCTGACGAGATTGAAGTTCTCATGAATTCCGCTGATCTGGAGGAAGGTACCTACGATGCTTATATCGTGGTTTCCACCTATTTCAGCGAACATGTAATCGCTGTACAGATGGTGGTAGATGATGGTGTTGGTATTGCTGACGGCGGAGTCATTCCTGATGTCTTTGCTCTGCACCAGAACTTCCCCAACCCATTCAATCCTGTAACTGCGTTACCGTATGACGTCCCGGAGATTGCTGATGTGAAGATTGACATCTACAACCTGCTGGGTCAGAAAGTACGGTCACTGGTAACAGGTGAGCACGAACCTGGGTTCTACCGGGCCACCTGGAACGGTAAGAACGATCGGGGTGCGTTGGTGACTACAGGCGTGTATATCTATCAGATTACAGCCCGAAGCAATGCTACCGGTGAGGTTGCTTTCACCAAGACCCGCAAACTGGTGTTGATGAAGTAATACGTTTTACATAGAAATGACAGAAATGGGGGTGCTTCCATGTGGGGCGTCCCCATTTTTGTATTGTTAACAAAAAAAGAAAGATAACATCTTTTATAAAGATGGTATCTTTAAGCAGTCGAAAATAAAAAGTTCTTGACTTATGCTTTTTTCTGAAATCATATTCCTGTAATTAACACTTTAAAATGTAACTAAACAAAAAGGAGAAACGTTATGGCTATTGATCGCGGAAGCGTAAATAAAACAATCCTAATAGGTCACTTGGGGAGTGATCCTGAAAGCAGGTATCTCCCTTCCGGTGATGCAGTGCTGAATTTCAGTGTAGCAACAAATACTGGGTGGCGCGATAAGGAAGGTGAACAGAAAGATCAAACTGAATGGCATCGTTGTGTGTTATTCGGCAAGCAGGCTGAAAATGCTGTTAAATTATTTGCGAAAGGAAGGCTTGTATATCTTGATGGTCGGTTGAGAACACGGTCCTGGGAAGATAAGGACGGCATCAAACGCTATCAGACAGAGGTGGTCGTTAATAACTTCACATTACTTGGGGGAAAAGGGAAAGAGAGCAGTGATGCTCCTCCCCAGCCCGAAGGTGGTGATGAGGACGATCTTCCGTTTTAGGTAACACCGATAATAAAAAGGGGCACCTACTGGTTGCCCCTTTTTTATATCTGTACGTCAAACTATAAATAAGTCCCCGGTATTTTGGAAGGGCCGAGGACTTAAGACAAAACTGATTTTACATGAAACGTATAATATTAAAATATTCGTGGATTTCCTTATATATGTAAATAAGTTTGCACACTATGTTGGATGATAAAGACAAGAAACTCCTTAAGCTTATGCAGGCAGACGGCCGAATGACGGCAAAAGATGCGTCTGAACAGTTGGATATGTCTGTACCGGCCACAGCAGAACGAATCAAAAAGCTCGTGGAGGCAGGATACATTCATGATTTCCGGGCGGTAGTTGATTCCAAAAAGATAGGCTACGATGTTACCGCTTTCATTCTGGTGGTCATGTCGTCTTCCGATTATTATGAAGAATTGGTTCGCCACGCAAAAGAATCCGATGAAATACTTGAGTGTCACTCCATAACCGGTGAAGGGTCTCATATCCTAAAGGTTCGGCTCCACGATACATCAGAACTGGAAGGAATGTTGCGGAAAATACAGTCGTGGGTAGGCGTTATCCGAACACACACCATGATTGTTATGACTACGTTCAAAGAGGAGACACGGCTGGCTATTGAATAGCAGATATGGCAGCAGATTATGAGGTAGTGATTATCGGTGCCGGTGTGGTAGGATTGGCCGTGGCGCGGGGCCTGGCAGAAAAGGGGATTAAATCGGTACTGATAATTGAGAAAGAAGAAGCTTTCGGGCGCGGGACCTCCAGCCGGAACAGCGAGGCGATTCACTCCGGTATCTACTACCCTCCTGATTCGTTAAAAGCCAGATACTGCCGGTTGGGGAGAGAGAAGCTCTACCCCTTCTGTCGTGAAAATGATATCTGGTACAGCCGCTGCGGGAAGCTTGTGGTTGCCCAGGAAGGACAGGAGAAAGATCTTCAGCTGCTCTATGAAAATGCACAGGCCAACGATGTACCGGAGATGTCGCTCCTAGATCAAAAGCAGGTAGCCGTGGTGGAGCCGGAGATATCTGTGGCGTCGGCACTGTTTGTTGGATGCACTGGTATCGTCTCTGCTCATGAGCTCATGGCTGCCTTCTATCGAATCTCTGAGGATAGTGATCACGATCTTCTGCTCAACGCACAAACCATGGCTGTTGAGCCGAAAGGAAATTCATACTCCATTTCCGTGAAAAGTCCCGGTGAAGCACGTTACAAGGTAACTGCAAACTGGGTGGTGAATGCCGCCGGATTGTATAGCGATCGAGTGGCGGAAATGCTGTGGGGTACGGATGATACCAACAGACCGGTCCAGCACTTTTCCAAGGGCTCGTACTTTAAGCTGGCTCCAGTGTGGCGAAATCGGCTTCAGCATCTGATTTATCCTCTCCCGGATGTTAACGATGATTCCCTTGGAATTCATACTAGCTTTGACGCTGGAGGGGATGTAAAGCTTGGGCCCAGTGCCGATTGGCTTCCTGAGCGGAAGGAAGAGTACAGTGTACAGGAAGAAGACAAAGACTTTTTCTATAAAGAAGCTAAACGGTATTTGCCGGATCTTAAGCAAGAGGATTTAACGCCCGATTTTGCCGGGATTCGTCCAAAACTGGTGGTACCAGAAGGTGCATATTCGGACTTTTATATCCAGCATGAAGACAATTCGGGTTATCCCGGATGGATTAACCTCATCGGGATTGACTCTCCCGGACTGACGGCCGCCATCGCTATCGGAGAAGATACAGCAAGTTGGATTTCGGAAGGGTTGTGATGAACTGTTTCACTGTTCGAGTGGTCGCTATATAATCATTTAATATTTCCCCCATTGGGTATTGGCCATATATGGCCGGGACAGCGTTTTAAGTTATATAATTTAGGTATATATTAATAATACATAAATTATTCTTGTATTATTGGTATTTATATTAATAATATTATGTCAGTATTTAAACGATATAATAATATTGTTGATAATTCAATTAGGATAAATAGGAGCAAAGAAATGAGGAAAAAGCTGATACTACATAGAAGAATACACCTATTATCAGTAACAGTAGTGGTTGCGGCACTGAACCTCTCAGTGGCAAATGCTCAAGTGAGTTTCGGAGCGGATGTTGTCAGTCGCAATGTCTGGCGCGGCACAGATTTTGGCAATGCTTCTGTTCAGCCCACTATTGAAACTTCACTCGGTCCATTGACAATTGGTGCTTGGGGATCTTGGTCCATAAGTCCGGGTCCTTCAGATGCCAGTGGAAATGAATGCGATCTGTATGCTTCAACAACTGTAGGACCTGTTGGGTTGACGGTGACAGATTATTTCTTTCCTTCTTATGCAGGAGAAGATTCTCTTTTCAATTTGGATAAGCACATCTTAGAAGTCAGTGCTGGCGTGGATGTAGGAAAAGTCAGCGTCCTAACTGCAGCCAATGTAAGTGGAGATGACGATAATTCAATCTACCTTGAATTGACATATGGTGCGCTTTCATTGGGATTGGGTGATGGTGTATATAGTACTGATGGAGAATTTGCACCGGTTAGTATTGGTGTCTCTGCCAGTAGAGATAACTTCTCAGCATCGTACATAATTAATCCAGATCAGCAAACATCATTTCTTGTTTTCGGTGTTAGCTTTTAATTGGAGATTAGAGAATGAAAAATAAAAACATATTTTTGGTGGTATTCTTGCTGGGTGGTTCTTCCCTGCTTGCTAACGGTGAACCCACAGCTGCAGATGCCATTTTTACCATAAATAATACCTGGATGCTGGTGGCGACCTTTTTGGTGTTTATCATGCATTTGGGTTTTGCAACACTGGAGTCTGGTCTTACCCAGGCAAAGAACACGGTTAATATCCTATTCAAGAATATGAGTATTATTGCTATCGGGATATTGACTTATGCTGTTTGCGGCTTTAACCTTATGTATCCGGGGGAGTTCAACGGATTTTTGGGATTTGCCGGTTTAGGGGTCAGTACAGGTGCAGAGGGCTTAACCCCTGCATATAACCCCGGATATACCTATTGGACAGACTTTATTTTTCAGGCTATGTTTGCTGCTACGGCAGCAACTATTGTATCAGGAGCAGTTGCCGAAAGAATCAAGCTTAGCAGCTTTTTAGTATTTTCAACAATTTATGTCGCTCTTGTCTATCCGATTGTAGGTTCTTGGACCTGGGGTGGAGGATGGCTAGCTGATAAAAACTTCCATGATTTTGCAGGTTCAACACTGGTTCATAGTGTCGGTGGATGGGCAGCGCTGGTGGGTGCTTATACGCTGGGACCGCGTCTGGGGAAATATTCCAGGAATGGTAAGATTAAACCTATTCTGGGTCATAACATGCCTCTTGCAACTATCGGCGTATTCCTCTTGTGGTTTGGCTGGTATGGGTTTAATGGCGGATCGGTGCTTTCAGCAGACCCTGGTGCTGTTTCCTTCGTATTTGTTACCACTACTTTAGCTGCTGCCGCAGGCGTGATTGGCGCCATGGGGACATCTTGGATTATTTCAAAGAAGCCTGATCTATCCATGATACTTAACGGCTCGTTGGCCGGTTTGGTTGGAATTACAGCCGGGGCAGATTGCATCAGCCCCATGTATTCAGTTATTGTCGGTTTGATAGCAGGAGCCATTGTTGTGGTTGCTGTCATACAGCTGGATAAAATGAAGATCGATGATCCTGTTGGTGCAATTTCGGTTCATTTGGCTTGCGGTATCTGGGGTACGTTAGCTGTTGGTATTTTTAGCACTGATTACCAGCTGGGCACCCAGGCGATAGGTGTTGGAGCTTATGCTCTGTTCTGTTTTGTTGGTGCAAATATCATTTTTCAGGTTATAAAACTTGTTCTGGGATTGCGTGTATCAGAAGAAGAAGAAATACTCGGTTTAGATATTGGTGAGCACGATATGGAATCGTATGCTGGTTTTCAGATTTTTACTGTAGAATAAAGAAATTGAAGGAGTAAAATTATGAAATTGATTATAGCAATTATCCAACCGGAGGAGCTTCCTTATATTAAAGAGGAGCTCTTGAAAAAGGAAATCTACAAGTTCACGGTTACCAATGCCAAGGGGCAGGGGAAAGAGTTCCCAGTCCAGGAAGTATATCGTGGTATTTCTCATGAAATCACCCTGTTGAAAAAGGTCAGATTGGAAATTGCGGTAAACGATGAATTTGTAGAGCCGACCGTCGAGGCAATAACAAAGGTAGCTAAAAAGGACGGCGATAAAGGTCGGGGGAAAATCTTTATTCTGCCCATTGAAGAGTGTATCCGCTTACGGACAGGTGAAACGGGTTCAACAGCAATTGGCTGATCAGCCGAATTCACACATTCTATTAATTATATTAAGATGATCTAATATATTTCTGAAATATGTTTTATATAATTAGGTGCCACCTTAAACTTACCACATTAAACTTAACTGTTTTGACTTGTGCATTGGATGTATGTTTCTGATGTTCTTGTCAAAAAGATCTATCGGATTCCGTAAACTTGATCTACTAGTGTCATGGAAGCATGGATAAAATAAAGTTAAACAGGAGGGAAAAAGGACATGGGAAATATCAAAGCTGAATATATATGGATGGACGGACATGAACCGACGCAGAAGCTGCGTTCTAAGACCAAGATCATTGACGGTCCTATTTCTAGTGTGGATGATATCCCTAATTGGGGATTTGACGGTTCCAGCACCATGCAGGCTAAAGGAACTGACAGTGACTGTATGCTCAAGCCCGTCTACTTCGTTGCTGATCCCATCCGGGGGGAAGATAATATCCTTGTAATGTGTGAGGTGTTTAATGCTGATGTCACTCCCCACAAAAGCAATTCTCGTGCTCCTCTACGGGAGATAGCGGAAAAATATGCTGACCAAGATGCATGGTTCGGGATTGAACAAGAATACACCTTTTTTATAGGCCGAGAACCTCTCGGTTGGCCGGATGGTGGTTATCCAGCTCCACAGGGTCCGTTCTACTGTGGCGTAGGAGCAGACGAGGTATTCGGTCGTGATATCGTGGAAGAGCACATGGACAAGTGCCTGAAAGCCGGGATCAGCTTATCCGGGATCAATGCTGAGGTCATGCCGGGGCAGTGGGAGTTTCAGGTGGGCCCGCTGGGCCCGCTAGCGGTTTCTGATGAATTGTGGATCGCCCGGTGGCTCCTATATCGTATTGCTGAGGATTATGGGGTAAATGCCACATTGCATCCAAAACCAGTTAAGGGAGATTGGAACGGAGCCGGTGCCCATACAAACTTCAGCACAAAAGCTATGCGGGAAAAGGGTGGGTTAGAAATTATAAACGCAGCCTGCGAAAAATTGGGGGCAAATCATGAGAAACATATTGCCGTTTACGGTGCCCACAATGAAGAACGCTTAACAGGACTCCACGAAACCTGTGCCATTCATGATTTCCGGTACGCTGTAAGTGACCGCGGTGCCTCCATCCGGATTCCCATGGGTACTGCCAACGACGGTTTCGGTTACCTTGAGGATCGCCGTCCGTCTGCCAATATGGATCCATACCGGGTCTGTACTGTGCTAATGGAAACTGTCTGCGGAGATTAAGTTAATCCCTCCCGGCGTCCAATCGATGGATGCGTTCAATTTGTTGGAGGTTCCATTCATCATCGCTAAAGGGAGTAGAAAACCACACGTCGAGAATTTCCTTCAGAAGAGATTCTGATGTAGCTTGTATGCTTAACGCCAGCACATTGGCGTGATTCCAGGTCCGGGCTCCTTTGGCTGTTTCGGCATCACGGCAAAGTGCAGCCCTTACACCTTTCACCTTATTGGCGGCAATGGATGCTCCGGTCCCAGTCCAGCACATGACAATCCCTTCATCTACTTTTCTACTGGCTACTAACTCAGCAGCCTTGCGTGTAACCTCCGGCCAATCAGCTTCTTCCCCGGCATCGGGACCGAAATATTCTACATCGTGACTGCGCTCTTCCAGTTCGGCCAGAAGAGCATCCACAAGGGGCGTCCGTTCATCGGTACTAACGGCGATCTTCATGGTGAGAATTTAAGTCGCAAAACTGACGGAGAAACGTCTTTATCTGTGATTGAGATCGAACGGAAAGCCGTGGTGAGAAACATGGGCTATTCCTATATTTTCCTGCTTCTTGGGAGAGAGCTTTTCAAGAATGGATAGAAAAAAATGAAGAAGTGGCTGAAAATTACACTGTTTGTAGTTGTCCTTTTGGTTTTGATGGCTGGACTGTTCCTGACGATTTATTTCAATTACTCCTTGCCCCAGTACGAGGGAGAACTGACGCTTGCGGAACTCCAAGAGCCGGTAGAGGTGTTTTTTGATGACTACGCTGTTCCTCATATCTTTGCCGAGAACGAACACGATCTTTTCTTTGTTGCCGGCTATTTAGTCGCACAGGAGCGCTTGTTCCAGATGACCGTCACGGCGGCAGCATCTGAGGGACGGCTGGCGGAACTGTTTGGTGAAAGCGTTATCAGCAGCGATGTTTACTTGCGGACATGGGGCATTCCGAAAGCGGCAGCAGCCCTGGCGGAGAACATGCATCCTGAAGCTAAGGAGATTTCTAAGAATTTTTGTGACGGTGTAAATACTTATATTGCCCAGGCCGGCTCTGATCTTCCCGTGGAGTTCAAACTTCTTGGCATTAAACCATTCCAGTGGCAGCCAAAGCATATCACAGGTTATGCCCGGATGATGGCTCATAATCTTTCGTTTAGCTGGCGTACGGAAATACTCCTTTCCCGGCTTATGGACGGGACGCTCAGTCAACGCAAAGTCCGAGATCTCTGGCCAAAATATCCTGAAGGTCAACCCCTTATTAATCCACCGGGGAAGCTCTATAGTTTTCTGGGAGAAATGATGAGCGACGAAGATCATAAACTGAGAGAGATTATTCAAATGGATGCCAATCACTTGGGGTCAAATAATTTTGTTATCTCAGGGAGTCGTACAGCAACGGGAGCGCCAATACTGGCTAATGATCCCCATCTACCGTTTTCTCAACCGCCGGTCTGGTACGAGATGCATCTCTCTGGTGGAAGATTCAATGTGGGTGGTGTGACATTGCCGGGGATGCCGGTCATCATTCTCGGACAAAACGAAGTCGCTGCCTGGGGCTTTACCAATTTGATGGTGGATGACATTGATTTCTTCGAGGAGAATATCTCTCCCGACGATCCCAACCTATATCTTTATGATGGCGAATACCGTCCTATGGCTGTGTGGGAAGAGATGATCAGCGTCAAAGGGGGTGAAGACAGTGTGGTGGTCTTTCGAGAAACCGTCCACGGCCCCGTGGTTTCTGATTTGCATCCTCAATTGAAGAATGGCGACAAAGTTGTCTCCATGCGATGGGTAGGACACGAATCGACTTCTGATGAGATGTACGCTGCCATGAAACTCAATCTCATGTCTGGATGGGAAGATTTTCTGACCGCTGGTGAATTGTATTCTGCTCCTGCACAGAATGTAGTTTACGCTGACACGTCCGGTAATATTGGCTGGAGACCGTTCGGCTGGATTCCTATGCGTGACAAAGGAGATGAGTTGGTGCCGGTTGATGGCAGTGACTCCGGGAATGATTGGAGCGGTTTCGTGCCTGACAATGAGATTCCTGTTATCTTCAACCCCGAAAATGGACTTATTATCACAGCCAATAATCAAGTGGTAGATGATTCCTACTCTCACTACATCTCAGCTTTCTGGGAAGACCCTTCCCGAGCTAAACGACTGTGGGAAATACTGGATGTTCCAGAATTAATTACAATGGAGTATGCTAAGGGCGCAATGGTAGATGTAACATCACCCTTTGCCCGGGAAGTTGCTGTTTATTTCGTTAAAGCGCATTCTGAAAATATGCCGATTGATGATAAGAATCTCATTAAGGCAGTAGAGTTGCTGACCGGTTGGGACGGTGACCACTCATCTTCATCGAAAGCAGCTACAGTGTTTAATACTTCCCTCATGCATCTTTTCGAAAACCTCTTTGCTGATGAACTGAATCTTCTTGGGGATGACGCCTACGAGAACTGGCTCAGTTTTCCACCTCTTTCGCTGCGAAGTACCAGGTTTATCCTGGAAAACAGCCAATCCAGCGTCTGGGATGATGTGACTACACCCGGGAAAGTGGAAACCATGGATGAGATTCTGCGCAAATCTCTCGTGGAGGGCGTACGTGACATAGAAAACCTCATCGGTCCGGATCCCAATATCTGGGATTGGGGCAGACTGCATACTCTTACGCACAGACACTCTATTGGACGTGAGAGTTCAATTCTTAATTGGCTATTCGGATTCAATGTAGGTCCGTTTGCCACCGGCGGTAGTTCCACAACAGTTAATAACGGTGAGTATCGTTTGTCAGCGCCTTTTGATCATATTAATGGGCCCTCAAAGAGACGAGCAGTTGATATGAATGATTTGAATAACACGCAGATTATTCTCCCTACTGGGCAATCAGGATTGCCGAAGAGTGTTCATTATAGCGATCAAGCGGAGCTGTTTAACGCCGGTCAATATCGTACAACATTATTTGACAAAGAGGCGATACGTAAAGCCGGTTTCCGTAAATTGGTATTGCTACCGAAAGATTAATTTACATCATGATAATCTTTTTTATACTACTGGCTCTGGTCATAGCAATAATAGCAAAACACATTTTCTTTTGGCGGCCGCTTGATGTTACTCGTATTTATGCTAATGGTCCGCTTTTAATGGGCCACCGCGGCTCTCCTAAAACACATCCGGAAAATACCTCTCCTTCATTTAACTCCGCTGTGGAAAATGGTTTATCTGCTGTGGAGATTGATGTTATCGTTACTCGGGACGGTAGGATTGTCTGTTCGCATAATCACGATCTTGAGCGGGAGACTGACGGTTTTGGTTACGTACATGAAATGGGTTATGATGACTTAAAGGGAATAGACGCAGGAATCAAGTATCTTAAATTTTCTCCCACACCCATTCCTCTTCTTGAGGAGGTGATTGACGAACTACCAGGGGACACATTTCTTAATATCGAAATTAAGTCTGCGAAACCGTTCGGACTGAGAACGGCTGATTTGCTGGTGAAGCTGATCCGAGAAAAAAATCTTCATAATCGTGTGGTGGTTTCCAGTTTTCACCCTTTCGTTATCTGGCGCGTTAAATTTCTCGATAAG
>Ga0187827_10008897_pt1 | contig 10774 bp, 10 predicted proteins | sample ETNtaG_39_FD_167969 | JGI IMG/M metagenome (GOLD analysis project Ga0187827, IMG submission 167969) | Marine microbial and viral communities from oxygen minimum zone, Eastern Pacific Ocean - ETNP2014_SV_150_PacBio MetaG (Illumina Assembly) | ecosystem: Environmental > Aquatic > Marine > Hypoxic... | reverse complement strand
AGGCCCCAAACCTTACGGTGCGGTTGCACATTACACAGGGATTAGGTGTTTCTCCCGAAAGGTATGACGTGACCCAAGGATCGATTACTGCGGCTTCAAATTCCTTTCGATAGTCGACGATGTAATGGGGAATTTCAAGGATTGAGCACACGCGCCGAGCATCATCAATCGTGTTCGGCGTACAGCAGCCGCTGCCCGTGGAGCTAGCCATTAGGTCGGCAGGCCATTGGTTGAAGGTGACCCCGATGACATCGTAGTTAGATCGGGTCAGCAATGCTGCGGCTACGGAGCTATCAACACCCCCGCTCATGGCTACCAGTACACGTGCAGGCATCATGTGGCTATCTGGTTTCAGATCTTTTTAGGCTAGCATCGCTGAGGAGCACTTCGGCAAAGTTTTGATAGTGCTAAGTAACGAAAAGAGGGTGGCTAAGATAACGCTCACCGGTATCACAGAGCACTGTGACGATTAGCGCATCGCTGTACTCTGGTCGGCTTGCTAGCTTCAGCGCGGCCCATACATTGGCGCCTGCCGACACGCCGACCAACAACCCTTCATTACGACCTAATGCTTGAGCCGTAGCTTCGGCGTCTTCGTCGGCAACGGTCACAATTTCGTCGATCAGCGTGGGGTCGTAGACATCAGGAATAAAATCGGCACCGATCCCCTGGATTCGATGGGGGCCCGGTTTGCCTCCGGACAGAACTTTATTGCGGGACGGTTCAACTGCGATGACCTTAATGTTCGAATTCTTTTTCTTGAGGGTACGGGCAGTGCCAGTGGCTGTGCCTCCTGTTCCTACAGCGGCGACGACTACGTCGACAGTTCCGCTGGTCTGGGCCCATATTTCCTCCGCAGTTGTCGTCTCATGAATAGATGGATTTGCGGGATTCTTGAACTGCTGAGGCATCCATGAGTGAGGAGTTTCTGCCACGATTTGTTCTGCTCGGGCAACGGCTCCTGACATCCCTTGGGCTCCCGGGGTCAGGACAAGTTCAGCACCGTATGCCTGAAGAAGGCTTCGACGCTCAATGCTCATAGTTTCAGGCATGGTGAGGACGACTTTGTATCCCTTCGCGGCACCGACCATCGCGAGGGCAATCCCGGTGTTCCCGCTAGTGGGTTCGACGATTACGGTTTTGCCGGGCTCGATGCTCCCGTGGTTTTCGGCGTCGAGGATCATTGCGAGACCGATGCGGTCTTTGACGCTTCCGCCAGGATTCATGAATTCGCATTTTGCGACGAGAGTTCCTGTGATCTCAGAGGCTATTCGGTTGAGCCGTACCAATGGTGTGCCTGCGATTAAGGCGGTTACATCTGGAGCGATCGAATTCGATCGCTTAAATACTGGCTGGTTCAACTGAAACCTCTGGGCAAAGTAGTCCGCTTCGCGAGGTCGCGACAGACACGCTAACGGTTGATAATAGGCGGCTTCCGACGACTGAGTGTGATTTTGTGACATCACAAAGTGTTTTGCAGGGGTTAGCTCAACCAGCTGATACCCGGCTTGTTCTACTGGTCTTAGATGGTTTAGGCGGCTTGGCTCAACAACCGAATGGTTTAACGGAGCTTGAGGCCGCCCGTACGCCTAATATGGATCTCTTGGCAGCGGAAGGTCAGACGGGTCTTAGTCAGGCGATCGGACCAGGGATTACGCCTGGAAGTGGCCCTGGACATCTGGCGCTCTTTGGCTATGACCCCGTGTCAAGTAACATTGGGCGAGGGGCGCTGTCGGCGCTGGGTCTTGGTGTGGAATTGAACGACGGTGACGTGGCCGTTCGACTCAATTTTTGTACCGTCGACGATAAGGGTCGGGTTGTTGATCGGCGCGCCGGGCGGATTGACTCAAGTCTTAACTCGTCGCTCATATCAAAGCTTAACGCGATTGATCTTCCGGGTATTGAGCTGCAGTTCATCACCGAATCGCAGCACCGTGCGGTACTCGTGATGCGTGGGTCCGGATTAGATCCAAGAATTACGGAGACGGACCCCCAGCGTCTGGATGTTTTCCCTGTCGATCCCGAGCCTATCCATCCCGAGGCGCAGCGTACGAGCGACGTGCTCAAGGGTGTCCTCGCGGCTGTCCGTGAATGTATCGGAGGTGAAAGTCCGGCAAATTTTGTCTTGATGCGTGGATATGCTGGCCGTCCAGTCTTTCAAGGCATTGATCAGCTGTATGGGCTCAACCCACTGTGCATTGCGACCTATCCGATGTACAAAGGCTTAGCAAGAGCGGTTGGCATGGACGTGGCGGAGGGACTTGACACGATTTCAGCCGAAGTTGCGGAGCTTAGCGCGCAGTGGAATTCGTATGACTACTTTTTCTTGCACGTAAAGTCGCCTGACGCGAGAGGCGAGGATGGCGACTTTGATGGAAAGGTGGCTGCAATAGAGGAAGTCGATGCGAAGGTCCCCGATATTCTTCAACTTCGGCCAGATGTGTTTGTTCTCACTGGTGACCATTCAACGCCTGCTGTACTTCGACAGCACAGTTGGCATCCGTCGCCATTTCTGATCAGAGGTGAGTGGGTGCGGCCTGATCGGACGGAAGCATTTGGAGAACGTGATTGCGATACGGGAGCGTTGGGGGTTTTTCCAGCCCAATCAATTATGGCAATGATGTTGGGCCACGGCGGTCGTTTAGCAAAGTTCGGTGCGTGATATGGCTGAGGAGAGTCAGTTTCGTTACATCCCGTCAGTGGATGCTGTAGTTCGGGAAATTGAGACGATAGATGCTGGTATTCCCAAGAAACTGGCGGTCACCTCCAGTCAGGCCGAAATAGCAGCACTCAGGCAGGCGGTGTCTGAGGGAGCCCAGGCAAAATCAGTTAGGAGGGTGGCTGAGGCCGGAGTGATCCGAGCTCGAAAGATTCTTGAAATATCCCCGAGGCAAGTGGTGAACGCGACCGGAGTGATTTTGCATACGAATCTTGGTCGAGCGCCGCTCAGCGAAGAAGCCGTGCGGTCCGTTGCATATGCGTCTGCTGGGTACTCAGACCTTGAATACGATTTGGCTCAGGGGGAACGTGGTTCTCGATTTGCCCATATTGATGCTGTGGTCCAAGCCGTTGTTGGGACGGAGGCGACTCTAGTGGTCAATAACAACGCGGCTGCGGTGTTCTTGGTATTGGACGCTCATGCCCGGGGTCAGGAAGTACTGGTCGCGCGTGGGGAGTCAGTGGAGATAGGTGGAGGCTTTCGGATCCCTGAAATTCTTCAGGCAAGCGGTGCTGTGTTGCGCGATGTTGGGACTACTAATAAGACAAGAGTTGAGGATTACGCCAGTGCGATCAGTGAACGGACGGCGGCGATACTTCGCGTCCATCAAAGTAACTTTGCCCAGATTGGCTTTACTGGGGCCCCGTCCCGTCGTGAGCTTGCTGAACTGGCTCATCACCACGAGATCCTGTTCATTGACGATCTTGGATCGGGATCTTTGATAGATAGCTCGATTTATGGATTGGCTAGGGAGCCTCTGGTGACGGAGGCTGTTGCTGCTGGGGCTGATGTAGTGACGTTTTCGGGTGACAAGCTTTTGGGTGGGCCACAGTCCGGGCTCTTGGTTGGCACCGCTGATGTTATCGATCCCATTGCTAAGCGTCCTTTTGCCCGGGCTCTTCGGCCCGACAAAATGACTATCACCGCGCTTCACGCCACCCTGCTTGCCTATCTACGGGGTGATGCGCCGATGCATATTCCCGTGTGGCAGATGATTTCGGCTCAAGAATCTGAGCTGCAGGATCGGGCGAGGCGTGTGGCTGAGGGTGTTGGCGACGTGAGAATAGTGTCGTCCGTAGCTACGGTTGGCGGCGGAGCTCTGCCTGGGGAAACGATGCCTAGTGTGTCCGTCCAACTTGGAGAGAGCTACGGCAGCGTGGAGGAAGTCTCCCGAAGATTGCGGGCTGCTTCCCGACCTATCATTGGTCGCGTCTTGGATGATTCAATGTGCTTGGACATGCGAACGGTACTGCCGCAGGATGAGGAACTAATAACCAAAGTGCTCTGTGGCCTCTAGGGCCGATCAGGGTTGCAGCTAAACTGGCGCCATATATTGTGAGGCATCAACGTTATGTCTGAGCTACCCCCTTTTGTGGAAGGTCATGCGCTCCGTAGGGCTCAGCAACGGGTGCGGGCTCGCCTAGGCCTCTTCGGTCACAGTGTGATTTATACGGGCGTCATGGTATTGCTGCTTGTTCTTAACATTGCAGCTACGCCGGGCAACCTTTGGTTTTTTTGGCCGATGTTGGCGTGGCTGCCTGCGCTGATAGGGCATGGCATCTTTGTTCTGGGGCCCGGATTACGTGCAATTGAGCGCTGGACGGATCGTGAATACGAGCGGGAGGTTGAACGTATGACCGGTCGCTCTGACAAAAAGGTAAATGGAGCAGGCGAAGAATAGTGGGCAGTTCACAGCGTTACGGTGTTCGTGGCTGGCAACGGCTCGAGGAGATTTATCCGGCTCGTACACATGCATCTGAAATGCTTGGCCTCTATGCAAACCATGCCTCGGTCGTTGAAGCCGAAAATTTTTTCAGTGGGATCCCGAAACCTGAACGGATCAACGAGTGGGTTGCCCAGTCACCCGAGGATTTCAAATTTGATGTCGTGGCGTTCGGAGGTCTGACCTTGTACCAGCGGCGTCCCGGGGCTGCGGATCGTGGTGTGAAATCCTGGCGAGAGGTTGCGGTTGAACCTCCCGATGTTCTTTTTGAGGATTTGTGCGCTTCTGTTCAACCGTTGAAGGACGCCCGTCGGCTCGGCGCGATCATTCTTCAGTTCCCCCCATGGTTTGAGGCAGGACCTGAGGCCCACGAGTACTTGGCTCGCGTCCGTGAACAACTGGGAAGGTTTCCGTTGGCGGTCGAGTTCCGTCATCCGACCTGGGGTGTTCCCGTTAATCGTGACGCGACCATGGACGTCTTGATTGAGCTGGAGTTGGGGGTTGTGATCTCTGATTTTCCGATGGGCGTTGATGATTGGTCGCCACCCTTTGATTTTGCAACCGTGGATGGCTTGGCGATTGTTCGACTTCACGGCCAGAACGCAGAGGCTTGGAAGCGGACACTTTCCTCGCCGGTAACGCCCCTGATGTATAAGTATGAGGAGGCAGCGCTCGTGCCGTGGGTCGAGCGTGTTCGATCCATCCGTCGCGAGGTTGAGGAAGTTCATGTGCTTGTAGGGACGGCAGCGCCGGACGCCGCTCTCGATACCGCGAAGGAATTGCGTGAAGCTGTCGACGCGGCTGATGAACGGGATAGTAGATGGGGCTACGCTGGCTAGTGCGGCCTCGTGCGAACTGTGACGGTGTTTGAGCAAAATCCCTAGTCATCTACCGGGACGGTTTGTCGGTCCTCACTTGAATAGGTGACCACCATTACGCAATCTTCCGAACCGTGATTCCTCGCCTGATGGGGCACGCCGATTGGGATATGCAATAGGGCGCCCTTGTTTAGCTGAAGCGTAGATGAGCCAAGGTCGTGCTCGATGCATCCTTCTAAGACAAACAGCAATTCGTGACAGTTGGGATGTACGTGTCGCATGTTTGCCCCGCCTGGGCCTAGACGCACATGGCCAAAGGTCATCTCAGCGCCGGGTGTGAGGTGTTTGTTGGCTAGCCATTCGATTTGGCCGCCTCCATAGGTCTCAGCCATTCCTTCACCAAGGGTAATGACCCGTGGTTCATTGACATCATCATTCATAACGGTTCTTTCGAGGGGATCACTCTCTGACAGGCGTAATCTAAACCATGAAGCACCAAGAAGAGAATCAGCAGGTAGGAAATCGTTGCTGCTGCCGATGGCTGTTGGGTCTGGGACATAAAGGATCGACCTTTGGGGAACGTAGGACGTACGCTGGTCCTCGTATAGGTGCTGGTGGGAGACCAATGCGTCATTCAATTGAACAATTTCAGTGTGATGTGGTTGTGGCTGGGAGCGGCATTGGCGGATTGACAGCAGCTCGCACAGCTTTAGAGCTTGGGGCGGCCGTGATTGTTCTTGAAAAGGCGCCTGAGTCGGGTGGGTCAGCGGCACTGTCTGGAGGGTCAGCGTGGACGGCAGCCAACGTTGATGCGTGGCTGAGCGTGCAGCCCGGAGGAGATCCCTTGATGGGGAAGGCTCTGATTGAAAACTATTTGGATGGCGTGGCGTGGTATCGAACTCTTGGCCTCGAGATATCCGATCGTGAGGCACCTTACAAATTTGACCGCTACGTAAATGACTTCAAGCCTGATGCCCGAACATTTATGGATGGATTGGCCCAGAGCGTCGAGGCTGCGGGGGGCACAATCCTAACGAGTACGGGATTGCACGGAATTCGAACTGGCCCCGATGGGGCTATTAACGGTGTGGTTGCGCGTCAGGGGGGTCGAACGGTTGAAGTTGCGGCTCGGGCTGTCGTCTTGGCTACGGGTGGGTTTCAAGCCAGTCCTGATCTCCGGGCGCGATACTTTGGTCGGTGGGCGGATCGAGTTATTGTCCGTGGGAACGCCTTTAGTACGGGGGATGGATTTCTCGCAGCCCTCGATGTGGGGGCAGGCACAGCGGGACCGTTCGGGCGCTTTTATGGACACATGATTCCAGCCCCGCCCGCGCAGACGGGAGTGCATAATTTCGCCAGTGTTAAGCCTGATTTCAGCGAACACGCGGTTTTTGTGAATCTCCACGGGGAGAGATTCGACGACGAATTTCTTGGTGATGAGGTCACGGTGCACGCGGTGGTTCATCAACCAGAGGCCCTGTGTTTCTTGGTCTTCGACGAGAGGGTGTGCTCAGAGACCCCGACTGGAGATGGTCCGGCTGGGAGTGCGGGACGTCGAGTACAGACCATACGGGACGCGGGTGGAGAAATCCTGGAAGCCCGGGATCTTGAGAACTTGGCTGTCACGATGGCCGATCGATGGGGAATACCCTCTCGGCGGTTATTGGCCACGCTTACGGAACACAATGCCGCGGCCGCAGCCGGGGATCTTGGCTTGTTGAGTGTTCCTCGGAGTGGTGGGCTGCAAGCTCTTGAAACCCCGCCCTTTTATGCGATTCGATTTCTTCCTGGGGCCACGTTTACTTATGGCGGTGCCCGGTCGAATGCGAGGGCGCAGATTCTTGATTCGACCGGTATGCCTATTCCCGGGCTGTTTGCGGCGGGCGCCGATGTCGGTGGCCTGTACACCCGTGGTTATACCGGAGGTCTGGCTGTGGGGATCGCTTATGGACGCATCGCTGGTCGGGAAGCGTCGGTCCTTTTGGCTGGCTAAGTCGTGCCGCATATGACCTCAGGCGAGGTCGGCTATGACGCCACTGTGGGAATAATCGCGTCGCTTCCGTCGGTTGTGAAGCGAATTGCTTCGTCGAGCGTGGATTTCCAGTCATGGGTTGGGGCGTAACCAAAATCCCGACGTGCCGCTGAGAGATCAAATTCATAGAACGTGGGCACCATGTGATCCATTCGTGTTTCAATGATCTGTTCCCCTGTGGCCCTAGCGATGGCGGGGACCACCTCACGCCACGTGAAGGGGCCTGGTGCACCCAGTTGATAGGTGTTGCCAATGGCGGGTTTAGAACCGAGGAGTCGCTCAAATCCATGTGCGATGTCACGTACGTCCAAAGTGTGTTTCATCCAGGATCGTCCGTTTGGGTCGCATGCGATGACCAGAGGGTTTTCCCCATTGGCAAGAGATTCGAGATGCTCAAGCATTTCAATAGCGTGGCGATCCGATCGACACCTGAAATGCTCGAAGAAGTACGCCATTCGAAATTGAGGGAAGTCTGGAAATTCGCCAGCTCCCCAAACCATGGGGAACCGAACAATAGTGATTGGTACACCCTCTGCTCGGACAAATCGATCGGCAAGCCGTTCGCCAAGAATTTTTGTGAATCCATACCAATCCGTCTGGGTTTGGCTGACGGTGGTTTCGGCAATGGGTTGAACGTTTCCGGTCGGAGGATATTTATCAAGTGTGGCGTCGGTGCTTGAAAACACCACGTGTTTGACGTCGGCAGCATTTTCTCGGGCAGCTTCAAACACGTGAAAGGTGGCTTGGACGTTAGCGTGCATGTATTGCTCGGGTGTAAAGGGGCCACCGGCTTGAAAGGCGGCGCCTAGATGGAAAACAGTATGCATATCGCGACACGCTATCCGGACGTCATCAAAAGACGTGATGTCGCCCTGAACCGTCTCAATTCCTAGGTTCTCGAGTTTTGTTTTCTGATGGTCGCCAGGAAGCACGAGTGCGCGGATGTGGTGCCCAAGATCGACCATGTGCTTGGCCACATTCGCGCCAATCCGGCCTGTGGCTCCGGTGATCAAAATGTTTCTAGATGGCATGACAGTCCTAGTCCTGAGAGTGCCAAGGCATTGTTGGAGCCCATAACACGACTATAGGTCGACGATCAGCAGCGATTCTTCGTTCCCGGTGTTTTCGGCGAGAACGGTTCCCTGCGGTCCAAAGCATGCGCTCTTTCCGGTGACGAAGTGTGGCCACTCGGGATGGTCATCGAACGAGGTTCTAGGGTCCTTCGCGTCAACGTAAGCGGTCGTAATCCCCAGTTTCTGGGCTGGTTTGTACGCGCGACGATGGAGGGTGTCCTGGCGATTGAACGTCAGTAGATCGTCCCATGAATGACCGGCTTTCTGAAATCGCTTGATGCAGTCATAGTGAGGTTCCAAAAGGAGATCAATGCCAAGTTTGTGCCAGCGTTGATGTAGCTGTGGGTTTTCGTTGTCGGCGCAGATGGTTACACCGATGCGTGTCCCGGCTAGTTCCAATGGGGCAATATGGTCGCCGCCGCCCCGGTAGAACGCCATTTCACTCTCGGTAGGCTGAAGTTTTCGCTGGACATGGCGGATTCCCGTGTTGTCGATGATGACGTAGGCATTGAATGGTTTCTGCGCCAGGCCTCGCTCAGCAATGCCAACGCCGAAGGCAATATTTAGGCGTTCGGCTTCCTGTTGGAGGTGTTCGGTGGTTGGTCCAGGGATGGGTTCGGCGTCGGTGAGAAGGTCGGCAAGACGGGCGTCAGGGTCATAGGTAACCCACGGACCATTGACGGAGAATTCCGGGAAGGCGATTAGATCGCACCCTGCGTCACGAGCGTTTTCGGCAAATCTTAAAATTCGGTCGACGTTGTCCGGCTTCTTGCCACGGTGGGCGCAAAATGTCTGGAGGCCGAGCCGCATTTGCCTTAAACCAGTCTGGGCTGATCGCCCGGGGGCCAGTTCAGGCGGCCTAAGAACAGTCCCCGGGTTCGGTTAGAACGGCGGTATTCATAATCGGTTGGATCTGCCGAGCAGTGTGTAATGACCCATTCGTCATTCCACTGCAGTACTTCTGCCGCGTGGACAAATCCAAGACGGTGAACTTCCTGGCCGCGGAAGTCAAACGGTGATGGCGAGGATGTGACATATGTCCACCAGCCATTCTTGAAGAACAACCACCATCGATCATCCTTGTAGACAACGCACGGTGATTCCACTTCCAGCGTCGGTTCATCATCTAATGGCCACGCTGTTTGGGAATAGACAGGGCCAATCTCTTGCCAGTGCAGGAGGTCATCCGAGATGGAGGCCGCGACGCATACAAGGTTGTGTCCAAAGGACTCATTCATTCGAGAAACCCAATAGGCGATGAATCGTCCGTCCGGCAGAAGGTTGATATGTGGATCTCGACAGCCACCATAAGTGCCGCCTGTACGTGCTATGAATCGGTAATGATCCTTGATTCCTACCGTGTCATGCCGACCTATCAACTTCCGGGCCTCGTCCCGTGAGGGGAGTCCAAATCCAGGCCATTTCGACCAGGAAAGGGAGGGAACAATGACAGGATTGCCATCGTATCGTTCCCACGTAAAGAGATCGTTTGATGTTGCTAGGCAGATGCGCTGGGTACCGAGTTCGTCGTTGGCACAGTAAAGCATGAAGAAGAGATTCTTGTGTGCGATCACATGCGGTGCGTAGACGTGGGTTAGTTCGGGCCATTGGCCAGTGCGTTCGATCACGTTCGGATGAATCGTCCATGCCCGCAAGTCTGGACTTGTGGCATGCAAGATTGATGATTCGATGGCTATCGGATCTTCCGGTGTCCGGACATTTCCATGGATCCCAAAAAGGTGCCATCTGGCGTCATGGTGGATGAGACAGTGGTCATTGAGATAGCGCCCTGGGATGGTGAGAACCTCTTCAAAAGTTCCCAGCACAACCTCCCCATGTTTGGTTTTACAGGAACGAGTGGATGGTTCCAATCAGGAGTCCTTGGCTGTTGGTGGATCGGTCTCTCGTAAGGGTTCGCCTATGTCATGTAGATGCCGGGCAATTGCGACATACGCCTGTCGGAACCCGACTTCTTCATAGGCAATTCCAAGGTCAGAACAAAACTTTTGCACCATAGGTCGGACCTCGCGTAGGCGGTTTCTCGGCATATCCTGAAACAGGTGGTGTTCGATCTGATAGTTCAATCCCCCGTAAACGAAGTCGATCAGAGGACTTGGCCGTACGTTTCGCGCAGTAAGCACTTGCTCCCGTAGGAAGTCCATTCGTTCCCCGGGTTCAAGCATCAGCATGCCCTTGTGGTTCGGGGCAAAGACTAGGCCGTTGTACACGCCGAGCACTGCGTGATGTATGACGGCGAACATGATGGCCGGGAACACCCCCCCGACTCGTGCAAGAACAAGGATATACATTGTGTAGTGAACCAGCAGGCTGAGGGCTTCCCAGTTTCTGTAGGGGGCTGCTCCTCGTCGAAGATGCTGGATTGTGTGGAAACGCATGTTTAGGGATTGA
>Ga0187827_10008893_pt1 | contig 10777 bp, 7 predicted proteins | sample ETNtaG_39_FD_167969 | JGI IMG/M metagenome (GOLD analysis project Ga0187827, IMG submission 167969) | Marine microbial and viral communities from oxygen minimum zone, Eastern Pacific Ocean - ETNP2014_SV_150_PacBio MetaG (Illumina Assembly) | ecosystem: Environmental > Aquatic > Marine > Hypoxic... | reverse complement strand
TTTCTTTGCCCTTAAAGTAAGGTGATGCTGTTAATGTAAGGATAAGCTCTGCTCCTTTTTCCTTTAGCAGCTCACATGGGCCGTCATTCCATGTATCTTCGCATATTGCCATGCCGACTTTCTTTCCTTTAACTTCTATAACCTCAGAATCTTCAGCAGGCTTGAAATACCTTTTTTCGTCAAACACATCATAATTCGGCAAATGGGTTTTATTTTGCTTTAGTATTATCTCTTTGCCTGAAATTACAGCTGCACTATTATGCAGACCATTATTTTTATCGATAAATCCGACAACAGCAGTGATATTCCCACATTCTTTTTTTATTTCGTTTAATGCCTCTATATTTTTTATGATAAAACTATCATCCAAAACAAGATCTTTCGGAGGATACCCTGTTATTGCCATTTCCGGGAATATAATGATATCACTTCCCTTCTCCTCTGCTGATTTTATTGAGGAAATTATTTTTAAGGTATTTGCCTTGATATCCCCTAATGTAGGGTTTATCTGAGCTATAGCTATTTTCATAATACACCTTATTCCAGCCAGTTGGCATCTCCAGCCTCATGGTATTCAATGCCATCCGGAAATTTTATATAGTTCCAGGCGCCCATATTATCCATTATCATCCTGGCATTCTTTAGATTTTTCAGGATATCACTGATGCACGTTGATGTATACTGCATGTGAGAAGCTACAATTATTATACTATCCCTGTCAGACAATCCATCTGGAAATTTAATTGAGTCACAGCCAGTAAGTTTCTTTATCTCTTCATTGCTAAAGTATGGGTCGTTTACCTTAACATCCAATCCTTTTTCCCTGAGCATCCTTGCTATCGGAATTCCCGGGCTTAATACTTCGACCTTTAAGTCTGCGGTGTAAGCTATGCCCAACACAGCAATTTTTTTAGCTCCCTTTTTTATAATGCTGTCAACAACTACTTCCGGCTGCGCAAAATCTGTCTTAAGGGATTCTTTAATCAAGGTCAATTTTTCAGGATGTTTCGCCCCTTCCAGAACATATTGAGGAGCTAACGGAATGCAATACCCTCCGGTCCCAAAAGAAGGATGGAATGTGCCTATGTTCCACTTGGTCCCCACCATATTCAAGACGCTGGTTATATTCATATCCGGATATGCCAATGAAAGCTGGTTTGCAAAAGTTATATCCAGCTGCCTATAGGCATTTTCAACACTCTTGACTATTGCTGCATGCTTATGGTCCTGAGCTTCTATAATCCTGTCACATATGATCCCCAGGACATCAGCCATTAACTTAGTGGTTTCTTTTGTTGTGCCCCCAACAACCCTGGGCAATATTTTTAATGTCTTGCCTGATTCAGTGAACCAGTCTCTCCTTGGTGCAATGCCAAGTAAGATATCTTTTCCCACTTCCATTCCTTTTTTCTCAAACAAAGGTATTACAGTATGGTCTGCAACAGTGGGAGTTAAAGTGCTTTCTACAATCACCAAAGGAGGGCTGTCTGTCTGAACATCCTTGTATTTGCAAAGCTTATCTACAACATCCTTTAAGATATCATGGTATGGCTTTCCATCCCTTTCTGTAGGGATTGTTATTAAATGTACAGCAATATCCTTATCGATCATTTCTTTCCAGTTTGTGGTTGCTATCATCCTTTTATTCTGGGAAAGCTGTTTTACATCAAATCCAAGCCAGAACTCAAAATTAGGTATTGTTACCTTTCCATGATTTACATCATCCACCCTGTCCTGCCTGAGGTCTGTTCCAATACAGGTTACTCCGGCCTTTGCAAAATAAGCAATAGAAGAAAACCCAATATATCCAAGGCCCCACACTCCTAATTTTTTTTTGCCTGTTTTCAGTGCGTCTTTAAGATCCATTGTAGTACCTCCTAGTTTTAATGGGAGGTTTTTGGCATATTTATAAATCTTTTGGAAATTGCGCGCTTTTTAATATTACTGGTAATTTTAGAAAGATTTTTAAACTAAAACAATCATTTGCAATTATATGGATACAATTAGTGCTTTTCCCGATAATAAAATTGTTTATTGTAAATGCCCCAAGTGTGGGGCAATCAGGAAAAAGATCAATCAAAAGTTTAATATAATCAAAAGAGGATATGAAAGAAACGGATTTGCGCGCTTTTTTTGTATGAAGTGCAGAATATGGTTTAATGAAAAAACAGGGGAAAGTATGAAGTGGCTGGAGAGGTAAATTTTAAGGGGTTGGCGCTTATGCGAGGCCTTAGATGGATTCTCCGCTTCGCAAAACTGCGTTTTGCTCAGGTCAAATATCACAATCTCATGAAAATTGTAAATTTTCAGGAGTACCTGAAAATCTTTGATTTTCCCTGTACCTTCGGAGATTTCTACTTTGGCAATTTACGCATAAGCGCCAACCTTCAATAATCCAATAAATTTTTAAATTACATTCCTATGCCTTTTGTAATGGGATAAGTATGTTATTCCCTTTTTAATTAAAAGGGGTTCTAAATGACTGATAAAAAACAAAAAGTACATATTGAAGGCCATAAGCTGATGTATCATGTAGATGAGGTTTCAAGATGGCTTAAGGGAGAGATAGTTGCACCCCCATATGTTGAGATTGGCCTGATAAATTCCTGCAACCATAACTGTGTTTTCTGCGCATTAGACTACTTAAAAAACAAAGGCTCAGCAATAGATAAGGATGTTTTAATTTCCAACTTAAAGGATATGGCGGAATTCGGAGTCAAGTCAGTAATGTTTGCCGGTGAAGGAGAACCTTTGATGTATCCATATATCTCTGAGGCGGTTGAAAAGGCAAAAGAGTTTGGGCTCGATATTGCAATAACAACAAATGGCTCTCAACTAAGTAAAGAAAAAACAAAGTCAATTTTAAAATATTTATCATGGATAAAATTCAGTGTAGATGCAGGAACAAAAGAAAAACACGCAAAGATACATGGCTGCAGTGAAGAAGATTTTCCTAAATTAATATCCAATATAAAATTTGCCTGTGATTACAGGAAAGAAAATCATATCAACTGCAAGATAGGATGCCAAATGCTTTTACTTAGGGAAAATATTAATGAAGTTGAAAGTTTAATTCGTATTGTAAAGGAAGCCGGGGTAGATTACATTGTTCTAAAACCATATTCCCAACATCCAGACAGCATAAATAAACAATGGATAAACCTTAATGAGTATGATACTCATTTAACAAATTTATCAAAAAAATATTCCACCGATACATTCCAGGTTATTTATAGGGATATTACATTTAAAGAAATTGAAAAAGATGGGATTGAATATGAAGTATGCTATGGAATCAATTTTATTACTATAATTGATGCTTTAGGAAATGTAGTGCCATGTAATTTGTTTCATGAAAAAAAAGAGTTTTATTATGGAAACATTAATAAAAATACTTTTTCAGATATATGGAAAGGTAAGGAAAGAAGAGAAATTCTAAAAAAACTTTATGAAAAAGGATGTTCTGGCTGCAGAAAGGGATGTAGAATGAATTTTGTAAATAAATACCTGTATTCATTAAAAAATAAGAATATCGAGCATATTAATTTTATTTAGGCCAAACAAACACTGTAGCAATTATAGCTTATGCACTTGTTATAAAAATTTAGAAGGAAATACGATGGAATTGAAAGAAACGAAACTAAAAAATGAAATGAAAATTGTCTTGTGCAGTGTTCCAATACGGACAGAGCGTGATTATGAAAAAAGTGAAATGCCTGAAACTCCGAAAATAGCTATTTCCTCTCTTTTAGGCTGGATAAAAAAAAGAGGGTACAAAGAAAATTTCTTTGATATTGATATGCTGCATTCTACTGAAAAGGAAATTTTTGATTATTTTAAAGATAAGCAACCCGATGTTATTGGGTTGAGTGCAGTTGTTTCAACAAGCTACCTTCAGGTAAAGAATATTTCTAAGATTATTCGCAATGCTTGCCCCAATGCAACAATAGTTGTCGGTGGAAATATGGCTGTAAGCGCAAATTTATTATTGAGAAAAACTGAGATTGATTTTTGTATTTTGGGAGATGGAGAAATTACTTTACTTGCGCTGCTTGATTACATAAGGGAAAATAGAAAGAAAAAGGTTATGGACAAATTATTAAAAATAAAAGGCCTGGCATTCATTAATACAGAAAATGAACTGGAATTTACCGGGTATGGCATTCCAATCCCGGATAAAGAAAATGATTACCCGGATTATGAGCTTTATAAGAAAGGTCTTCTTTCAAAACCAGAACTTGTCAAGAATTATTTTCGTGAAGCTAAAAAATCGATTAATTCTTTTGCAAAGGACTCGAGGATTTTTGATCCAAATAGAAAGCCAAATATAGCAATGATATGGGTCGGCAAGGGGTGTGTTGCCAGGTGTACATTCTGCCAACGCTTTTGCACCGGTTACCATATTTTTGACTTGAAAAAACTTGAGAAACACATTGAAGAGCTAAAAAATAAGTATGATGTACAGTATTTAACGATAACCGGAGAAAATTTTGGTTTGCCAAAGCAGTTTGCGTATGAAGTCTCAAGAATCTTAAATAAACATGGTATACTGTGGAAGAGCAGTGCGGCAAGATGCACAAACTTTAAGCCGGAAGATTATAAATTTTTTAAGGAACATGGCTGCATAGGGATAAAATTTGGAGTGGAGTCCGGAAGCCAGAAAATTCTCGATATTATGGAAAAAAGATTTACTGTTGAACAAATTTATGATGCATTGAAGCTTGTTAATGAATATGATATTAATTCCAGTATAGCTTTGTGCATGGGAATGCCTGGCGAAACAGATAAGACAATTATGGAAACAGGCAAATTCGTTGGGGAAATATTTCGCTTGCGGGGGATTGCACCAAATAGTTTAGCCTGTTTTTATGCTCTTCCACTGCCTGGTTCTGTATTATACGAGTATGGCCAGCTTCGCGGCATTATTGGAACTTCTTTAGATGAAGAGGAAGAATATTTAACCTATGTATCTGATAGGAATCCTACTAAGGATAACTATATTAACCTTACTGGCATTAGCAACAGGAAGGCAATATTTTGGAACTATCTTGTTTGGTATGAAGCTACAAGAATATTTTACAGCAAGCCGCTTGAAAAACAAGATCAAAAGCATGAAAATGCATTAAATAATAAAGAAGATGATGATGCATATTCTGCCGGTAATGATGAAAAATCTTCAATTAAACAATTATTTAAACAATTATTTAAAGATAATTCAATTAAAGAGCTTCTGATAAAATCATTAACAAAACCTGCTACAGGCCTGAATGGAGTCTTATGCAGAAGCCGTTTTGCAGCTAAGATACCCCGGCCAATACTGTATCCTGTAATGCGCAACCTGCTTTATACTGAATACTTGATTCAGATGCTCTTCCTGTATGCAAAAAAAATTGTTACAAAAGATGAATGGCTTGAATTGCATTTTAAATTTAAGAGAAAAAAATGCAAATATAAGATAGTCTCTTCAGAATCCCTTCGCAAAATCAACAATAGGCTGAGAGAAAAGCTCCCTGAGCCAAAAACATTGACTGAGAAGAACCAGATACTGCTTTACCAGGGAAGATAATGACAAGGCTAAAATTCTAAGTAGATGGAAGGAAATTACAGACAAATAGTGTGATTAGCTAGGTAAAACCCCAAACACCTATACCAGAGGTTAGTGCGAAAGTCAAGTTAGTGCTTATGCGAGGCCTTAGATGGCTTCTCAGCTTCGCAACACTAAGTGTTGCTCAGGTCGTTTATTTAATCCTGCGGAGCTAATCGATTTGGCAATTTACGCATAAGCACTGACTTCCGCACCAACCTCTAATCAACAAATAATTATTTAAATGCCACATTATTCTTATACTGTAATTATCTGATGTTTTGAATAGGATTGAATATGAAAGCTATTGTAACTGGAGGAGCAGGATTCATTGGAAGCCATATGGCAGAGCTTCTGCTGGATAAAAAGTTCGAGGTAGTTGTTATTGATGATTTTTCCAATGGTCAGAAGGATAATGTTGACATATTCAAAAAAAATCCAAAATATAAATTTTATGAGATTGACATATCAAAGGAATTTGATGATTCTATATTTAAAAATGCTGATTATGTTTTTCATATGGCGGCATTGGCTGATATTGTGCCTTCGATTGAAAATCCTATAAAATACCACAATGCTAATGTAACAGGAACAATAAGAATCTTGGAAGCATCCAGGAAGCATAGCATAAAAAAGCTTGTGTTTAGCGCTTCATCTTCCTGCTATGGAATTCCGGATAAGTATCCTACTCCTGAAACAGCAGAGGCAAGGCCGCAGTACCCATACTCATTTACAAAATACATCTCAGAGCAGTATGCATTGTTCTGGAATAAGCTCTATAAGCTGCCAGTTGTTTCCTTAAGATACTTTAATGTGTATGGGACCAGGGCAAGGACCAACAACACTTACGGAGCAGTATTTAAAGTTTTTTTAAAGCAAAAGCTCGAAAACAAGCCGCTGACAATAGTTGGCGACGGGTCACAGACAAGGGATTTTGTGTATGTAACTGATATAGTTAAAGCAAATTTAATTGCTGCCCAGTCCGATATAAATGGAGAAGTAATAAATATTGGGACCGGAAATCCAAAATCAGTTAACCACCTTGCAAAATTAATAAGCAAGGATATCATCCATATACCAAAAAGGCCCGGTGAGCCTGATTCAACTCATGCAGATACAACAAAAGCAAAGAAATTACTGAAATGGAAGCCGGAAGTCTCTTTTGAGGAAGGAGTTAAAATAATGCTTGACAACATCGATTACTGGAAAGATGCCCCTTTATGGGATCCGGACAGCATTGAGAAAGAAACAAAAAGCTGGTTTAAGTATTTGAAAACATAATGAAATTATTCAGATTTATTTGCTCGTTTATATAATTCTACATAAAGTTAGGATGGGGAATTGAATCTCTCATAGAGCAATACATATCGCACAGATTCATATCACCCAATAGTTGGTTTGTTTTTATACCATATAAAAACTCATTTGTTTTTTCAAATCGACAGTGATTTTGGCATTCCTTAATATTAATTCTCTTCAAAGCCTGCTTCCTTTGCTCTGATGCCCAGATCTCTTTAAAGCTGTTCTGTGACAAATCCCCAAAACAAAATTCTTTTTTGTTTTTATGGACATAACAAGGGTATACTTTTGCATCCGGAGATATAACAGTATAAAAATTGTGGACATTGCACTCCTTGTAATTATGGCCGCTCTTCTTTTCAGATAGCAGCTCAAAGCGGTTTGTTGTGACAGAAACTGAAAAATTTTTATCTTTCAGTTGTTTGCATCTTTCTAGTTCAGCCAATATGTACTGGAGCTCATTTTTCCCGGGTTTTTTCATATTCCCCCAGTTATAAAAAGGCCTTATCCTGATAGAGTCTACACCTAATTCTTTTACCATCTTTGCTGCGTTATAAGCACCTTTTATAGTATGCGGGCCTATAAGATAACAAACTTCGATTATAGGACTACTATTGAATCTTTTCCTTGCAGCAATTAACTTCTTAATATTGCCAATAACATCATTGAATGCTGCAGCATCCAGGCCGTGGGTTTTTTTATAAATTTCTGGGCTATCTGCATCCAGGCTTATCCTCACAAATGCACAACAGGAGGCAATAGCATCGATAATATCATCGGACATTTGGTAACCGTTAGTGCTAATTGCAGCATCAATGCCACTTTGTTTTATAAATCGTATTATCTCTGCTGAATTAGGGTGACAAGCAGGATCGCCACCGCCGCCCAGAACTATTCCTTTAACACCAACATCTTTAAGCTGCATAATTATATCTTTAGCTAAACGAAACCCCATTTCCGTATTATCGCGCGCATCCTTTCCCGGATCAAAACATAATGGACATTTATTGTTGCACTTATTTGTTAAATTCAGGTCTACAGCATGAGGTGTTGTATTCCCTGTTTCTTTCCATTGCAGCAAGCTGTCTAAATGTTTTAGAAGTTTATACTGGTTATAAACAGTTTGTTTTTGCATTTTTCTTGTGCATAATAAATTTTTATTGATAATGAATCAGACCGTTAATCTGAAGCACCCTTGATGTTGTTTATTATTACAGGCAATTTTTCACTAAAGAGCTCTTCCGGGCTCCACCCGAATAATTCTTTTGCTAAGCGGTTATTAAAAGCAAAGCCATAGTCTATGCCATCTATATTTTCTATTTCTGTTTTTTTATCAAGCATCTTTATAAGCTGCAAAATTGAAATTGTATTAGTAGGACCGCCCCCAGCATTAATTTTTTTGCCATAGCAGTCTGAATCTAAAAACAATTGTATTAACTTTCCCAAGTCATCGACATGAAGGACATCCCTAACTTGCTTCCCTTGGTTAGTCACTTTAATTTTTTCTCCTTTCAGGCTGCTTTTGATGATATTTAAAATCCAATTTGAGCTGTGATGGCTAAAATCAGTATAACAGCTGGATAACCTAATCACAATACTTTTAGGGTGGCTCTCTGCAATAAACTCTCCAACCAGTTTTGTTTTAGCATATACTGTTTTGGGTGCAAATGGCTGGTTATCATCAATGAGGTGTTTAAGAGCATAATGGTCTTTTTTTTCAATAACGTCTGACTTGCTTATACAATCTCCAAAAACATCTTTTGTTGAAATATAGACAAGCTTCACATCAAGCCCTTCAAGCGCCTTAACCAGATTATACATGCCCTTAATATTTACAATATCACTTTGGCTTTCCAGTTTGAAGGTTTGATTGGCTTTATCAGCTACAGTGGCGCAGTTTATCACTGCTTTGATTTTATTTTTAAGTATAACTTCCGGAGTAATTGACAATATATCCTGGTCATGGCTCCACCCCATAACTTTATTCTTTTTGCTAAGAAAAGAATACAAACCACTACCTACATAACCCCCGTGCCCTATCAAAAGTATGTTCATATAAGACCTTTATAGCATAAGCAAATAATATTATCTGAAACCAGAAGTAATATTTAAATGTTCTGATGGCAATCCAGCACCGAAAACGCTGGAAAATAAGTGCTTGTGCGAGGCTTTAGAGGGCTTCTCAACTTCGCATACTGTGTGCTGAAAAATCGAAGATTTTTGGCATGCCGAAAATTGAAAATTTTCCGGCATATGCTCAGGTCGTCTATCACAATCTTTTGGATATCTCTGAATTGGCAATTTACGCACAAGCACCGACTTTCGCACCAACCTCCAAATAAACAAAACCTATAAAAATAGACCTATATAAGCAGTATTTCTTGGTTGGGGGATAAAGATGAGTGAATTACCGAATATAAAGAAAATATTAATCTTAGGCCATTCTGGATTTGTAGGCAATAGGTTAATGGAGTTCTTTAAAGAACGATATCCGGATCTTGATGTAATTGGCAAATCTTCCAGGGAAATAGACTTGACTGATATACAGGAAACTTTCGGGTTAAAAGATTATTTTGACCTAAATACGATTGTTATTATGTGTTCTGGGATTAAGTCAGATTACGGGAATGATTTAGATACTTGTGCCAAGAACATTAAAATGGCTGAAAACATCTGCAAGGTTCTTTCCGAACATCCTGTAAAAAAATTTCTTTTTTTTAGTTCTATCGCTGTTTATGGGGTCAATATCCATAACACCAGCGTAACTGAGAAAACATCAGCAAAAATCGACACTTATTATGGTGTGTCTAAATTTGTTTCTGAAAGATTATTTTCTCTGCAGTTTTCCCTGTTAAAAGAGAGCTCATTAATCATACTCAGGACACCCATAATATATGGCCCAAATGAAAAAATTACTGCTCAAACACCTTCTGGATTTCTTACTACTTACTTAGACGGAGGAGAAGTCACCTTATGGGGGGACGGCTCTGAATTAAGAGAGTTTCTTTTTATAGAAGATGCAGTAAAAATAGTAGATTTGCTGGCTTCCAGCGACTTTGCCGGAATTATTAACCCTAGCAGCGGTGAAGGGCATTCATACAAGGAGGCTCTGGATATAATCTCAAAGCTACTGGGCAAAAAATTAACCATTCATTCGCGAGAAAGGACTAAAGACAAAGTTGACAAAGTTTATGATACCTCATTCTTCAAAAGTTGGTTTCCAAAATTTTCTTTTACCTCTTTAGAGAATGGACTGCAATTCATACTGGACAGTAATGCTGCTCAGAGGACAACCTGCAATCTTTGCCATAAAAAAACCGTTAAAACATGCATTGATTTGGGCAAGCAACCAGTCTGTAATCGTTTTCTACAAGATGCTTCTGAAGAAGAACAAACCTTTCCATTAAGCTTTGGACAATGCCAATCCTGCGGTTTAGCCCAACTATCAGCTAAAATGCCTTCTAAGGAGTTGATCCCGAAATATGACTGGATAACTTATGCTGAGCCTGAAGAGCACCTAGATTCTTTGGCTACACGAATCAAAACACTCCCAGGATTAACCGCTAAAAGTAAAATTCTTGGTGTCAGCTTTAAAGATGAATCTTTGGTAAAGAGAATGAGTAATCTGGGTTTTCCTAATACAAGAACATTAAATATTAAGCGAGATTTAGGTGTAGAGGATTCCCGGGCAGGTGTAGAAACTGTGCAATCAGCTTTGACTTCTAAAAAAGCAAAAGAATTTTTGGAAAAAGAAGGCCATTTTGATCTAATCATTGTTAGGCACATTCTTGAGCATGCTTATGATATAACTGATTTTATGAACGCCTTAAAGGAATTGTTAAATCCTAAGGGATATCTGATAATTGAAGTTCCTGATTGTACAAAGGCCATGGA
>Ga0187827_10008891_pt1 | contig 10779 bp, 13 predicted proteins | sample ETNtaG_39_FD_167969 | JGI IMG/M metagenome (GOLD analysis project Ga0187827, IMG submission 167969) | Marine microbial and viral communities from oxygen minimum zone, Eastern Pacific Ocean - ETNP2014_SV_150_PacBio MetaG (Illumina Assembly) | ecosystem: Environmental > Aquatic > Marine > Hypoxic... | reverse complement strand
TATAGTAAATTTAACGTATGAAAAAGTTTTTAGGGATCTTGGTTTTGATCTCAACCCTTCAAACACCATCCCAGGCCGATGATATCAAGGACTTTCAGATTGAGGGAATGAGCATCGGAGATAGTTTGTTGGATTATTTTAGTGAGGAAGAAATAACCAATAAAAAAAAAATTCTTAAAGAAGCTGAAATTAAAAGAAATGAAGAATTTGCATATTTAGAAATTTTTGATTTATTAGAAGCTTATGACAAAGTTAGAGCAATGTTTAAAACTAAAGATAAAAAATATAAAATTTATAAATTACATGGGATTATTTGGTATGAAAATAATATTAATGATTGCTACAAAAAAAAAAATACAATTGTTTCTCAATTAACTGAAATATTTAAAAGTGTGCCAAGACAAGATATTAAAGACAAAAAAATTGTTTGGGATGAATCCGGAAAAAGCAAGCGATCCAGTGTAGATTTCAATTTTATTTCAGGAGATTATGCATCTATTAGTTGTTATGATTGGTCCAAGGAAATGAAGTATGCTGATCATTTAAGAGTATCTTTTATAACAAAAGAATATAAAAATTGGATAATTGAATTATCGAGTAATCCTTAGCAGATATTAAGTGTCTTATCCAAAGAAACTCAAAAAAGTATTTTATAGAATTGTAATATTTTTATACAACAATGCTTACAAATAAGCCCATGAAAAGCATATCTTTATACGTGCTTTATTAATGAATTATTGTTTTATATCAAGGTAATTAATCATCTTGATTGATAGTTTAAAGATGTAGAAGATAAGCAAATAGAGGTTGGTAATAAAAGTTTATATGCTTAAACTGATTAAAGTATCGTGCGGCATATTATTTGTATTGTTCATAGTAGGTATGGCACAATCAAAAGCTGCCTACATCACAAAAAAATCGGATACAACAAAGGAGATTGAAAAAATAGAAAAAGCCTATGCCGATGGTTCAATTACTAAATGGGAATGTACTAAAAAAAAATCCAAAGCTTTAAAATTAGAAAAAGTATCAAAGACCATTTGTGACAACGTTAAAGTTAAAGTTGATAAAAAAGAAGAATCGAAAGAAAAGAAAAAAGTAGAGTATGTAAAGAAAAAAAAGAAAAAAGAAAAAAAATCCAAGAAAGAATTTTTAAAAAAAACAAAAGACTTATCTAAAAAAGCTAAATCCTGGATAACCAAAAAAATAAAAAAAGAAAAAAAACATTACAAAAGTATAGCCAAGCTTCCAAAATCTGATTTTTATTTTACCGCCACAGATGACAAAGGTAATATTTTCATTGGCTATGTCAAAGGCGATCCAAATTCAAAAACCATGGGAGTCGGTAATAGTAAATTTAAAAAAGTTTCAGATGGTCAGGCATTCCAAAATGATGCTAAAACACAATGTAGTGTCCGTTCTGAAGTAGATGAGGCTACAAATAATCTAATCTATACGGGCCAACTACTTGTTAAGTGCCCTAATAAAGTATTTATTGGAATCTGGCACCAAACAGGCAATGAAGGTTTTGGTATAGCGCAATCAAAAGCAGGCACAAAATTGGATTTTACTTTTTCAACAAACCGTAATGATGCCGTCACCTCTTTGAATAAGAAAAAAAAAGAAAGCAAAAAAGTTAAGAAAGTAGCTAAAATTGAAAAGAAAAATTATGAAAGTAAGGATAAAGAACTGCCAGTTATAAAAATTTCATACAATAAAAAATGGTTTAGCAGTAAAAAACATAAAGAAGTAAATATTGAAAGCAATGATGGCAAATATATTATTCAGGGAGTCGTTAATGATAAGGGGGGCTCAATAGAAGAGACTATACTTCTTCGTGATGGTAGAAAAGTTAAAACTGATGAGGAAGGAGGATTTATAATTGAAGGTAAAAGCAATAAATCTCTAGAAATATGGCTAACAGCAGTTGATGGTGGTGGAAATACAGGAGAATTTCAAGTTAATATTACAATTTTATCGGCTGCAAAAAAATTTCTTAATACTAAAAAGTATTATGCTTTGATTATTGGAAATAAAAATTATGAAACTTGGGATGATCTAGATACTCCAATAAAAGATGTAACTGCAATCGCTAAAGTTCTTGAAGAAAGATATAAATTTGAAGTTAAACTGTTAAAAGATGCAAAAAAAGAACAGATAATAGATGCTTTTTGGGAATTGAATGACAAAATAACAGAAGAAGATTATTTGTTAATTTATTATGCAGGCCATGGTTCAAAAGATACAAGGATACAGAAAGCCTATTGGATACCTACTGATGCAAGAAAAATAGATGAACCAGGCAAGTATTGGTTAAGCACCTCAATTGTAACTGAACATGTTGGAAGAATTAAAGCTATGCATGTTCTTGTTATAGTTGATAGTTGTTATTCAGGTTTATTAAGAGGAGATGATAATATCAAAGCTGATATAGAAAGGGATCTTGAAAATCCATTATATTTTACAAAAATGTTAAACAGAAAAGCCAGATTATATATTTCATCTGGAGGTGATGCGCCAGTTCCAGATAGTATAGATGGTGCTCATTCTTTGTTTGCCAAAAAATTTATAGAAACATTAGAAAACAACACTTCTAGCATAGACTCTCAAGAGATTTATATTAAAGTTAAAAAATATGTTCAGAATAATTCAAGTCAAAACCCAAGATATCTTCATATTGAAGATGTAGGCCATAATGAAGGAGTATTCGTTTTTTCAGCGAAGAATTAATTGTAAATGATATGAGATTTTTAATTTTACTAACTATTTGGTTTTTTCTTATTTTTCCATCCTACGCTTATGATGAAAGCATTAAAGATAGTAGGGTTAATTTTGATAAAGGAACCAGCAAGGAAAGTATAAAAATTAATATCAACGAGATGCTTAATCTAAAAAAGATTAAGAAAATGAATAGAAAATATGCATCCATCGAAAATTATACCAATCAAACATCAAGAAAAATATTCAGAAAAGGAAAAAAAAGAAAAAGATTCAGAGGTACTGAAATTGGTGACATTTATGAAAAAAATGCAAGTAGTGTTGTTTACATTGGCAATAAAAAAGGCAATTCTATGGGAACTGGCTCGTTAATAGATAACAAAAAAGGTTGGATCATTACAAACTGGCATGTAATCGAGAAAGCTGAAACGGTAGCTGTTTGGTTTAAACCAGAAGAGAACATGGATGAAAGTCGTTTATTATATCAGCCAAACTTCGTAGGCAAAATTATTAAAGAAGATAAAAGAAAAGATCTTGCTTTAATCGAAGTTCAAGGTATTCCAAAAAATATAAAAAATCTTGTATTTGGAAAAACTACAGATGTCAGTATTGGATCTATAGTCTATTCGATTGGTCATCCTAAAGGTGAGACTTGGTCATTTAATTCAGGGATGGTAAGTCAAATGAGAGAGAAGTACAGGTGGCGGTATGAAGAAGGAAATAGTTGGCACAATGCTAACGTAATACAGCACGAGGTTCCTACAAATCCAGGAAATTCAGGTGGTCCTTTATTTAATGAAAAAGGTTTATTAGTAGGGATTAATACTTTTTTACATGAGGGCCAACTAATAAATTTTTCTGTGGCAGTTGATGAAGTAAATAAATTTCTATTACAAGAAGAGAAAGAAGAAAATACTCAATATATAATAAAGAAAAAAAAGCCATCTTACATTACAAAAAAATGTAAAGATAAAAATTCCTACATATCAAAAAAAAAGTGTAAAAAAACATCTGATAAAAAAGGCATAAAAAAAACTTATCCTGACGCTTTAAGCGATGATGAAAACAATAATGGAATTGATGATACTTGGTATGTTGACACAAATAATAATGGAAAAATTGATACAGCCTTTATCGATGATAATGAAGATGGGATAATAGAAGCTGTTTTGATAGATGAAAATGAAAATAGGGTTTGGGAAATTTTATATTTTGATGAAGACTTGGATGGTAATCCAGATATATTAATGATGGATAGGGATGAAGACGGTAAAGTAGATGTTGTGGCTTACGATTACGATCAAGATGGTGAGTGGGACAAGTATGAAAAAGTAAGTTAACTTTTTTTTATATCTATTGCTTTTTTTAACTTTAAGATTTTATTCTCTAATGCAGTAATTGCTTCATTGATTTCCTTTTTTTCTAAAGGAGAAATTTCAGGACCCTTATCACTTTCGGGATTATGCGCTTTTATTATTAGTTCTGCTAATTTTCCATGAAGAATGGTAAATTTAACTAGCATATCATTAATATTTTTAGTTTTATCTGAATCTAATTTGTCGAATTCCTGAGCAATCATATATTCATGCGCTGTCAATAAAGGTGGAGCCTTATCTTTTTCGATACAAGCTTTATCTAACCTAAACGAGTCATTATGATCTATTTGCTGAGGTAGGTCAGGATCACTACATTTTCTTAAATAAGACACACTTTTTCCAATAGCCTGTTGAATTTCCTCTTCGTTAAGAATTTTTACAACTTCTTCAATACCCTTTTCAATCGATGCTATTTTTCTAACTTTAGCCATATTATATCAAATAAAAAATCTAAACTATAAAATTAATAAAATCCAGGTTTATTAGTTCTTTTTCGTAAACTTATTATTGTTATAATAATTAAATGATTTTTTGTAGATTATTTTTAATTTTTTTTATTTTTTTATTTTTTCAGAGTAATTTATTTTTGGCTTCAGCGGATGAATGTGATGATTTTTATGAAGCGGTTCTCAAAAAAAACAACATACCTTTTCCAAGCATTAAAAAAAATGATTTAGCAATATTCTTTGATTATGAATGGATAAAAAAAAATAATAAGATATCTATTAAGAGAGATGAAGATGAATATCCTATAGTCAGAGTTTCTTTATTTGAAGATAAGTTAGTTTCTGGAACAATCATAAAAACGATCGATGGTAAAGATCTTTCTAAAACAAAAGACTCTGATATAATGAATATAATTGAAAATTCTGATTCTTCGGAGATTGAATATTTTACTGAAAAAGAAGTCAATAAAGTTACAGTTTCCTCAAATAAATACGACTATATTGAGTTCAATCTTTCAGTATTTTATTTAAATTCCATAAATGAAATAGAAACTAAAGAAGGTTTTTTTTCAATTGATTATGCTGCACACTTTGATCAAAAAAGAAGTGACCTTCTTGAAGAAGGAAAATTATTAAAAAAAATAGAATGTAGTAATACGGAAGAATTAGTTGAGCAATTATTCTTACCAAATGCAGGCGTTTATTTATATAATTTTGAGACAGATGCTGACAAAACTGATTTTGCAGAATGGTTCGGCAATGTTAAGGATGAAACTTATTTAACAACCTCTTTTTCTGGATTAGCTAAAATTAGATCAAAATTTGATTTGAAAAAATATCCATTTGATCGTCAAGATTTAAAAATAGTTTGGGATAGCATGCTCTATACTTCTACTAATTTAAATGCAGTTGAAGAACCTCAGGTTGCTCTAATTAATCCAAAATTGGGAGTATTTATAAATCTTGAAAACTATAAAAATGATAATTTTTTAAAAGAATGGAAAGTTAAAGATATTAAAGTTTTTAGTAAATTTGCCAAAGAAAAGGAAGAGACAAAAGAAAATATCTTAATAAATGAAAAAACGGATCAATTGATCATTCAACTTACAGTACAGAGAAATTTTAAATACTATATTTATAAAGTTATCGTCCCTGTTTTATTAATTTTATTTATTGCTTGGTCGGTGTTGTGGATACCGTCCGATCAAATAGAATCTAGATTAACTACTTCGATCGTTGCTTTACTTGCGTTGATTGCTTACAATTTTGTTTTTCAAGACGATATTCCTAAACTTGATTTATTAACGAGCTTAGATTTATTTATACTTTTATCATATATCTTTTGTGCGATACCAATTATTATGACTATATATTTAAGTAGATTCGTAACGAAAAATAAGAAACGTTCTAATTCCTTAAACAGACAAATAAGATTGTTTGGAGGATTGGCATACATATTATTAACCTTAACAATATTTTACCCATAGTTATTAAATAAATTGATTTTTTGGTTGTTTTCTAAATCCAAAATAAACTGATCTTTTGGATAAAAAATATCTTTATTTTAAGCCATTTGTCCAAATCATAACCTGTTAGTGGACAGGAATCTTTTCGTTTGAGTGCTTAAATCTAAATCATGATTAACAATTTAAAAAAGGAGAAAAAGATGAGCAAAGTAAAAGTAAAAGAAGAAAAAGGTGGAAATCCGGTCCTAGCAACTTTTGGTGGATTACTAATTGGACTTGGAATTTTGGATTTCGGATTATCTTGGGCAGGAACTAATATTACAGGATTTTTAGGTCCTTTGTCACAGTTTACACCAATTGCTTTCGGTTTTATCGGAGCAGCATTAATTAATGCAGGAACAGAAAGCGGACAAGAGGAGTAATTAAACACATCTTCCCTAACTAAGCAGGGGAGACAAAGAGATTTAATATGAAAAAATTAATAGCAAATATAACCAGAGTCACAATTACATATAGTAAATTTTTCTTAATGATTCTGGTTTTAAGCTCAAGTGGTACACCAGTGAAGGCAGATGATGCTTATACGTATTTAGAATGTGGAACTCAATATCTGCAGTTAAGTGGGGTCTATATAAAAAGCAATTATAATATTCGAACAAAAAAATTTTTAGACAGTTATAGAATTAAATTATATGGAGAAAAATGGATAAAGGCCTCTGGAGGTTATTCTACTATTTGGTTGAACAGAGATACGGGTGAGATGAGTTGGGGAAAAGGTTCTGATGCACGTAAGTATCCTTGCAAAGTTATAAATTACACAGAGCTTCCGCGAGTAAACGATGAGGGGAAAAAGTTTTAAATGATAAAAGTTATAGTAACAATATTATTTAAATCATCTGCGGCTATAAAACTTATCTTTATTAGTCTATTAAATGAAACAAGATTTTTATTTAAAGGTTTGTCCGAAATAATAGGAAGTGGTTTAGACGGTATAAATTATCACATTTTTCAACCTATTCGTTTAATAAGATTTCATGAAGTGAGAGATTTTTTATCCGACCATGTACAGTCAATAGTTGTTATTTTATTTATAATAATATTCATAGCTGTCATTAGCTACAAAAATATGGACTCCAATCATTTAAAGGAGGATAATTAATATAATGGGTAAGTTTGCCTGCATCTTATTTTTGGTTTTATTAGTTGGATGTGCTAGCGGAAATTCTAATATAGATCCGAGCATTTCGGATGATTTGATAAATATTTCAAAAGCACTTTCTGAAGGAAAGTCGATTTCGGAAGCTTTGGGAACTGTTAAACCTTAAAATGAAAAAGTTTTTTTATATAACAATTTTACTAATTCTAGTTTCTTGTGCTACAGGAACATGGGAAAAAAGATCAGGAAATACTTCAAACTTAAAATATGATTCAGGTTATTGCCAATCTTTAGCAAATTCCAGATATCCTATTTATATTTGCAGAAACCCATTAATGTGCGCTCCCGATGAAACAAATAAAGCAATTTCTTCTATTACTCAAAATACAGCTACTTTTGATAACTGCATGTACACAAAAGGCTATTTTTACAGGAAAAACTGATGATTTTATAGATTTAACAAAAGATATTAATTATGTTTAAATTGTAATTTAAGAGGGGGTCAATTGTGTGGGATAAGTATCGCCACGAGAGCAAACAGACGATTTGCATTATAGGGGTTTTAATTTTAGCTGCTAAACTTTGTAAAACCGACGGTCATTTTAGCATTCGAGAGGAAGAAGAAATTTTAAAAATCATCCCTCATGAACCCCAACAAAAAAGAATTTTACTTAGAATTTTAGAGGAGGCAGCTGAAGATCCGAATCCCATCAAACACGATGCTATTAGAATCAAAGCATTAATCGGTGAAGAACATACTGATTTTTTAGAATTTATTTTGGCCGTTTTAGTTCGTTTAGCAAAAAGTGACCATGTTTATAGTGAAGAAGAAGAAGCGAACATCAGAGAAATTGCTAAAGTATTTAATATAAAAAAAACTCTCTATGAAATAACATTAATTAAACTAAAATTATTTTTTCAATCAATCTTAACATTATTTAAGAAACAGAATGCCTAATTTAGATAATATACATTATAAGTTTTTTCCAAAGTCCAAAACAGCACCATTTGGCAAAACATTAATAAAGTTTGCCTGGGGAGTAGAAATATTAGTTGCAATAGTGGGATTATCAATTGCTTGGATGTTTTATACGGGAGGCATAAGCACCGGACCCATAGATGATCTGGTGGACGAAGCACAACAAAGATTTCAGGTAGAAGGTGTAATCGTCGCACTTGCTTTTATTGTTGTTTCGATTATTGAACTTACAAAAATTCCTTTAGCCACAGCCTTTTATTATGCTGGAAGAATAAGATGGAAGTTTGTTTTTTTTCTAGCTTTACTTTTGATTAATATTTCCACTTTTGAGACCATTATTCAAGGATTTGAATTATCTTATTATCAAAGATCCAAAGACGTAGATAAAGTTAGGCAGCAATTAAATGAGATAAAAAATGAAATAACACAAAAAGACAAAGGTTCAGTTGAGCTAAGAACAAATCTTCAAAAAACTTATGATAGTATTTTAGAAGAAAAATCAAAATTATTGGAACAAAAAACAAATATTAATAAGCAAAAAAATTTAGATATCGATGCGTTAAAAAATCAATCTGCTATAGCAAATCCTAGAATAGAAACTCTTGATAAAAAAATACAATACGAAAGAAAATCTATAGATCAATATAAAATATATTCTGCTAAACAGATTCAGGAAAAACAAAATTATATATTAAAACTAGAAAACAAGACTTTTAAAGGCAGTTTAACATTATCTAGAAAAAAACAACAAGAGCTTAATGATAAAAAAATTGAAAGAGTACAAAATGAAATATTAAAATTAGAAGAAGCAACCAATTCTGAAATTATTAGAAAAGAAAATAACATAAGCGCGTTACAACGAGAAAAAGATAACTTAGAGGGTAACGTTACAAGAGATATCTCTGAGAAAATAAAACCAATTGAAGAAAATGCTAAAATTGATCTCGATAATATTAATTCTTTGATAGAGAAGAAGGATAAAGAACTTGAAGCTGTTTCATCAAATTTAACAGCGTTTGACGAAAATACAGAAAATTACACAAAAGACTTGGTTTTACTCAAAGATGCTTGTGTAAAAAAAGCTGATGAATTAGAAAAAGTGGCCGCAGGTAATCAAACCTATCGTTTTGCGGTAAGAATTAAAACTTTTGGAATGTGGGCTTCAGATTGGAGCTTTTCAAAACTTCTTCCTTGGAATTGGTTTGAAGAAGATGAACTTATATCTAACGATAAAACCAATTCAAATCAAGCAATTGAAAAGGAAAAAGATGTTTGTGGATTGATCGGCACAGCTACATTAACAGAGGATGATCTTAATACAGCTTTTTGGTTATGGTTTGGAACATTAGGATTTGTAATTTCTGTGACAGGTACATTAATTGCTTTGGCAGGATTACATCTTCAAGATGAAAGAATGCATGAGATTAGAAATAGACCTATTAAGATGAGAATTCGCAAGTTTCTCATGAGAATAGCCTGGATACCTGTTTATATTAATAGACTACTAGTGAAAGGAATAGTGCGGTTAGTCAAACCAAAAATTGTTAAAGAAAAAGTAGAAGTGGAAGTTGAAAAGATTGTTAAAGAACCCGTTTATCATGAAAAAATTGTTTATAAAACTGTAGAGGTTCCAAAAGAATTTGAAACTCTCAGGAAAGAAATGGTCTATGTACCTCTTCCAACAGACGATGAGGAACTATTAAAAAAAGGACCTTTCAAAGCTCCTGATTACGATAAGGATAAAAAGAAGTAATGGTTGACAATATTATTGAAACCACGACTCACGATTACGAGCCGGTAAACAAATACATAGATGAAAAAGCTAGATTGAGAAGAACAAGAAGTGTTTGGGGATATACAAGATCATTAGCATTATTCTTAGTGGCTTTAGGAATATTTTTAATTTTAGCAGCTTACGCATATCACATATTTAAAAAACCACATCAGTTGATAGAATCAAACAAGACTCAAAATGAGCGTGTAGTTAAAGATTTAATTGAAAAAGATAATGAAATTAAAGATCTTAAGAGGAAATTAGAATCGGATACAAACAACCAAGAGCTCCAAGATAAGATAAAAAAATTAGAAGAAGAGAAAAAACAAATGGAAGAAAAGCTAAAACAAGAAAATGAAAAAATTGTAGATGGTAAAAGAGTAGTATACAACGAGACAGCCGTTAAATTCTCAAAATATCCAGAAGATCCTAAGGTGGGAGAAGTAATTGTTACAACTGGGTTTCAATGGGAAACCGTAGATGCTATGAGATATGGTGAACGACATTCTTCATCTTGGTGTTATATAGGAAAAGTTGGAGAAGGCGAAGGTATGTCATATTGGTTTGATAAACCTGATCAAGATCAATCTGTGGTCTTAAGAGAAATGGGCATCACAAAATCGGAAGCAGAAAGTTATAATAAATATTGTACAAATTAACTTTTATAAGAACTAAATGAAAAAAGTAACCTTGTACTTTTTTTTGGTGTTGATATTTTGCAACATCAGTTTTGCAAATAGCTATTTAACTGACCTTAAAAAAAAAGCTGACGCAGGTGATGCGATAGCTCAAAATGATTTGGGATATTTGTATTTATATGGAAATAAAGAATTAGGTGTTTCTATAGATTTAGATACAGGTATT
>Ga0187827_10008890_pt1 | contig 10779 bp, 10 predicted proteins | sample ETNtaG_39_FD_167969 | JGI IMG/M metagenome (GOLD analysis project Ga0187827, IMG submission 167969) | Marine microbial and viral communities from oxygen minimum zone, Eastern Pacific Ocean - ETNP2014_SV_150_PacBio MetaG (Illumina Assembly) | ecosystem: Environmental > Aquatic > Marine > Hypoxic... | reverse complement strand
ACAGTCCAGCTCAGCAACTCTCCTTCTATCTTGAAAATCTTGATGAGTTACGTACGCTCAGAGATCGTCTGGTAGCGGAAGGAATCGAGATAGACCGGTACGCCTGCCACGGCAATGCTTTATCGTTTTATTTTTTCGACCCGGACGGCAACTACCTCGAGATGTATATTCACACGCCCTGGTACATTCCCCAGCCCCATGGCGTCCCATTCGATCTCAGCCTGCCGAGTGAAGAAATTATGCGCCAGGTAGAGGCGCATTGCCGTGAGGATCCGGGATTCATGATGGAGACAGATCGCCAGAAACAAGCCCGGGAGACAATGCCGGGTTGAGGCTCAAACCGCCTTTGCGATCTTCCAATTGCCAGGGTTCTCCCGGTTGCACAAACCCTAACCGGGCCGCAATAAACGAGCGAGGAGAAAGAAAATGACAATTGAGGAAAGCCCCACTCTGGCCAGTGGCTCTTCCCAGGCTGCCACGCTGGCCGACATCATGCAACGGCGGCGCAGTGTACGCCAGTTCCAGTCCGGCCCGCCGGTATCGCGCGAAACCTGGCAGACTATCGCGCAGGCAGCACGCTGGGCACCCACCGGTGCCAACAGCCAGTGCTGGGATTTGGTCATCGTCGATGATCCCGCAGTTCGCAAGGCGGTGATCGAGATTTTTGTCGAGCAATCCAAACGCCTGTTCGTTAATGCCAAGGGGTTTCCCGCCGTAGACAAGTCTTATTTGGCGAATACGCTCGCGATTTTTATCGTTTTGGGAGACCCGCGCTGGAAAGCGGCTTTTCCGCAGCAAGGCGCTGATGCCAAAGGCCCCGACGAATACACCGCCAACAACGAAAACATTTTTTTTTGTTCGATCGGTGCCGTGATCCAAAACATCCAGCTGGCCGTAACAGCGTTGGGCTTGACCTCGGCCTGGCTTTCCGGGGGCGGAGAAGTTTCCACTAACCAACAGTTGGCGGACCTGCTTGGTTACCCGAGTACTTTCTCAGCCTGCGGCACTATCCCGGTGGGGTATCCAAAAAAGGATGTCAAACTGCGCTACCGTCGCCCGCTTGAACAACTGCTGCACTGGAATGGCTATGCAGCGACACAGTACCGGCCACAGAGTATGCTGGATTTCTACCTCGGACGATTGCGCCCCTTCCTGATGTATCGCAACAGCGAAAGGGTCGAGGAATGGTCGGATGCGCAGGAAAAGTGTGGCGAATGGCTCGATGCGTTCAATGATTCCGAGCCCAATCCGTCCGGAGAGGTGGATTAAACGCTACGCCAGGGCAATTCACGGCGTGGCCGAGAAGTTGCACAACTGGGTGTAGACCACACCGGCAATGATCAGGGTGCCTGTCAGCAGGCTGGGATAGCGCCCCGGGCTGATGTTGACCAGCACGACAACAATCGGCACTAGGCTGTGATACATCGAGCCGATGGTCACACCAACCTAGCTGAAGTCAAAGTGCTAGAGAAAGATAGCGGTTGATGTCGGCCCTATTGAGAGCCAGCCGACCACCAGCCATTCACCGGTTTCAGTGCGGCTGCAAGGCAGGGGCTCTCCTGCTTTGGTTTCAAACTGCCTGGACTCTATATCGTAGTGGTCTTTCTCGCGCGCTCTAGCGGCCGATCAGATATTGGTTTGAATGGATTCGGGAAGGATTTTGTAGGTTACCCGAATTTCATCGTCACCATGATCGAATGGTTTGCCCAGATATTTTTCAGATAGGTGATCGATCATGTCTCGGGCTCCTTGTTCTGTAATTTCTGTGACTTGACCCCGAATCTGGATATAGCGGTATGGGTCATCCGGATCTGAGATTGCCAGTGCAACATGGGGTGACTGGCGCATTGCTTTGTCCTTTACCCGACCCCGGGCACTGTTGATGATCAGGTGCGTACCGTCATAGTCGAACCAAAGCGGCGTACACTGCGGGGTGCCGTCGGCCAGAACTAATGCCAAATGGGCGAAGGACTTCTTCTCCCACGACAGAAGCTTTGCAGAGCTTTCGGAAATCTCCATATCGATTTTCTCCTTAAGAATTCATGGGCGCAAACTGATTACATCCCGGGGCAAGAGTCTTTGTTCATTGTGTTCGAGCGGGCGGCTCCATGCGAAAGCTTATTCCGATTCTAGTCAAGCCGTTCATATTGATTACCAGGCAGGTAAGATCAGCCAGTTCCTTATCCGAAAATACCTGAAGAGCCCGCAGATACACTTCATCCGGTACTCCAGTTTCAGCACATAAGGCCACAGATTCTGCCCATTCGAGGGCAGCCCGTTCACGATCACTGAAAAAGGGTGCTTCGTCCCAGACGATAAGACTATCCAGTCGTTGTTGGGATTCGCCTGCAGATCGTGCTGCTGTAGCATGCATATCGATACAGAACAGGCATCCGTTAATCTGCGACACACGAATTTTGACCAAAGCTTTTTAAACGTGGCTCTATCTCAAGGCTATCGACGAATGAGTTCAAGGCCAACAGAGCTTTACGACTTTCTGGGGAAACTGTCGCATAATCAAGACGCTGTGACATGGTTAGCCGCCTCTATGCAAGGTGTCGATATTTGACAGCAGCACAGCGCTAGAGCTGCAGCGAATCTGTGCAGAGCCATAATCGGGAATTCTCAGCAGAAAACCGGGCGCATCGATTGATCAACGGCAACAAAGCAGCCGGGCAGTTGGACGGCAGAGTAGCCGATCTGCCGCCAGTTTTGGTTGTGCGGCACTGCTTAAGATTAGGGCGCTACTACAGCTAGGATGCCATTTTTATAATGAAAACACGGCATTGCACTGACCTGTTCCCGAACTCGGGAAATAGTCAGTCAAAATCTCTGCGCTACCCTGATACTGATCCCAGCCGAGCATCGCAAACAGCATCGCCGTGTCGTGCATCCATCCCTCACCGCTGCAGTGTTTTGCGTAGTCGGGCAATATTTCCAGAAACTCCCTGATCCGGGCTTGTTGCCACATTTCGAGCACCATACGATCCACCGCCTCATTAAACGGTCGGCTGATCTTGAATAATCCTTGTTCGACCAGGTGGTTCTCCCATATCCGATGGGACAGAGAGCCGCTTGCCAGTACAGCGACCTTTTCGTCAGATTGTTCAATCGCCTGGCGCACGGCTTGGCCAACACTCCTTGATTCGTCATAACTCGCGTCATAACACCAGCCGGCGATTACGACTACCTTGAGCTCACGGGGCACACCCATATAGTGCAAAGGCACCAGGGTGCCATATTCAAGGCCAAGTGACGGAATATCTGAATGCGCCCGTGTTAGCACACCGTTGGCAGTTGCAATCTCGGCAATGGTCTGCCCAAGCGCTGTATTGCCGGCATAATCGTATTCCAGATTACGAATGAAATGGGGAAACTCCGAACTCGTATACAGTCCCTGATGAGGGCTATTACAGTTAACGTGATAGCCTGCATTCACCAGCCAGTGAGTATCAAAAACCACCACCGAACTGGCGCCCGCAGCCTTCACCCTTCTGCCGATCTCGGCTAATCCGTCGATGGCTGGTTGCCGGCACCCTGCATGTTCTCCGGGCATTTCCGAGATAAACATTGAAGGTACGTGCGTTACCTTGGCTGCTAAAACGATCTCACCCATGATTGCACTCCCCATTTCAATTACAGTAATAACAGAAAATATTATCTCTATAATTCGTGAGATATACCACCCGCTGCTTTGATATAGGTCAATTACCCGCGGAAAGAATCCAGCGCGGTCGACGCCACCATGGCACGTTGTCGCCGATAGCGCCTGAGCGGTTGCTTAATCCCAAGCAGGGCATCGTGTAGCTGTTGCATGGTATGGGTGCTTGAAAACAGCTACTAATAAAGGGCGCAAATTGTTAACTGCAAGCCTCAAGCAACAGCGTGACACTTACCCACGCTACCCCAACCGCCTAACCAAATTCTTAGATGCGTACAACGCATCAATCCCTAACTACACAACCGGTGTACGGTACACAGATCGCCTCTCTAAGCCACCGCGTGTACCTCCTCCACGCTGATCCTTGCCCCCCAATCGCCCTGTAGGACAAGCCAGAGGCTGAGAGCCTGTATCTTGGGCACCATTAGCGATGGAACAGTTGGCCGACCTGGTTTCTTACCCTGCGCCTTGGCCCTCTGTAACTCCACCTTTCCTGGCAGATTTGTTTTATCCGCTTAGCGGCATGTATTCGCGGCGGATACCACTAGCTTTCCAACCTAAAAATCTACCCGGACCATTTGAACTAAAATTACACTGACTCATACAAGATTTAGTTTCAAGTGAGGTCGAAGGTGGGTATCAATATGGGTATCTACATCAATAGCAAAGTAGTAAACGAGAGCAAAAGTAGTACACGTGATAGAACAATAGGTTAGACCGCATATGTTGCTGATGATCGACAACTACGATTCATTCACCTACAACCTGGTGCAATACCTGGGCGAGTTGGGCGAGCGGGTGACGGTCTATCGCAATGACCAGATCACCTTAAACGACGTCGACGCCCTGGCGCCTTCGCACGTGGTGATCTCCCCCGGGCCGTGTACGCCCAATGAGGCCGGCATCTCAGTGGATCTGGTGCGCGAGTACGGTGCCAGTATTCCGATTCTGGGAGTGTGCCTGGGGCACCAGAGCATTGCTCAGGCCTATGGCGGAAATATTGTGCGCGCGCCCGCGCTGATGCATGGCAAGACCTCGATGATCGAGCACCAGGGCGAGGGCATTTTTAACGAGCTGCCCAGCCCGTTTCAGGCAACCCGTTACCATTCTCTGGTGGTCGACGAATCTACCTTGCCCGAATGTTTTGCGGTTACTGCCCGGGCCGATGATGGCCAGATCATGGGCATTGCCCACCGCGAGGATCCGGTGGTGGGGGTGCAGTTTCATCCCGAGTCCATCCTCACCCAGTACGGCCACAAACTGCTGCACAATTTTTTGCAACAAAACCTAAGCGCATGAAAGCGCCGGCCGATATCCTGGAGCGCATACTGGCGCGAAAGCGTGAAGAGATTGCCGAGCGTCAGCACGCACATACCCTGGCTGATCTTTACGCGCAGGCCAAAGAGCAGTCAGCGCCGCGTGGGTTTACCCGGGCACTGCGCTTGCGCATCGATGCCCAGCGTGCGGCTGTCATTGCCGAGGTTAAAAAGGCATCGCCCAGCAAGGGGCTGATCCGTGAGGATTTTGATCCGGCGAGTATTGCGGCCAGCTATCAGGCGGGCGGGGCGTCGTGTCTTTCGGTGCTGACCGATTGTGATTTTTTTCAAGGCGCCGAGAACGACCTGGTAGCAGCCCGGGCAGCCTGTACGTTGCCGGTTCTGCGCAAGGATTTCATGATCGATCCGTGGCAGGTGGTCGAATCCCGGGCCATCGGCGCCGATTGCATTTTGCTGATTGTGGCAGCTCTTGAGCAGGCGCAGATGGTTGAGCTGGCTGCAATGGCTGCAGATCTGGCCATGGATGTACTGGTCGAGGTGCACGATGGTGCCGAGCTGGATCGGGCACTTGAGCTTGCACCGACCCTGGTGGGTATTAACAATCGCGATCTGCGCACCTTTAATACCACGCTTGAGACCACGCTTGTACTGGCACCGCGGGTGCCCGACGATACAATGCTCGTGACCGAAAGCGGGATTCACACCGTTGAAGATGTTACCCGCATGCGTGAGGCGGGCATTAATGCCTTTTTAGTGGGTGAGGCCTTTATGCGCCAGGAGGATCCGGGCGCACACCTTTCATTATTGTTCGGTACTTAAGGCACAAAGGAATAAGCATGCAAGCCACAGTACGTCTGAAAGAAGATGATTCATTGGAAGGGCTAACCGAGAGTGGTCACCAGGTGGTGATGGATCGCTCCCCTGATGTGGGTGGCCAGAACCTGGGTTCGCGACCTATGGAGATGCTGCTGCTGGGCCTGGGTGGCTGCGCGATGATCGACGTCGTATTGATTTTGCGCAAGGCGCGCCAGGCCTTTACCGATATACGCGTTGAGATTGATGCCGAGCGGGCCAGCGAGGTGCCTAAAGTTTTTACCCGTATTCACCTGCATTTCGTGGTCGCTGGCGAGCAGCTTGACCCCCGACGGGTTGATCGCGCCATCAGTTTGTCGGCGCAAAAGTACTGCTCAGCCACCAAGATGCTCGATTCGGTAGCGCAAATAACCCACGATTTTGAAATTTTATCGGGTTAGACTTGAGATGCCGTAAGCAGACCACGGCGTGGCATGGCTTGATATAGGGGTGTACTCATGAAGATGATCACCGACTGGTTCAGACAACAGGCCGGCAACCCGCAGGTGGTGTTTCTGACGCTATTCCTGTTGGCGCTTTTTGTGATTGTTGTGCTGATGGGCAACATGCTGGCCCCGCTGCTGGCAGCGGTGGTGATCGCTTACCTGCTCGAAGGACTGGTCGTCTTACTGGAGCGATCGCGGGTACCGCGTCTTTTTGCAGTCCTCGTGGTCTACTTTGCGTTTGTACTTTTTGTGACGCTTATTCTGTTTGGGTTATTGCCGCTGCTGTCGACACAGGCCACCCAGTTTGTGCAGCAGATCCCGAGCATGCTGAACGTCGGCCAGGAAGTGTTGCTTAAGCTGCCCGAGAACTATCCCGAGATTGCCTCAGCTCAGCAGATCGACGAGATCATGGTGTTGATCCGCACTGAGCTGACATCCTGGGGACAAAAACTGCTGTCGGTCTCGCTGGCCTCGGTTATGGGGCTGATCACGGTATTGATCTATCTGGTCCTGATGCCGATCCTGGTGTTTTTCCTGATGAAGGACAAGGAGTTGCTTGTTATCTGGATAGGCCGCTTGGCGCCGGGCGAGCGCCAGCTGGTGAGCCAGGTCTGGTCTGAGGTAGATCGCCAGATCGGCAATTATGTGCGGGGTAAGTTCTGGGAGATCCTGATTGTCTGGTTTGCCTGTCTGATGACTTTTTCCGTACTGGGGCTGCAGTACCCCATGCTGCTGTCGGTGCTGGTGGGTTTGTCTGTGTTGATTCCTTTCGTGGGGGCCGCCGTGGTGACGATACCGGTGGTTTTTGTTGCCTGGTTCCAGTGGGGCTTTGGCAGTGAATTTTTAACCTTGTTTATCGCCTATTTCGTTATTCAGGCGCTGGACGGCAACCTGTTGGTGCCGACTTTATTTTCCGAGGTAAATAATCTGCACCCGGTGGCCATTATCACTGCGGTGCTGATCTTTGGCGGCTTGTGGGGGGTACTCGGTGTTTTTTTCGCTATCCCGTTGGCAACCCTGGTGCACGCGGTATTGAATGCCTGGCCGCGCCAGCCACAAGATCTTGCATAGGATAAGTTAATACAACGATCATCTTGACGGACTTGACCTGATGGGTATTATTTCGGGTTAAGACCCTGATTATTTTCACCGACGTTTGCACGCTTGGCAGCGCAATGGCGAGTTCTAACCCAGTTTTTGGCAACGACAAACCCCTGGCTTCCAGGATTGCCCAGGCCAGCACACGACCCGCCTCTCGTGCCTACGAAAGGTATGTATTGCGCCGTGTGGTCGAGTCCATGGGTTCGCCGCGTTTCACCGTGGCGCTGTGGGACGGGTTTTCAATTACCCCGGCCCAGGGTAAAGCACTAGCCACTGCCACCATTCACAATCAGGCGGCGCTGATGCAGTTGGTCCGTTACGGGGAAATAGGTTTTGGCGACGCTTTTTCCAGCGGCGGTATTACGGTCGAAGGCGATCTGGTCGGGTTCCTGGTAGAGGCGTTTAGAGGTGTCGCCGAGGTGCGGGGGCCAGTAAAGCTGGTGAAGCGGCTGCAACAGCGCAAGCCCCGGGCCAATACCCCCGATGGTTCGCGAGAGCACATTCACCACCATTACGACATTGGCAACGATTTTTACCGGCTGTGGCTCGATGCCGAGATGCAGTACACCTGCGCTTATTTTCCCCGCAAGGAGATGAGCCTCGAGGCGGCCCAGCAAGCCAAGATGGGTCATATCTGCCGCAAGTTGCAGTTGCGCCCGGGTGATCGGGTGGCAGAGGCGGGTTGCGGATGGGGGGGCCTGGCTCGCCATATGGCGTTGCATTACGGCGCCAAGGTTTCTTCCTGGAACGTATCGGCCGAACAGGTGCGCTATGCCTCGGACCGTGCCCGCACCGAGGGCTATGCCGACCAGGTCACCTATGTACTGGATGATTACCGCAACATCAGCGGTGAGTTTGATGCTTTTGTTTCTGTAGGCATGCTTGAGCATGTCGGGCAGGAGAACTATTCCACGCTGGGCGAGGTGGTTGATCGGTGCCTTGCGACCGATGGCCGCGCCCTGGTGCATGCTATCGGCCGTAACCGGCCACGGCTGATGAACGCCTGGATAGAAAAACGTATTTTCCCGGGCGCTTATCCCCCGAGCCTGCGGGAAATGATGGATATCCTTGAGCCATACCGGTTCTCGGTGCTCGATGTCGAGAACCTGCGCCTGCACTACGCTCGCACCTTGCAGGAATGGCTCGCACGCTACGATGGCGCTTATGACGAGGTGCTCAATCAGTTTGACGATGAGTTCGGTCGGGCCTGGCGGCTGTATCTTGCCGGTTCCCAGGCCGCTTTTCTTATAGGTGCTTTGCAGTTGTTCCAGGTGTTGTTCACGCGCGAGCGCAACAACGCCCTGTCCTGGTCACGCCAGCATCTTTATACCGACTGAACCGGTGCGATAACGGTGCGACGGGTATTCACGGCGTCTGGTTTGGGCGAGGCTCAGCTGGTGGCGCAGATGCTTGAGGCGGCCGGGGTTCGTGCCCAGGTCTTTAATGATCACGCCGCCGGTGCACTGGGCGAATTACCGGCAACCGAGACCTGGCCCGAGGTGTGGGTCGAACGCGACCACCAGTTGGCGATGGCTCGCTCACTGATCGCAGACTACGAGTCGGCGCCGGACCAGGTTGTACTTTGCCAGGACTGTGGTGAATCGAATCCTGTTACCTTTGAGATCTGCTGGCAGTGCCGCCAGCCATTGCCGGGCCGACTCTGAACGCTTTAACTGACCGCATCTGCTATCGTGGCGCGTTCTAAAAAGCGCCGAACCCGCCGTATCACCTGGCGCAGCACAGTAGTCCTGTTGGGTCTGGTGACGCTCGGCGCTGGGGCGGTGTGGGTGGTACGTCTGGATACCACAGTACGCCACCAGTTCGAGGGCACTCGCTGGTCGCTGCCGGCACATGTTTATTCGCGTCCACGGCAGTTGCACCAAGGATTGCCGCTCAATCCAGCGGCACTTGAGCGCGAACTCGAAGTACGTGGCTATCGCAAGGATGCCAGCGCCCGTTCCCCTGGCACCTTTCGCTTAGGCAAGAGTCAAGCCACGGCGTATCTGCGCGGTTTCAATGGCATGCAGGGGCGGGTTCCGCCGATACGGGCGCAGGTCGATTTTGCCCATGGCCGTATCAGTGCGCTGACTGCGGACAATGGCCAGCAACTCGATGAGGCATTGCTTGAGCCAATTCGCCTTGGCAGTATCCTGCCGTTGCGTCACGAGGACCGTGCGCCGGTGGCACTACACCAGGTACCCGGCCTTTTGCTGCAAGGCCTGCTGGTCATGGAAGATCGCCGGTTCATGGATCACCATGGCATCGACCCCCTGGGAGTGATGCGCGCGCTGCTGCAGAACCTGCGTTTTGGCCGGGTGGTGGCTGGAGGCAGCACCCTGACCCAGCAACTGGTGAAGAATCTTTACCTGGAGCCAAGTCGCACGCTGCGGCGCAAGGCCACTGAAGCGGTGATGGCGCTATTGCTGGAATGGCATTATGGCAAATCGGAGATCCTCGAAGCCTATGTCAACGAGGTTTTTCTGGGCCAGTCTGGCAACCGGGCGATTCATGGCTTTGCGCTGGCGAGCGAGCATTACTTCGGCCGCCCGCTTGACGAACTGCCCGCACCGGCGCTGGCACTGCTGGCCGGTATGGTCAAGGCGCCGAGCGCTTATGATCCGCGCCGCCATCCACAACCTGCCCGCCAGCGGCGCAACCTGGTGCTGGCCGAGCTCGCCCGGGCCGGGCAGATCGATCCTGCCAGGCTGAAAAGCCTGCAAGCCTCCCCCTTGGGACTGGCGTCGGCGCTTGGGGGCACCCGCACCAGCGGCTCAGCCTTTTTTGATTACGTGCGCCGCCAGGTGCAGCGCCATTTTGATCCGGCCATTGTGCAAACGCAGGGGCTGCGGATTCATTCCACGCTGGATCCGCTGATTCAGCACGCCGCCCAAGACGCACTCAAAGACACGCTGGCCGATCTGGAAAGTGCCCAAAAGCTGCCAGCGGGCAAAATGCAGGGAGCGATCGTGGTATTGCAGGTTGATAACGGAGAAGTGCTCGCCGTGGTCGGTGGGCGCCAGGGCAGCCGCGGCGGGTTTAATCGGGCACTGGATGCACGCCGCCCCGTCGGCTCTTTGCTCAAGCCGGCGGTATACCTTGCTGCTCTGTCCAGGCCTCACCGCTACCACCTGCAAAGCATTCTTGATGACAGCCCCTTTGAGTGGCGTGCCAATGGCGCGAAAGCTTGGCGGCCGCGCAACTATGATCGTAAGGATCACGGCCAGGTTGAGTTGATCGATGCATTAGCGCAGTCCTATAACGTGGCTACGGCCCGCCTTGGTCTGACGGTGGGTCTGGAGCAGGTGATCAAGGTCTTGCAATCCACCGGTATTGTGCGCCCCTTGTTGGCGTTTCCATCGATTACCCTGGGCGCGGTAGATCTTGCGCCAGTGGAGATCGCGCAGATGTACCAGAGCCTATCTTCAGGCGGGCATCGCGCACC
>Ga0187827_10008887_pt1 | contig 10781 bp, 8 predicted proteins | sample ETNtaG_39_FD_167969 | JGI IMG/M metagenome (GOLD analysis project Ga0187827, IMG submission 167969) | Marine microbial and viral communities from oxygen minimum zone, Eastern Pacific Ocean - ETNP2014_SV_150_PacBio MetaG (Illumina Assembly) | ecosystem: Environmental > Aquatic > Marine > Hypoxic... | reverse complement strand
AAGGTAAATTGATATACAATTACTATTCTTAGGGCATAAGCAATAAATCTTTAAGCTTATATATATTTTCGAGTTCACTCAAGATTTGATTCAAATTGAAATGCCTTGGGGGTATAAAATGAGTACAATTTGTGATGATCAATTGACGTTTTGAATCTTATCAAAGTGATAGCAAGATGTCAAAAAAACTAGAGAAAATGTCAGTTATTTTGCACAAAGACAGAAGTTTTTAGAGAAATACGTTGTTTTTCCTGATCATAAATATCCGTTTAAAATCATACAATTAAGCAAGTTTGATGAATGCAGTTTTGAGCATGCTCAATATGCTTCAATGTAAACTATTTAATACTCCTGGTAGTAAGAGAGATGCGGGGAAGGAGAATGTTTAAAAACAATGGCAAATAAAAAGACAGACGTTGATAATGCGGGCGATTCTATTACTACAAGAAACGCGAATTGGAAATTTTCTGGAGATATCGTAAAGAATTTTAGAAATCATGTGAGAAAATCAGTCCCACTATATAATGAAGGGCATGATCTTGTCTGCAGGTTAAGTGATTTTTTCGTGAAGCATGATTCTGTTGTTTATGAGATGGGGGTTTCTCTCGGTGACTTATTATTGAGACTTGTTCGGCATAACCAGAGTAAAACTAACGTAAAATGGTATGGTATTGATTGCGAACCAGATATGATTCAGGAGGCTCAAGAGAAATTTTCCTCCTACGAGAATGTTATTTTAGAGGCTGAGGATGTCAATACGTATGATTTTCAAAAGTCAGATATGATTATATCGTATTATTGTATTCAATTTATCCATCCTAAAGCCAGACAGCAATTAATTTCGAAAATCTATGAACGTCTAGAGTGGGGAGGTGCCTTTGTCTGGTTTGAAAAAGTAAGGGGTCCAGACGCCAGGTTTCAAGACATTATGACATCTATGTATACGGATTTTAAATTGGAAAAAGGTTATTCTGCAGAAGAAATTGTAACGAAAACAAGAAGTTTAAAAGGGATATTAGAGCCTTTTTCGACAGAAGGAAATATAATGTTATTGAAAAGAGCTGGTTTTGTAGATATTTTATCTATTATGAAATATGTTTGTTTTGAGGGGTTTTTAGCGATTAAATAGAAATAAATTGTGAAGATTGGAATGATATCTCTTGTTCTAAAGACAGTAAAATTGATAATAAAGGCCGCTATCGGTTTTCCTATTTATTACGGGTTAAAAGGAGTTCGTAATAGGCTTTTGCAAACATGGAGTTCCAAAAAGAGAAGGCCATATATTGAGCAATTATTATATAGTTCCGTTTTGTCAGTTTTAATGCAGGAATATTAACAACTAGTATTACTAGTATTTTTAACAGTAATTACTTTACAGCAACCCAAGACCTAGTCAAATATTTCGCTTCAATGAATTCGATGTTTGATGTTTGCTCTTCAATAAAGCGAATGAACAAACCGAATTTCTTTTCCCCAGCCTGAACTTGTAAGGCATTAACAGATCTCCAAAGACCTATAAAGCGTTCCTGAGTTTGAAGTTCTGTATGATGGCTTTCAAGATAGAGCACATCTTTAAATTTTCCACAGGTCATAAGCCGATTTGTCAGATTGTCGCAAAAATTACTTCTCCCTGATGAAACTCTTTTTAGATCGGGAACAAGCTCTTTAAACTTGTTTTCTATCTTAACCAGTAACGGATTGTCATCGATTACCCTAGTATTCCAAAGAGCTGCGAATAATCCGTTTTGTTTCAGGATCCGGCTAAATTCACTAACCGTTCTATCGTAATCCGTCCAGTGGAAAGATGAGGCCATAGTTACCAAATCATATGTATTGCTTTTCAAACCAGTATCTTCTGCTGATCCTTTAAGCCATTTAATAGAGTGTTGGCAGTTAAAAGCAGAGCCATGCTTGCGCATTTCATCATTTGGTTCAACAGCCGTTGTCTTACACCCTTTACATGCCAACATCCTAGTCCAGGTACCTGTACCTGCACCAACATCTACACATGAAATATCTTCACATTTGTCACGATGAAACAAGCTTAAAATGGCATTGAGGACAAAAGGGGAATATGCTGGCCTGTTCATCGCGTAATCTGCAGCCAATGCACTGAAATCTCCATATTGCAACTTGTTGTTGTTTTTCGTCACTATTCTCTCCAATCATGAGACCAGCGGCAGCCAGAGATCTCCGCCGTCACAATTTTCTCATTATAAAGTTGTAAGTCAGCACCACTGTCAACTTCACACCAATCTCCCTTAACAGGACAAACGGAAACTTCAATTTCTGAGATTAAAAGTGTCTGCAGCAAGGCAGTAACATCCAATCTATCCACCTTTTCCGGCAAAATTTTCATCAAGGTATTTTCTACTGATGAACTGATTAAAGCCGAGAACTTTACCGATGCTCACTTTTTCTTGCTCTCAAGCGTAAACTCACCTACAGAGCCTTCTACATAGTAGTCCAATCCTGAGGCTTCCGCAAAAAGGTCTGAATCTCCATTCCCAATAGCACAGGGAGCAAGGTTCATGGCTGTAGCTACGAGGTACATATTCTGCATCAATAGCCCTGCATCTTTTAGTATAACGGCATATGCCATAGACTGGTACTTCCACATAAATCTCTGAAAACGGGCTGTGTACGTTATAAGTGTGTCCGGCAGATAGTCTCGGGCAGAAGCACGCGATGCGTCCTTAAGCAGTTTTTCCAGTTTATCGTTATAATCTGATATCCTGGTGAGTGTATGTTCTTTGGGATCATAATGGTACATTCCCTTTTCCAGGCCTTTACACCTGTTTATGGTAAGGTAAAGCTCAAGTTCATAAATTGCACCCCCACCAGCGTATGGCCTGTTGCTTACCTGTGAATACAGTCCCTTTTCAGGCACTGCGTCCATAATCTTTCGTATGCGTGCGGAGCGGTACAGGAATTCTCCAATTTGTTCTGCCGTCAATGGGTCTTCGCCATTCTCTCGAACGGAACATCTCTTTTCCACGACAAAGGTAAATGGAACATCATCTTTCTTAAGTTTTTCTATATCCGGTTTGTAGAGTTCCACAGTCTCACCGTTCATCTTAGTCTTTACGGCAGGAAGGGGGTCTATCTTTTTCATGAAGCGATATGTGCCTCCTACAGGGTTACTGTGCCTGTCCGCACGGCTTCTGGCATGGAGAAGAAGGTCGTGAAACTCCCATTGTAAAAGCGCATTGTTATGTTCTTCTGCAACATTTCCATCTTCATCCACTTCACAAATTGCATGTGTATTAAACAGGAAAACAAAGACCTGCCTGACTACTTCTTTATTTACGTCCGGAAAAGCTATATTAATATCTCTTACAGTACATGGTTGGGAAAGCATATTAATATAAGCTGCACCTCTCCAATCATGCAGGACCAGTCTGCAATGGCCCAATGGTGACTCCAGCACCATCCGGCCATTTTCGTCATGGCAATACGCAAATCTTGAAATACGATATTTCACATTGCTGTCGATATGTTGCTCTTTGAATTGGAAATACTTCGAGATTGGCTCTAAAGTTGAAATACACTGCCCTTCATGTTTTACCGTTCTACAAAGAAAATCTTTCTCCATCAATTTAGAGAGGTGGTAATAGAACTTTCCAAGGTTGGATGCGCCATCTTCATTTATAAGGATATTACAAAGCGCATCTTCCGTGCCGCCTTTGTCAGAGAGCGAGTCGACTATGGCAGAGAGACCTGGAGATGGCTCTTTTAACCTGAGCGCTGATATACGCCCGTTCGTCAATATTATATCTCCACCTTTCCTATGTACGGATACATCATTCCTGAAAGAAAGTGTGTATGGGTATGTCATTCCCCATTTTCCTCCCTGTTTAACCGGATTCATTTGCAAAATGTGATTTTATGTAAATAAGGATCTATAAGCAAGTCAATATATTTGTTTTTAATTAAGCCTTCGGGGGGGGACCACACCTGCCCGAATGATTCGTTCCCGCCCGGCCAAGCCGTTCGCCAGCCCGACTGTATTCTGGCGGGGACGGGCAGGCGGGGAGAACTCACCTGTTTGCAGATAGCAATGTCATTGAATTAAGCCGTAGCGGAAACTTCAGGTTTCCACTACCATGAAATATTGCGTATAAATGGAAGGCTAAAGCCATCCGCTACAGTTATGGACACATATAAAAATCCTTAATTCAATGACATTGTTGCCGATAGACAGGGAGGCAACAGAGATATAAATTCTTTATTCCTCACGCAAAGGGACTTTAGCTTTAGGCATATTTTTTTTCTTGGCGAACTTGGCGGCTTTGCGTGATATTTCCTTTATTGCCTGTTTCAACTCTTAGACTTTTGGACTTTTCGACCTATTTAATTCGACATATTTAATCTTGAATCTATAAGTCTAATATGGTATAAATTACATAATTTTATTTTTTTAACATCATCCTAAGGAGGTAAACAGTCATGGCAAACGGAAGTAGGGAAGAAGCACAGAAGAATTATGGCAAGATAGTAGCAAAGGCATGGCAGGATGCAGAGTTTAAGGCTAAGCTTATGGTAGATCCTAAGTCTGTCCTTAAAGAAAATGGAGTGGAGGTACCGGAACGTTCTGAGGTAAAGATTGTTGAAAACACCGACACGCTTGTCCATTTCACACTGCCGCCTAAACCAGATGAAGGTGAGTTGGACAAGGACGATTTAGTTTGTGCACCGAGTAAGATTGAATACGGAGTTGACGGATGTTGTACAAAATGGGTCAGCAGTGGACTAATGTGTTAGATTAGTTGAATGGTAGAGCCGAAGAGATGTTTTTTGCAACGGACGCAATGTCATTGAATTAAGAAGACTTTATTTACAAAAACATCGTTATCGGGTTGAGGTCTTTCTCCTTGAGCGGTTTTTTCATCCAACCCATTTTTACCGGCACGTCGTAGAGCCGTCCAGGCGCGTAGCGTGCCCAGAAGTGCCTGAGGCCGGGGACAATCACCTTTGCCACACTTACACCGATATCAGGACGTGTCTGGTCCAGCACCAGCATCTCCATCCCATCCTTTCCTATTATGTCTTTACAGTAGAGGATGTCTTTAAGAAGGTCTCCACTGTATCTCTGAGGAAAGTCGGTAAAACAGACCGGCTTTCGTTTTCTGACGGGAGCGGTGTATGGTTGATTTTCTATGGTAGCATTTTTCAGCCATTGTATTGTTTCGTTGTCCTCTATCTGAACCTTATCATCATCCGATTTTTCTGTAGTATGATCCAGACCCAGCATCTGATTCATCTGATTCATCTCAGTAACGGCTCTTGTAAGAGCAATCTTGGCGTCCAGATGGCAGCCAATACCAAACAGAATGCGTTCCTCTTCCTGGTCCACACGCCTGGAAATCGCTGCAAAGGCAGGGATGCCAAGATCGCTCGTGATGTCTAATGCCCATATCTCCCTGTTTATTGATTTCATGTATTCACGCAGCTCCATCAGGTACGGTACACCGAAGCTTTCCATATCCACGCCGCGCTTGTTGAGCATATTGTACCACCAGAGCGCCACACAGTCCCTCTCCACCAGTTCGAAAAAACCTTGAAGTATCGCCTCTTCCAGATTGTTGCCCGATGCGTTTCCATTTGAACAGCCTTGACAATACCTCCTTCTGGAGTTTTTAGAGGCCGGGGCCCCAAAATAGATTAATTGGGTGGGGAGATATTTGAATTTCTCGTGCGTAAGCGACCACACAGGGGACCAGTATATCTTTGCCTTCTCATCAAAGGGCTCCATTACAGTGTTAAATTTAGAGCCCTTTTTGTTCCATTCCTTGTATTTGGAGTATTGTTTTCTGCTGTATAACATGCACTTGTAAGGGTGTATTGCCTTACGGCCAAGCTCCTTGTAACTGGCCATTATTTTATGTTCGGACCCGTCATAGTTGCCGGAATCCCGTTCCAGGGCCTCACACAGTCCGCTGGCCTTTGCCTGCACGTCTGACATTCCTTTGCCGCTGCTTCCGTTTCGCAGACCCTGTTTAAGAAAATCCATGCTGTCAAATTTCATGGCGTGATTGTGGCCTGCATAATAAACGTAGATATTTTCCTTTGAGTCCGGCATGGGTACGAGTGAGGTAACTACTCCCGTAATATGGCTTACATGATGCTCATACCTCCTTAATGTCTCCTCGGGAGTAGTGGTCCGGTGGCCGCCATCTTCCGTAAATAGCACTTTTCGGTTTTCCAGTCTGACCGGCTCCGGTTTACGCTTCGAATATTTACGCGGACTTCCACAATCAGGGCATTGAGGACGCCGGGTCAGGGTATGTGTCGCTGACTTCCAGTTACGTGTTTCAAGGGACAACACCTTTCCCTCGAGTGCCTTGTTTTCACCCTTTGCTATTAATTTTGCGACTTCACAGCTCAGCATGTTAAAGGCCACATCAAGGGTATTGTGAATAACAGCCCTGGATGTATTGACCGATCTCTCTCCATGGTTTTTCCGGCTCACAAACTGCTCCACAATACGATTAGTAGCTAAACGGTGCCTGAGACAGTTGTAGCAGCCGGTTTCTCCTGGCACGAACAGCGGGCCTATCCAAACCTCATACCCCACAGGCTTTGCCAGAATCCATGGCCTGCCATGTTTAAGTGAATTGCTGTTATGGTTAAGAAGTTCTCTGCACAGATAGTTGTCCGTGATAACAATATCCAGCCCCTGTTTTTTACCTTCGCGGATTCCTAATCGCTTAAGGGCAGCTTTCAGGTTATCTGTTTCAACATCCCCGTAAACGGTAATTGAAACCGTCGAACCCTTAAGCTTTTTTGACATCTCTGAGGGGTCTATATCCTGCCCCCACCAGTACGCCGCCTCTTTATCCGGAACGGTATTACCACCTTCCGTTATGTGTCCATTTTCCTCAAGGATGGAGAGTGTGTAATATGCCTCAGCTGCGGATATTTTGCCATCAAGTTCATCTACGATTTCGTCGGATGTCAGCTTGCCGTCAATCAACGGAACTATCAATTCATAAAATCTGCCGTGCAGGGCCTTGCTGCTATCCTCGGTAAGAAGCAGCACACCCTCACCCGTAATTGTCTCAACATTATAATGCGGTTTGAAGATCGGTTTATATATCATAATTGTCTTTATACTGAACTGGCAGTTGTATCTCCCTCCACAAATTGATGTAATTATAACATAAAGTTGAGAAAGTCAAGAGTAGAAGAACCTGTAAATGAGAAACCTGAAGGTTTAAAAAGTTGTTGAAAATAAAAAATACTGAAGGTATTATTCATCTAAAAGCCTTCAGATTGGATTTGATGGGGCGCATTGCTTAACCTACTGCTTACTGATAACACTATCCAAATTTTAATAGAAATTGACCCACTTGCCATAATCTTAGGATATAATCAACATGTTGAGTTTCAGACGAATTATCGGTAATGTCCAGATATTCATACACTTTTAGCATATCAAAAATATACGTGTTTTCTAGCGCCTTAACAATACTGGTAGAATGTAAAGCTTTCTTTGCTGATTCCAAATAGTATCTTTGGAAATATGGTTGAAGAGAAGCTTTTTCTCCTCGATTAGCGATAAAGTCTATTTTATGCTTTTTGAGGTACCAAGTTAATATTGGCTTAAATGAATGAGGTTTTGTTTTATACGCATTCGGTAGTATGGCGGAAAGCTCTACCAACCGATCAGACAAAAAAGGGTTTAGCATATTTATTCGATGATTGACAGAAGCATCATAAAGAGATTCTATCTGGGTTAAAGAACCCCATCCTAGAAAAGCACTGAGACATTCCATTTTAATCCCTACAGGCAATTCCCAGTGACGAAGAAAAGATTCTACAAACTGCTTCTTGGCTAATTTTGTTAGAAATGGCGCAGGTTTATCGTATCCTAATTTTCTGCGCAAGAAAAAACCTCCTAAGCATGCTTCAATGTCATTCATTGGAGTAAAAGAATAACAAAATTCGTCTCCATATGTTCCAGTTAATAATGAATTCCAACCTTTGGCTAGAGCAGACTTATACATTTCCCCCATTTCACGCTCATATGGGTCAAAAAAAGGAGTGATTAAATGCTCTGACTCTGTTTTTGTCCGTTTTCTTAGCTCATCATTAGCCTTTGTTTCCAGGACTTCTACATTAAGTTTTTTTGAAAGATATTGAACATATAAAGATTCATTGGATTGCTTGCCTGGAAAAGTAATCGACACAGCGCGTAAAGGAATACCTATTTCTTTCAAGCATACTAAAACAGAACTTGAATCATAACCACCACTAAGTCTTACAGCAATAGAATCCAGTTCTACATCAAAAAGCAGCTCTTTAATGCATTGTTGAAACTCCAATTCAAATAACTGGAGACATTCATCATTATTAACGTTTAGACTGTCTTCAAATATCCAATACCGACACACTTCAACACCACTTTTACAGGCACGCAAATAACTACCTGGCGGAAGTTGAAAAATATCTTCGAATGGGGTTTCGTAAGGACTTTCTGGTACACCAGAAACATAATCGATCAAAAAATTTATATTAACACGGTTAGCATGTCTAGATTTAAGAATACTCTCAATTGTAGATGACCAATATAGTTTATTGTTAACTAATGTAAAATATAAAGGAATTGTTCCTACTTTATCACGACATAAAATCACTTGAGTATTTTTCTTATCAATGATTGCGAAAGAATAAATACCTTTAAGTTTGATAAAAAAATTAGTTCCAAGGCGCTTAAAACCTTTAACAATTATTTCTTCAACTTTCTTCGAAGAACACTGCAAAAAAAGTCTAAGATCATTAATATTAAATAATTTAATATCTCCGAAAACAAATATATGTGAACCTATTGTTGCCGGAACCGAGGAACCTTCTGCTTCCCATTCTCCGTAGAGAGGCTTTTTGATATTCATTAACAGTAATACATTATGAAGGTTTTTCTTTGACTACGTTATATTGTTTAAGCACATCGATGCAAGTTCTCATTTCCTTAATAATAGTATTTATATCTTTTTTATACATTTTCTGCAAATTATGGCAGGCAGATTCGATAGATTGATTATGCAAGTCCAGTTGTTTAAGGAAAATAATAACTGATTTGTTCAGGACAAATGGTTGGCCGTTTTCCGGCTCAAGAACAACACCTCGACCACTTTCCAGCAGGCAAATGAGCGACCAATCGATCATAATCATATTAAAATTACTATAAAACAGTAATGAGAATTTATTTAATATCAGGCAATTGGTTATTTCAACACGAAACAATTCTTCTCTGTTAATGGTATTTATGTAATCAAAATATCGTTCTCAATACCTAACTTCTATCTTCTCTATAAATCCATCCTTAAACGTTATAGCTCTCTTTCCTTCTGAGCCGCAATCATACACCCATGTTACTTGTCCTGAATCCTCGTCCTCATTTTCAACAGAATTTGGTTTTCCAACTATGCTGGCAACTCTAGCTTGGGTATCTCCTTTTATTAGAGTTGCCATTTTTCTTTCTATAGCTATTGACTTGCCTTCCTTCTTTATTTTATCCCATGATTCCAAAGCTTTATCCTGTCTATCCACAATTCCATCCCGTATAGCCGAAATTTCATCCCTTAACCCCCTAGTTTTTGTTTTTCCATCAGGATAACAATTTGAACAAAAAAGCTCACCAGGTCTTATTGGCTTCTTACATTCAGGACAATATCCCCCCAGTACCGTACCGCAATTCTTGCAGATTGCCCGTCTGGGTGTATTCAGCTGTGAGCATTTCGGGCAATACGGGATGGAATTGTGTTTTAGCTTTTTTCTCAGGATAAAATAGGATACTACTGCAATAAAAATAGATGCTGGATATGCTTGAATTATAAGGAGTTTACTGCGAAGACTCACTTCAAGGACCACAAAAAGGAATATATTTATGATAAAAAATCCCACCGTTGTACCGATTGCCCACCATTTGCCTATTGGTCTTCGTACAAAGAGAAATCTGATTAACAAAGGTGGTGCAAGCCCTAGTGCCAAAAGTGCTAGCATGATCAACCAAGCACCATGTAAATGAGACATTAAAGAACCTGTACTATCTGTTGACTTTGTATAAACCTGTGAATTAGTCGTTGGTTCACTTATGCCCGAAATAGCGTTAAACAGTTTATTCGCCAGTTCAGTATCAAGCTCCTTTAATATCTCGTACTGCTCTAAGGCAGAATCTCTATCGCCTAAAAAAACGTAGGTATAACCGAGATTATAATGTGCATCTCTATCATCAGGGTCAATCCTTACTGCCTGCTTGAATGACTCAATCGCCTCTTGGTACATGCCTGATTTGACATAGGCAAAACCGAGATTATAATGAACTATTGCATCATCAGGGTCAAGCCCTGTTGCCTGCTTGAATGATTCTATCGCTTCTTTATTCTTGCCTGAATTGCCATAGGCAGTACCGAGATCACCATGTGCCTCTGCTAAATCAGGGTCAATCCTTATTGCCTGCTTGAATGACCCAATCGCCTCTTCGTGCTTGCCTGAATTGCCATAGGCAGTACCGAGATTATAATGAGCTATTGCATAATCAGGGTCAATCCTTATTGCCTGCTTGTATGACTCAATTGCTTCTTTATACATACCTGATTTGACATAGGCAAAACCGAGACCAACATGAGCCTCTGCGTCATCAGGGTCAATCCTTACGACTTGCTTGAATGACTCAATCGCCTCTTGGTACATGCCTGACTCGCCATAGGCAACACCGAGATTATAATGAGCTATTGCAAAATCAGAATCAATCCTTATTGCCCGCTTGTATGGCTTTA
>Ga0187827_10008886_pt1 | contig 10782 bp, 8 predicted proteins | sample ETNtaG_39_FD_167969 | JGI IMG/M metagenome (GOLD analysis project Ga0187827, IMG submission 167969) | Marine microbial and viral communities from oxygen minimum zone, Eastern Pacific Ocean - ETNP2014_SV_150_PacBio MetaG (Illumina Assembly) | ecosystem: Environmental > Aquatic > Marine > Hypoxic... | reverse complement strand
AATCGAGACATCATATCTTCCTTCTTTTTCAGTAGCTTCAATCAAGGATTGTTGTTTACCAAAATCAGCTCTTGTGCCTGTAAGGAACAGTATCTTCTTTTTATTCATTGACCACCTCATAAGAAAGTTGCACGTCACAAGAGATGTCCGCTGCTGCTGCCTTACCAAGTATATTCTTATATTCTGCAGCTGGTATTTCCCCTGTCCCCGGACGTTTTACCCATATATTTTTTTCTGTAAAGAGTTCACCCTTTTTTATAGCCCGAATTGTCACAACAGAAGCATATGCAAAATCAATGGTCGGCTGTTCTTCGGACAGAATTTCTTTCTTTCCGCCAAGTGCCTCATGAATCGCTTTTGAGCCTTCAATCAAGTCTCTTAATTCAGCAGGTCCTATCGATATAGGGATGTCAGGGCCAGGCCATTCTTTGGAAGAAGTAAAATGTTTTTCCAGGATTGAAGCCCCAAGAGCGACAGCGGCATAACAGGTATAGCTCTTAAAAGAGTGATCACTCAGACCAAGAACAGCCTCTGGAAAACGATTTGATATATCATTAATAGCTCCAAGCTGCACTTTATTATAAGGAGTTGGATACATGGACACGCAATGCAATAATGCGTAAGGGGTTTTGTATGACCGCAGTATTCCAACAGACACGCCAATACTATCAAGATTGTTCATGCCGGTGCTTAGAATAACCGGTTTCTTCAGTGACGATATGTATTCAACAAGAGGGTAATTGTTGCATTCCCCGGAGCCTATTTTATATGCTTCAACGCTCATTTTCTCAAGCTGGTCTACCGCTCTTCTTGAAAATGGAGTGCATAAATAAATCATCCCTTTGGATTCCACATATTCTTTAAGTTGCAACTCTTCTTCCTCAGTCAAAGCGCATCGGCTCATAATCTGCCAGATAGATTCTTTTGCATTCGCAGGAACAACATCATTATAAACCATCTCATCTTCAACAATGTGAGACTGAAATTTGACACATTCAGCACCAGCCGCAAATGCATCATCAACCATTTTAAATGCTTTGTGAATATCACCTTCATGGTTGATGCCTATCTCAGGGATTACAAGAGGGGGATAATCAGGACCTATTATTCTGTTTCCAATCTTTATTATTTTCTCGCCTACCAAGTTATTAGTATGAAAATATCCTTCTTATAATTAGTAATTTCCGAAAGCATTTTTAATTACTGTCCATTATTATTCTTGCTCGATTTTGATAGAAAATAAGTAGCAAGTTCTAAATCAATAAATTCATCAATATTTACTATGTTACGTCCAATAATTATTGGCAAACAATCCTCTTCAACAATGCATCCTGCCTCAAGTAATGTTTTCCGCTTTACAGCATAACAAATTCCATTTAAGCAATAATAATCGGGAAAGTTATGGCTATTATATTCGAAACCAGCATTTAAATAAGATCCCAGATACCCTTTTTCTCTAATTAATAATGTTTTTGGGGGTGTATTATCCGCTGGAATTTTACTTATTGTAACAGCAGCAGAACAATTATTCGTAGTAAGTGTTTCAACTGTTAACTCAATATCGTCTGGAATGCGCAAGGGACTTGTTGGTTCTAATAAGACAGAAATGTCAAAATGAGTATTGTATTCTTGTTCAGCAGATAACCATGCGTGTTTCCACACAGCTACAGATGTAGAGGTATCTGTAGCCAGTTCAAGAGGACGCATAAAGGGGACATCTATACCATAGTTACGCCCCTCTTCTGCGATCATTTCATCATCTGTTGAAAGAACTATTTTATCAACCCACGACAAAGATTTTGCAATTATTGCAGCATGTCCTACAAGAGAAACACCATTAATTTTTTTTAGATTCTTATAAGGGATCCTTTTACTACCACCCCTCGCCGGAATCACTGCAAGAACTGTATTGTCTTTATACGCCATTAACTTAAATGCATATTATATTACTATAAATCAGGAACTGCGCAATCTGTGGTATAAATTATTTTTATTCAACTACACATATAGAATAAGTTGTTATCTCCTTTTGGCAAATAATACTAAATACCACATCTTATGAGTTTTAATTTCTGCTCTTTGCAGAATTTAGAACTTTTTTTATTGTTTCAACGTATCTCTCTAATGCAACACCTTCAAGATCAGAAAAAACTTCTTTAAATAATTCACGGCGACCATCCATAATATTTTCATTAATTTCAGGATTTTGCAGCCTCTCAACTACTAATGATTTGAACTCATCCGCGCTTTCTGCAACTTCAAAAAGATCTAAGTAATTCCCCCAAAGAAAATCATTAAAGTTTTTTGTTTCCTTGTATTTATAAAATAGTGGAAATATTACCGGCTTACCCGCAATAGCTGATTCTGCCACTGTTGTGGATTGAAGCGCGACAACCACATCACTGCTCAAAATTAAATCATGAACATTCGCATCGGGCTCAATAGAATAATTCTTTAATTTACTTAAATCGATACCGGACTCTTTTACAAACTTTACATACCCATCCCACGAAACAGATTTACTCATAAATTCCCGTGTAGGTTTAATGACGAAATCAACTTCAGGAAACTTTATAGCAAGTTGAATAAATGACTTATGAAGATCCGTAAACAGCTCATTCCGTTTGGGCCATATACCTTTTGCATAAGTATATTTATGGGCATTGTCAGACAAGATATCATTATCTGAAAGCTTCTCACTTCCAAAAAGATACAAGTTATTAGGAAAATAAAATAGTATTACTCGCTTTCTTCTATTTTTATTGTTAATTAATAAGTTACTATTGCCTGAATTTATTCTTTTGAGCAGAATATCCGTCCTCAAGGCCCCACATACGCTTATTTGCTCTTCAGTTACAAAGTCTGAAGCAACAAAAGTGTTTTTACTGCTCTGATTATGTACGATAACATGTGTTACAGGATATCCAGCCTCTTTATGTCTACGGTTCATAGCAGTTGCAGAATCATAAAAACGATCTCTAAAACCCGACATACCCTCTCTGAATAAACAAATATGTGGTATCCCATTTTTCTCAAAATGTGTGACCCAAGGTAAATCTTCAAAATTCCTATAACTTGATGTAATTACACAATCAATTTTAATTAACTTCAATACCGCGGAAATGAATCCATTGAAAAAAATGTTTATTTTATTTCTCCACATATAAATATCACTTCCGGCCTCAGCGCTTAAATATTTAAACGTCCCCATTTTTACATTTGTAAAGGCTTGTATTAATAATGATTGCCACATGTGACTGAAGGCGAGCACCCTGAAGTTGTCAACTTCAGCAAGGCATTCAAGATCGCCTCTAAACTTAATTGATGCAAGAGCTAAAATAGTAATTTGATCGGAATTTCTGATTGGAGATTTATGTTTACTTTTTATCTTTTTTATAATAAATATCTTATAAAACAAGGCTATAATAAAAGTGAAATTATTAGTAATTAACCAAAACATGACTTTCTTAGGCAAATATAACAATTTCTTCCTTGTTATCTCATTATTTATCATAATATACCAGAGTCTCCTTATTTGTTAAGTTTCAGATCTACAACCGCTTCGTAATACTCTTGCATTATTTGTTCATAATCCTTATCTGCAGAAAAATGCTCATTAAGGAACTTATCCACTCTTGTATTATCAACAAGTTTTCTAATATCATCTTTGGTATTGTTTGAAAGGATAGTTTCCAATTCACCAATGTTCTTAACAGTAATGCATGTTTTATGTTTCTCTAATATTGTTGAATTTGTGTGCACAAAAGAGGGAACTATTATTGGGACATTATCTAGTAAAAGATGTATTGCTATGCTGCTACCTAGAAGAATGCCAACATCGGCCCAGGCAGAAAGCAGGAAAGAATTTATATTAGAAGCATTATAGCCTTTATAAGTATCAAGATTAACTCTAGGATGCGATTTATATACAAAATTTATATTATTTAATTTAGATAGTAAATTGAATACCTCAACATATTCTTTTACTTTTATATTTTGTTTTATGCGAGACAGAAAAAAAACAACATTTATTTTCTTTTTATCGCCAAAATCAAATTGATCCTTTGTTGCTAAATATGTTTTAAATGTTTTAATCCACCCTTTAGTAAATCTGGGGGTAACAGTTTCATAGATTCTATCTACGTCTTTGAAATCTGACGCCGTATTAGATCTAAAAAATGTAGTCTTCGTAGTTCTTCCGGCAAGATAGTAAGTACAATATACTTTTTTACGCCTTTGAATAAAGTTTTTAATACTTTCTTTTATAGATCTTGTAACACCCTCTACCTTTGAAGTATATTGAAGGTTTGAGTAAATATAAAAACCTTGAAAATACCCAATAGTATTAATACCTCTTTTTTCAGCAAAACTAACGATCGTACTGTAAGGAAAAGAATCTTCACCGCCATAATGCATTATGATTTTGTCTGAAACATTTAGTTTGTCAACATATCCCTTAATAGGTTTTTCTAAGATGTATTCGGTTACCCTTGTCATTAACACGGTTATTAACGAAACCAGGTAATTAATGTGACGCATTTTCTTTGTTGCCTTTTTTTTTATCTGAAATATTTTAATTTTGTCATGCAACAAAAAGACATATCTATATTTCCTAAGACATTGCTCATCGAAAAAATATTTTAGTTCTAGTTTATGGTGTGTTTTTAGATATTCCAGGTGATAATAAGCGGCGTCTGGAATGTTTTTATTAGCCGTATAAAGTGCTACTCTATCGTTATGCTTAGCGGAAACATAGCCTATAAAAGGCATTAGCATATCAAGCTCACTATAATCAGGAATAAAGATTATAAAATTTTCTTTTTGCAATTATTCTTTTCAAAAAGCAAACTCATATAATACCTCATAGTCAATATTATTAAGCGATGATTCTACTGCATTTACCAATTCTCTCTCATCAAAGATAATCATTCCATTATCAGGATATGCGTCCACTAAACAACATCGCTTTTTCAGCAATTCCAAGACCTTTGGATACCACAACTTCCCTTTAACATTTATTAACACTAGAGGCTTTTTAGAAAGAAGCGAATATTTAAATGTAGATGAATTAGGATCAATATAAAGAATACAGTCTGCCAGGTTATAAACCTTTTCGAAATCTTCATTGATAATCTCATCAACATATTCTTTAAATATATCACCTACATCATTCATTGTTATTGGATGAGGTTTATATATAACATAAAACCCTGCTTTCTTAAGTATTTTAACGGCTTGAATTTCTAAATGTAACTGCGAGAAAATATTATGTTCAGGAAACCAGGGGAAAAAGAAAAAAGGTTTAGGAAAACCAACAACCATAACCTTATTAATTTTGTTAACGGATCTGTCTTTTTGGAGTTTTGCAAATACAGTCCTATAATGGTTTCTTGTGATATTATTTATTTCAGCAAATTTTACTCTATCTATATACTTACGACTAAATTTATCTCCAAAATGCTTATAGATCATTTTATGTGAAAATGACGTTGTGACCAATTTATTTGCAATGGATAGTTCTTCGAATATAATTCCCTGAGAATAGTTATTACATAAACTATTCCCGTGAGTAAATCCTATCACTTCACCACCCGTTATTCTCCATGCAGCACAGAACAGTCTATTCAGTGGATTCCCTAAGGAAGTCGCGAGCAAAGTTTTCCTTTTTAATTTCCTCAATTTTCTTAAAGAATATATGTTTTGCTTTAAAAACAACATACTATTTTCAAAACACTCATATAAACGATTCTGCAAGTATCCAAAAGCTGGCTCACTAATTACGGGAATTATCTTTTTTATGGAACCCACAAAGCATTGAATAAACTGAGAAACCAATACTATCTCATTTGATGTTAATGGATTAGACATTCTATTTCCAGAAAACAGCATTACAGGAAAAGAAATAGGATAAATGTCTTTTTCCTTGCAGAAATTATATACCTCTGGTGTATGTCTATCTCCAATCAAAAAGAATGGAGCTGAAATGTTTTTAATTGAATTCCAATTGCTAAATCCAAAAGCAGACAAATTGTGTTTTATTAACCTTAATGTATTTTTTGCTCTCTCTCTATAGGTTAAAGAAACCAATTTGTCATTAAATAACTTGTTAAAATTAATCAGCCCTAATGGATCACTATTTAATAAAAGCTTATGGATTTCTCGTTTATCTCTGCCAATAATATACTTAAATCCTTTATTCTGTAACCGCAACAACATTAAAGTACTTATAAGATAAATGTACACATCCCTTACAACTTTTATATTCGACACAACAAGCCAATATAACATCTCGTTATCAAATTGTTTCAATGTAAAGAGATACTCATCCAGAATATTTACAGAAATGTTTTGACATTCTTCCCCTTTGACAGGCAGATAATACCCTTCGAGCCATCTCTCTACCCCTATTTTTTTAATACCAAAAATATCTATTGGATATATTTTTTCCATAATATTCGAGACGGCTTGACAACACTATTCGTCAATTTTCCTGGAGTGGTTATGACTTGCCTAGGCTAAAATGTTAATTTATGGTTCCTTGTAATGTTATTGATAGTTTGTGATGATTAAAGTCTTTAATAATTGGGTGGTCCATTAAAAGATATTTGTTAAATGTATTCGATATATTCTTATCTTTAAGCAAGTCCACAGCAATGTTGTAATACCTTTCTGATTCAATAGCATTTTTATGAATCATGTATATATAACCTATAATAATATTAGCAATAACATGGCCAGGCAACCACAGCAAAAAATGTTTTGTTTTCTCAAGGAGCACGTTTCTACCTTGACCAGTTTCGAGAAGCGGATTATTAAGAAAGTTCATTTCTATAATTGCGTCATATATCATATCTCTAAGCATTTGATAGTCCCATTCTTCAGATTTAATATAATCACATTTTCTATAATCATACTTGTCCAAGTCTCGATCATCAACGAGCAAGAGACCCTGAGACTTTGCTTGTTCAAACAGTTTTGTCCCAGGATATGGCAATACAATTGAAAACTGATTTGTATGCCCATTAAGTTCACGAGCAAAAGCAAAAGTTTTCTTAATTTGCTCAAGTGTCTCATTTGGAAAGCCCACCATCCAAAGTATATGTACATAGAATCCTTTTGCCTTAATAAGCCCTACAATCTTCCTAACCAAATCAAAATCGAGCTTCTTTTGTACAATCCTCTGCATTTCTTCAGAGCCTGTTTCAACTGCAACTGATAACGTTTTGAATCCTGCTTCTGCCAATAAATCCAGCATTTCTATATCAATGTCCTTAACAGAAAAATTAGAAGCAGTAACATTACGAGTTAACTTTTCATCTATTAACCTTTTTAATAGGCTTTTGAACCACTTTTTCACAACAGAAAGATTGTCATCAACAAATGATAAACCAAGATTTTCATATTTATCGACAATATCCCTACATTCTCTCAGCATTTTATCTACAGGCTTCAACCGCATTTTGTTTCCCCAGGCAAACTTAGTACTACAATATGTACACAAATATGGGCAACCTCTCCCCCCTTCTATTGGTAATAAATTTACACCACTATTTTTTATATATTTATCAATGTTTAAATAATCCCAGTTTGCAATAGGTAACTCTTCTCCACTTAAAAAGGAATGAACTCTTTGAAACACTTTTATTTCTCCGTCTTCATCTCGAGTAGCATATCCTTCAAATGGAAATTTATTGTCAAATTCAGGATCTGAATAATTATTATACTTATTTATTATATGTAGCATTGCAATCTCACCCTCCCCAATTACCACATCATCTATATCATGATCCCTTAACGCTCTTTCCGGGAAGATTGTAGGATATCCACCTCCTACGATTATTTTAGCATCCGGATGATATTTGCGTGAGAGCTTAACTGCCATTTCAACCCATCTAACGTTAAAAACAAACATGGCAGATATTGCCAGCACGTTATAGCTACTGTTTTTTATACAATCAGTTAATAATTTTGGATATATTAATATGTCTATTGAGATTTCAGGAGCAATATATGCCTCTATATTTAAATCAACAGCCTTTAAACTGTAATCATTGGATTTATGCTGATTGAAGAATGAACATAATGCCGCAAGCGCTAATGAAGGGATAGGTCTAAATGTCGATTTATTTCTAAAGTCATCATCCTTTGAAACAGCATCCGGATGAGTACAATAAGGAACTTTTATTAATAGTATGGACTTGTACTCTTTCACTTCTGATCTTCCTTAAAGCTTAATTGTGTCGTGGCCATCTCCATTGCCATATTACTAATCACAAAATAATCGCTAGTAAACTTGTAGTGTGTGACCAATGTCTTAGGTTTGTAATTCATTTACATACTCTTGTGGTAACAAATTTTTCCTGGAATACTTGTAACGAATACTTTCTAATTTTGCACGGTACTCATGCAATTCCTCGATAGTCATATTATAAGGCTTCAAGACGAAATCCTCTTGGGCGTGACTCATGGGAGTTTTCCACATATTATCAAGATCCACTTTTTTAACGAAAAGATCATCCCGAACAGCCTGTTTAAAAATCTCCGTACCAGGAAATGGAATTAAAACCAATGAACACATTCGATCCAGTTGCAATTCAGACATCATTCTATATTGATCCTCCATGGTTTCTGGAGTTTCTTCAGGAAATCCAACAATAAATAGTCCAGCTGTCAGCACCTTGTATTTTTTAAAAAGAGCGGCTACTTCATAAATCTTTTTACGAGGTAAATTCTTCTTAATTACTCTATTTCTAATGAAATCATTTCCATGTTCTATAGCTAAAGAAGTAGCAATCAGCCCGGCTTTAACCATTACGGCAACAATCTCTTCCGTCAAAGAATTTACATGAACCCCGTTAGGGGTATCAAATTGTATATTTAACTTTCTATTTATGATTTCACCACATATCCCTAGAATATGTTTTTTATTTACAGTGAGATTGTCATCCATAAAAGAAAAAAAACTCAATCCTCTTTCACGGTTAAGATACTCCAGTTCATCAACTACTTTTTTCGGACTTCGTAGGCGAAGTGTTCGTCCCATCACTGTATACATGTCACAAAAAGTACAAGTATAGGGACATGCACGGCTTGTAAAAAGAGGAATATGATTCTTCATCTCAAAATTCTTTGGATTGTAATAATCCGACAAATCCATCTCGTAATCTTCAAAATCAATGAGATCCCAGGCAGGCATAGGCAACACATCCAAGTCCTCAATAAAACCGGACCGATCATTTAGGACAACCTTACCATTTCCATTTCGATATGCAAATGAATGAATCTCTGGCAGTTTAGATTCATCATTATCTTCAATTAAATTAGCTAGAGCAACAATTTGATCTTCACCCTCACCATTAACTATAAAGTCTATTTCCTTAATGTTACTCAATATTTCTCTTGGATAAGTCGTCGGATGGATTCCTCCAATAGCAATAGGAACTTCAGGAAATTTTGTTTTAATGGCCTGAGATATATAAAGGACGGTTTCGAACAAACCAGAAAAGAGGCAATTTAAGCCAACCAAACCTGGTGACTCATCACTGATTGTTTCTACAATCTTGTTGTTGCAGTACTCAAGGGGATCAGCTTGTCTGTGAGTTTTTGCACTATTAAAATCTAGAAGAATCGGTTCATGGCCTCTCTCCCTGAGAGCTGCTGCCAAATAAATGAGAGCAGTAGAAGGCAAAAAGTCTTCTCTCTTCTGTTTGTTACGTTCGTCAGACTCTTGAAGATGCAAATATGGTGCAATCAATAATACTTTCATATATAATATCTCTTCAAATACACTACCCAATTAAGTCCCAGGTTACGGGATCTCCTTTTTTAGCAGATTTATTTATTTTCTTACTTAACAATATTTTATAATATTTCGGACAAAGACCATAACCGGGACGGACGACTCTTAAGTTTTTCGGTGTAAACAAATCCCCATTATTCATATCCTCCGCTATATACAAAGAACGCCGAAATCTTATAGATTTTCTTTCATTCTCAGTTGGGCCATACTGAGTATGCCCCAACGCTTTTCGTACACGGTTTGACTCCTCGACCAGTATTTTCATTTCTTCCGGCTCCATGGAAAACACAGAATCTAATCCTCCATCCGAACGACGGAGAGTAAAATGCTTTTCAATAACTGTTGCTCCGAGAGCAATGGAAGCTAAAGCAACCCCGACTCCCAATGTATGATCGGAAAGGCCTACTTCCGTCCCAAATAATTCACGCATATGAGGAATTGTGAATAGGTTTATATCATCAGGGGAAGCAGGATAAGTACTTGTGCATTTGAGTAAAAGAACATCCGTTCCTCCGGCACATTTGAAAGTGCGTATAGCTTCATCAATTTCTGCAACGGTAGCCATACCGGTTGATATAATTGCAGGCTTTCCTGTAGAAGCCACTTTTTTGATTAATGGAAGGTCTGTACTTTCAAATGAAGCGATTTTATAGCATGGCACATTTAATGATTCCAAGAAGTCAACGGCTTTTTCTTCAAAAGGTGTACTAAAAGCAATCAATCCCAAATCCTCACATTTCTTAAAAATTGGCTCATGCCAATCCCATGGAGTATGTGCTTTCTGGTACAACTCATATAGCCTTTGACCGTTCCAAAGACTTTTCGGGTCATTGATTACAAAGTCCTCAGAATCTGCGTCCAGTGTTAAACCATCAGGAGTTGAAGTTTGCAACTTAACAGCTTGAACACCTGCCTGTGCAGCTGCATCAACAATCTGCAATGCCCGCTCTAAAGACTGATTATGGTTAGCAGACATCTCGGCA
>Ga0187827_10008884_pt1 | contig 10783 bp, 7 predicted proteins | sample ETNtaG_39_FD_167969 | JGI IMG/M metagenome (GOLD analysis project Ga0187827, IMG submission 167969) | Marine microbial and viral communities from oxygen minimum zone, Eastern Pacific Ocean - ETNP2014_SV_150_PacBio MetaG (Illumina Assembly) | ecosystem: Environmental > Aquatic > Marine > Hypoxic... | reverse complement strand
AAACCGATGATAAAATTTACCTTAACCGTATGTCCGGCCCTGACGGCATCGCGAATACTTGATTCTATATTTTCCAAATTTAATTTTTTCCTGATGGATCCCAGCGTTTCCTGAGATCCACTTTCAGGTGCATAAACCAAAAACCTGCACCCCGCATTGTACATCGCCCCAACGGTCTCTTTATCAAGAGCTTCCGAACGCGTGCCGGAGGGTAATTGCCAGGTGAAGTTAAGGTTACGTTTTTTTATCTCTCGACAAAATTCCAGTACCCATTCCTTTTTGATAATCGCTGTGAGATCAGCAAAATCAATGCTGTTGGCTCTGTATTCTTCAATTAAAAACTCTATTTCATCAACAACATCTGACACTGGGCGCATCATATATCTGGTGGTCCACATGGATGGGCTGGAACAAAATGTGCATTGGTAGGGATAGCCACGAGTAGCAAGGATCAACATATTCCGTCCGAAGCTGATTCCCATCGTCCACATGCCTATGAAGAAATTTTCGATGTCGCACAGATGCCACGCAGGCCGTGGCAAATTGCTGAAGTCTGAAATACGGTTTGCAGGACCGTTAGTTATCAGACACCCATCACTACCTAGCGAAAAAACCCCAGGAATGGCCGATGGATCTTTCCCGGTTAGGTGCGCATGCAGAAATTCCAGAAATGCCATTTTTCAAATCCAGGCTGTTAAAAAATGAACACCGAACCACACGACGGGGTGATATCATCTATAAAATTATGACTCTTTTCGCACCGTGAAGTGGTTTGAAAAGACCGGAATTATAACTGATTCTTAATTTCAAAACGATTGGTTCTCTGGTTCGCGCTCGCCTTCTGGTACAAATAAAATCGGAAGCCTTCTCTTAATCCTCAGAAAATCGTATCGGCATTCGATTTCCCGGATGACCGAGTAATAAAATCGTGCAGACGGTGTTCAAGAACCGTATCAGCCTGTTTCCCACGGGTAATATTGACGAACGTCCGATAGATGCGTTTTGGATAGCACAGGTATCCCACCACATAATTGAGAGTCATGAAAAGGCTGCGATAGAGGGCGAGCTCCAGTGAAAAACAATATTCATTGTATATTTTTGGGAAGACGGACGTGAATTTCCCGTTCAGGGAAGTGAGGCTCATAAAATATTCATCCCCGAGCTCTACCTGTTTATTTTCCATCAGCTCACCGAAAATTTCCGACCCCGGATAGGCCGAGAAAAGAAATACAGCCACTTCGTCAATCCCTCTCAAAGAGAGGTAAAGCCCATATAACAGCGTCTTAAAAATGTTAAGCCGGCTTTCATGAGGAAACCCTATGATCAGATTGGCCCTCAAAATTATCCCCTCACCCCTGGCACTCATCATGGAAGCATTAACCTGACGCAGGGATATGCGCTTCTTGACGTTCTCAAGCGTTTCGGAAGATCCGCTTTCAGGGGCATAGACAAGATAATGGCATCCCGCCATCTTCATCAGACGCAGGGTTTCCCCGTCCAGGGCCTCGCTGCGGGTGCCGGCCGGCAATGACCAGTTGATTTCGAGACCCCTGCCAATCAGCTGTCTGCAAAAATCAACTATCCATTTTTTCTTCGTAACAGCCGTCAGATCGTAAAGCTGGATGCTGGTAATATCGTACGCGGTGATATAGTGCTCGATTTCACGCACCACATCCTCAACTTCCCGCAGGATATAGCGCGTGGTCCACATCTGGGGGCTGGAACAGAACGTGCAACGGTATGGACAACCGCGCGAAACCAGCATGGGCATATCCCGTTCCGTCAGTGCCCCGTGTGATTTTCCCAAGGCCCAGAATTTTTCCAGGTATCCTTCCGGCCATGCCGGCCAAGAAAGCGTCTTCAGATCACGAATACGCGGCACGCCTTCATCGCCATGAAATCTGCATTCCCCATCGAGAAAGCAAACACCCCATATTTCGGCGGGATCGCCTTCATTTCCGAGGCTTTCTATCAATTCGTAAAAGGTGCTTTCGCCTTCTCCCTTGACGATAAAATCCAGATCGGGACAATCCCGCAGGCAAAATTCCGGAAGGGCGGTGGCGTGTTCACCGCCGGCCACAGTCACGGCATCTGGAAAATGTTTTTTGATTTCCGAGATCAGGTTTTTGACAACGGGCCATTCACCGGAAAACATCCCAGAGATGCCGATGATCTTCGTTTCCTTGGGGATGCGTTCAATAATTTCCGCATTTCTGAGTCCCTGGGCGGAGAACCCCGGGAATTCAGAAAGCGAATAAATCTTGTTCAGACCCTCGCCAATGGCATCCACAAGCGTCGTCTTATATCCTTTCCCATTCAGAAACCCGGCAATATAGGCCAGTCCGATCGCAGGTGTGGCCTCGTTATTGAACGCACCATTGGAAAACACGATGGGACCGCGCACCAGGGCAACGGTAGGTCTAAAAGTTTTCGTTTTCGCAGGCATAAATTGAAATATAGTTCCCTGAAATACCGATCACAATCCAATGCTAGGACAGATAAAAATAGCTTCATTTATCAACTTTCATCAACGGGGCTCATGTCGTCATGATACCAAATCCTGACTTTTGGTCTGAACGCAAGGTCTTGCTGACGGGGCATACTGGTTTTAAAGGTGCCTGGATGGCTTGTTGGCTGGCCAGGTTAGGAGCACGAGTCACCGGATTGGCATTGGCCCCAGATACCAATCCCAATCTTCATGACCTATTGAACATAGACAAAAAGATAGCGACTCACGTGGCCGATCTCAACGATGCCGAAAAGGTCCAGAGCATTGTCCATGCCGAACACCCTGAGATCGTTATCCATATGGCGGCACAGGCCCTCCTGCCGCGCTCCTATCGTGAACCGGCCCAGACATGGCGCACCAACGTCATGGGAACCATCAACCTACTCGATACCCTGCGGGAGTGCGAAGACGTCGAGGCTGTTCTTGTGGTCACCAGCGACAAGGTTTACGAGAACCCGGAGAGAGGCCGGGCTTTTTCTGAAAGCGACAGGCTGGGGGGGGATGACCCCTATTCTTCGTCAAAGGCTGCCGCCGAACTTGCCGCCGCGGCATGGCGCCGGAGTTTTTTCCCCAAGGGGCCAACACTGGCGACCGCTAGGGCGGGCAATGTGATCGGTGGCGGCGACTGGGCCAGCGACCGCCTTATTCCCGACCTAATTCACGCCGTGAAGGAAAACAGCGCCTTGGAGCTCAGGGATCCTTCCTCCGTGCGCCCCTGGCAGCATGTACTGGACGTGCTTTCAGGCTATTTCAGCTATCTGGAAGGACTCGCGACGAATAAAGACCTCCCTCCCAGCCTGAACTTTGGGCCGTCAGGAAAGGTGGTTGTCACCGTCGAGGAAGTTGTGGAAAGACTTCTGTCTCTCATGGATGCGTCCATCCCCCGTAAACACACCCCCTCACATGTCATTGGAGAAAAAAACGAGCTCATTCTGGACAGCGCCCTGGCCAAAGAGGCTCTTGGCTGGGGATCGCGTCTCGATATGGACGAGACTCTGGAATGGACTGCCGAATGGTACGGAGCCTGGCTGGCGGGGGAAAACCCACGAGATGTCACCGAAAGGCAAATAGACCACTACGAATCATTGTCCTCGTAGACGAAGGAGCTGTCGAAATCTTCGAGGCGGGGAAACCCTCCATCACGATCAGAAATAACCGGGTCGCCACCGGGCCAGGAAATACCTGCGGAATCCCAGGCAATTCCCGCATCAGCCTCCGGCGAATGCTGAGTCGTGGCCATATACATCATGGTGGCCGGCCCTTCTTCCACATAAAACCCGTGCGCAAGTCCACGGGGAATATAGAGCAGATTCCCCTGTTCCCCCGACAGCGCGAACGTCACATGCCGGCCGTATGTGGGGGAACCCAGCCGCAGATCAAGCACGGCATCAAAGACACCCCCGGCAAGACATGTGACAAGCTTGGCGTGATCGTGCGGCGGATTCTGAAAATGCAGCCCACGTAGGACGCGCTCGTGGGATAAAGAAGAATAGGCCTCGGCGAATCCCGTTTCCAGGCCATGACCGGCAAAGAAATCCGCGTGAAAAATTTTTACCAGACGCCCTCGGCTGTCCTCGAACAATTGCGGGCGAAGTTCGAAAAGGCCCGGAAGCTCCGTATCAACAACATCAAACATAGGGCGTTTCCATATAAACGGCGTCAGGGGACCAGATGGCGGACCATGCCGACAAAGGTTTCAATCATGTATGAAAGCTGTTCCTGCCCCAGACCCGGCCAGACCCCAACCCAGAAGCTACGCTCCATGGCCTTATCCGTTTCCGTCAGCTCCCCGGCAACACGATAGTTCACGTTTTCAAAGGCCGGTTGTCTGGTCAGGTTGCCGGCGAAGAGAAGACGCGTGCCGATCTTTCTTTCCTCAAGATATGAGATCACGTCAGTCCGCTGTAGAGGGGACTCATCACGTAGGGCCAGGGGAAACCCGAACCAGCTTGGCTCTGAGTGTTCCGTTGCCCCGGCAAGACGAAAATGCTCCTCCAGGCCCTCCTTTTTGAAAGCCTTCTTGAGGGTGTCGAAATTCGCACGTCGCTGGTGGACGAAACGATCCAGTTTCGCAATCTGGCCGACGCCAACTGCGGCCTGCATATCCGTGGCTTTCAGGTTATAGCCCAGATGCGTGTAGGTATATTTATGATCATATCCGGACGGCAGGTCGCCCAGCTGCCAATCGAATCGTTTTTGGCAGGTGTTTTCCTCCCCCGGCTTGCACCAGCAATCACGGCCCCAGTCGCGGTAGCTCTCGATCAGGCGGGCAAGCCGTTTCTGGTTCGTAAAAACGGCCCCGCCCTCTCCGGTGGTGATTTGATGAGCCGGGTAAAAGCTGAGCGTGGCTACGTCACCGAAGGTGCCCACATGACGCCCCCCATAGGTGGCGCCAAGGGCGTCGCAGCAATCCTCGATCAAAAACAGATCGTGACGTTTGGCGATGTCACGCACCTGGTCCAGGTCAAAAGGGTTGCCCAGGGTATGGGCCAGCATGATGGCCCGTGTTTCTTTCGTCACTGCCGCTTCCAGTAGGTCGGGCCTCACATTGTATGTTGCCGGATCAATATCCACGAAGACGGGCACACAGCCATTCTGGATGATAGGGGCAACCGTGGTGGGAAAAGCCGCGGCGACGGTCAGAACCTCGGAACCGGGCTTAATCCGGTTGGCCAAGCTGGGAGACATCAAGGCGGAAAACGCAAGAAGATTCGCCGCCGATCCCGATGCCGTCATCATGACGCGCTTGACGCCGATGGTTGCGGCGAGAAGAGATTCGAATTTCTCCGTGAAGCGGCCGGATGTGAGCCAAAGGTCGAGGGATGAATCGACCAGATATTCCAAATCGCTTGCATCGAGAACCTTGCCTGATACCGGAATGAAGGATTCGCCCGGCACGAAAACGGGCGCTCCCAAAGCCCCAAAGTAATCCTGGATTAAAGACAGGATTTTTCTTCGGATACCGTCCGGGCTGGTCGTTTCCGGCGAATCGCTCAATTCCGGTTTTTTATTCACGTATCGGTGACTTCGATTAATGAGACGGGGGGGAACTCTGTTCCGGGTGCTACCATGTTTTCCACGGTGCCTGGTCCGATTCCCAGAGATTATCCAGATACAGCTTGTCTCGCAGAATATCCATGGGATGCCAGAATCCATCGTGGCAATATGCCGAAAGGTTGCCCTCTGCGGTCAGGCGTTCCAAAGGTGCGCGCTCCCAAATGGTCATATCGTTTTCGATATAGTCGATCACCTTGGGGGAGAGAACAAAAAAACCGCCGTTAATCCATCCGGATTCTCCAACGGGTTTTTCCTCAAAACGCGTCACCATACTGTCTTTGATCCCCATTGAGCCAAAACGGGCCGGCGGGCGGACGGCCGTTACGGTAGCCAGAGACTTCTGCTCGTTGTGAAATGCAACCAAACGGGAAATATCCACATCGCCAAGGCCGTCCCCGTAGCTCATGCAAAAGGCCTCGTCATCAAGGTATTTCTTAATCTTAAGAAGGCGCCCCCCGGTCATGGCCGCTTCACCCGTTTCCACAAGAGTGATGCGCCACGGTTCGGCGTAATTTTCATGAACTTCTATGCTGCCTTTGGAAATATCAAGTGTGACATCCGACATATGAAGGGCGTAATTGGCGAAATATTCCTTGATCAAATATCCCAAATAGCCAAGGCAAATGACGAAATCATTAATTCCGTGGGATGAATATATTTTCATGACATGCCAGAGAATCGGCTTGCCTCCGATTTCCACCAACGGTTTCGGCCTGATGGATGTTTCCTCCTGCAGCCTGATCCCCCGGCCACCCGCCAATATCACAGCTTTCATTGGTATCTCCTGCGGATGGCGGTCTTATGCCATCTGAGTGTTTCCTCAGAACAGTTTTTCACTGACAATAAAAGTCGGGCGTTGCTTCACCTCATTATAAATCCGCCCCACATATTCCCCCACGACCCCGAGGCAGGTGATGGTGACACCGAAAAGAAACGACATGACAAGATTGGTTTGCGTCAGTCCCGGTGGAAGAAGGGTCGTAATATCCATAATATCCAGCCATTTGAGCGCCTTCATGATGCCTTGAACCATCCCCAGCAGCATGGACACCATAACGGTGATGAAACCGAACAGGATGGTGATGCGCAACGGAAAACTCGAAAAAGAGAGAATACCGTCAATACCCAGCCCAAACATGCCTGAAAGGCTGAATTTTGATTTCCCATGCGCGCGTTCCTCACGCGTGTAGCTGTACCCGGTTTGACGAAAACCAGTCCAGGTCCGTAACCCGCGGATGAAACGCTGGCGTTCGGGCATGTCATTAATGATGTCGACCACCCGCCTGTGCATGACACAGAATTCACCTGCATGTTTGGGCATTTCAATTTCCGCCAGGAAGCTGAAGCAATAATAAAACGTCTTATAGAGAAAGTTCTTAAACCTGCTGCCCTTGCGTTTGGTCTTTACCCCATACACCACGTCAAAACCTTCCAGGGCTTTCTCAAGAAAATTTACGATGAGTTCCGGAGGGTCCTGCAAATCACCGTCGAGAACGGCAACCCACTCTCCGGACGCGTGCTGAAGACCGGCGGTGATGGCTCCCTGGTACCCGAAATTCCGTGAAAGCCGAACCATTTTTATCCGGGGGTTATTTTTGTGGAGATCCCGGATGATTTCCGCGGAACCGTCAGTGCTCCCATTTTCTACAATAATAATATCATATTTAATGTAATTATGACTAGAAATACTATCAACCATTCTTTGACACAGGATCGGAATACTATCCGCTTCATTAAAACACGGAATAACAAACGATAAATTCACTTGTTGCTGTGACGATAATTTTCCCCTGTTGGCCTCATAACTCTCAATAGTTCTGCGCAAACCATCTTCAAGTGAAACTTCCGCCTGCCAGCCCGGCAAGACATCTCCCTTCCAGGGCGTCATAATTTCCCTGGCCCGATAAGGGCGCCCGCCCCAGTTGATGAGAAGTTTTTTATCACACAGCGTTTCGAACCTGACCACCAGTTCCTTAAGGGATACTGTGGAGTCAGACCGAACGGCAAAATCCTTATACCCGCTTATTTCCCTGCTCACCAAAAGTTCGCCGGCATGAATAAAGGCGTTCACCACATCATCAATATAGACCAGATTCAGATGCTGTTCTCCGGGGGACATATCCAGAGGCGTCATGTCCTCGCCGAGCCTTAGCAAAAGCGGGACGATCTTCTGCCGTGGATCATCCGGCCCGTAGGTATCAAAGAGTTTCAGAGTGACGGCGTGAAGCCCCGCCCTGTCCACATAATACTTAACGAGAGATTCAAACGCCTGCTTTATCGCTGCATAGAGCGCCGAAGGACGGTCCGCGGACTCGTCCCCGTGCTGCCATGACGTGCCGGCGTTAACAAGATTAGTCACACCCGAAAGCGACATGGCTTCAAGCAGTTGTGTCCCAAAGGCAATATTGCTTTCCACCAACCTGGAAATATCGCCCGACGCATGTTCTGCGACAAAATGGACCGCGAGATGATAGACAACATCCGGCCTGACCGTATCCAGAATAGACACGATGCTCGCTGTGCCGCCATCATAATACTGTTTTGTCAGAGTTCCTGAACTTTGGCCAGATGCGCCTATTGAGTCATCCATATGGACTACAGCGTGTACATCGTGCCCATTGGCTACCAATCTTTCAGTCAGGCGCCTTCCAATGAAGCCCGACGCCCCCGTAACTAAAACTTTCATCAATGCCTGACCCTGACCCGGTTGTGGATGAATGACCATAGGCCCAAAACACCACCGCTAGTAAGCAAAATGATAAGCGGCTGGACGGCGAGTTCATAGCGCGTATAGGAGCCATATCCCAGGCTGCAACTAAAAACCAGATAGGGGATTATCAAGGCCGCCAGACACAGGAAAAAACGTCTCTGAGGCGCAAAAGGCAGAAACCACCACGAAACCAGCGCCAATAATCCCACCAGGTTACGCACCCAGTTTCTGAGCATGTCGGTGTAAGGAAAGAACGTATCGCGAAGCGGTATGGTGATTTCATGGTCGCGGTGGATCTCCGACGCCATGGAGGGCGGCAAATGTCCCTCGGCGCAGTTTCCTATATTGTAATAGACGTCTGAATACTGGGACGTGCCCCAACTCGACATCACGGGGAAGATACTGCCACCAGGCTGATCCTGTATGAACTTTATAAATCTGTGCAAATCGAACCCAAAAAAAGAAAGTAAATTTTGTCCGGCATGAACCATTGCCAGGGGTATAATCTTCGGATTTGCAAATAGGGCCTCCTTGGCCACAGAGCCAAGTAACTCGTTCATTCTGGATATGCCTATTTTTTTACCGAGCATATACGGCACATAGTCCGTGTAACGGCCGTTGGCGTTAGCAAAAAAATTATCCGCAAAGGCTTGCGGGTTCCCATCAAACTGCCCGAAAGATTCCTGGTAATAGTCTCTGGGAGGGAGGCCAGGCACCTGATGGGCAAATTTCATTGGGGATTTCTTAATACGGTAACTTTCTGGGTTCTCCGAGACAATTTCGACGATCATATCACGCAGCTTCCTGGTCTGTGGCCCGTTTGAGAGACGCACGAATGGACGTACCCTTTCGTAAGCTGGCGGCTGGATATATTGCGGTGGCATAACCAGATCGGTTTCGTCGGAGTCCTGCCATCCAAGCAAACGCTCCCATTGCCTAAGATGAGGTTTCCATCCCCAATAAACCATCCAGAAACTCTGGCGTCCCGCCCAGTTATGCAGACTGCCGAAAAGAGAAGCGTCTCCCACAAGGGCATGACTGCGTACCGCCGACCACCCCGCACCGAGGGTGAGAACAATGCCGAAGGCAATGACCAGATGGCGGAGATGAGAACGGCTGACTCTTGCCAGGAAAAACAAAACGGCCAACAGCGCTATGAAAAATACATTGGCTTCCCACCTTGTGAAAAAGGCCACAAAGGCGAAAAAGACAGCGGAGTAGATGAAACGCGTATCACGGCCAAAATAATACCTTGAAAAACCATAGAACATCGCAACGATCGAAAAAGCGAACAAATGTTCTGCCAACATAAGCTTGGTGCCGTAAAAAGGCGTGGTGGAGAGGATGAATACAATAGCTGCTGCAAGCGCCATCCAGCGATGTGCCGGGGCCAAAGTTCTGTAGAGCAAAACAGGCGACAGAATGCCCATGGCGGCATGGGCGGCCACGGTAGGGATAAAGGACGTGAAAAGCAGTTGTCCCGAAAGCACCAGAAAGAAAGGGAATCCCGGTGCGCGGTAATAGGCCCCTCCCCCCCCTTCCGCACCAACAAAGGACTTGGCGTAGCGGAAATACATGGCAGCATCGCATTCGAAGCCCAATGGAATGATAAACAGGTAGAGGGTCTGAAAAAGAACTGCCGCCACGAGAACAAGAGCCTGATCTCGTTTGCTGAAAGTAATTGCCCGAGCATTCACGGGCCTTCTCGGAAAAGAAAGTGGCTTCTTGAGCCAGACTTGCTTGAGTCCAGAGAGATAATCTTTCATGAAATTCCAATAACCAGGTGAAATTTTTAAGCGTTTAGACCTATATCAGTGACTTGATGGACTTCTGTAAATAATTCACCCTTGATAAAATTGTAACATGACAGATCAGCAGACCGATATCGTTTTGATCAATCCCCCCTGGGCCGTGCTCGATGACCGGGCAATCCTGCAGAACAGCCTGCCGCCACTGGGCATTTTGTCCATTGCCGCTCATCTCGAATCCCTGGGCTATGGCGTTCGGGTCTATGACATCCACGGCGAAAAGCTGGATGAGACCGATCTGCGCACCCGGCTGCGCATCCACAAGCCGCGTTTCGTGGGCCTTTCCGTGCTGACCAATATGTGCAATCCAGCCCACAAGATCGCCCGCATCTGCAAGGAAGAACTGCCCGGTTGCCTGGTGGTGGCGGGCGGCTGCCATGCCGAGGCCCTGCCAGAGCGCATGCTGCGCAATTCGGCCATCGACGCCGTAGTCCGCGGCGACGGCGAGGACACCATGGCCGAAATCGTATCGGGGCGCCCCTTCCCAGGCATCAAGGGCCTGAGCTTTCGCAAGGAAAACACCGTAATCCACACCCCCCCACGAGAAGTGGAGATGGACCTCGACAGATATCCCATGCCGGCCTACCACCTGGTGGATTTTGATTATTACTTCCCCGCCGCGGGTTCTTACCGCAACCTGCCCGCCATCAACATGCTGATGACCCGCGGCTGTCCCGGCAAATGCAATTTCTGTAATTC
>Ga0187827_10008879_pt1 | contig 10787 bp, 11 predicted proteins | sample ETNtaG_39_FD_167969 | JGI IMG/M metagenome (GOLD analysis project Ga0187827, IMG submission 167969) | Marine microbial and viral communities from oxygen minimum zone, Eastern Pacific Ocean - ETNP2014_SV_150_PacBio MetaG (Illumina Assembly) | ecosystem: Environmental > Aquatic > Marine > Hypoxic... | reverse complement strand
ACTACAAGTAAAAAGAGGCAATGAAGTAAAAAATATAAAATTCACAAAACTGGGAGAAGAGACTGTCAAGGAATTTTCTGAAGGAATATTCCCTCACTACGGATTAACAGTAGACTCAACAGTTGAGGGTTTCCCTGCTGAAAAATCAGGTATTAAACCGGGTGACAAAATCACATCAATAAGCGGAGAAAATGTAACAGAGTGGAGCCAGCTCTTAACTCTTGTTACAGCCAGCCAGGGCAAGGAGTTTGAAATCGTATGGACACATAATTATGAAACTGTCACTAGGACGATTGCGCCAAAGAAAAACGAGAAGAATTCACAAGGTGTGCTGGGAATTAAATTCAGAGAAAAAAAGGAGTACAGAAAATATGGCTTTTTCAAAGCATGTGGAGTGGGTACGCGTAAAACAGTCATAAATATCAAAAGAATCTATCTGACCATTCAGGGATTTGTATCAAAGAAATTATCAACTAAAGCGTTAGGTGGTCCGGTACTGATCGCCCAGGCATCCTACGCATCGGCACAATCTGGTATTGGCAAACTCATGTATTTCATGGCCATTATCAGTATCAACCTGGCAGTGATAAATATATTACCAATCCCGGTTCTGGATGGAGGACATCTCATGTTTCTTGGCATAGAAAAGCTCAAAGGTTCTCCAGTCAGTGAAAAAACAATGGCAATCGCTAATTATATCGGAATGGGATTGGTGCTAACTCTTATGATCTATGCAACCAAAAATGACATCATGAGGTTATTTCATATATAAAGTCACGTAGTAACAAATAAGCCTCAAACAACAAATTTCAAATATCGATTGAGATCTATTTAGAATTGTTGTTTGAGATTAATAGTTTATCGTATTACACACCCTTGACGATACTTTCAGCCTCATTCTCCAATCTGATGAGTTCGTTCTCTAATGACACACGGTACTCCTCCATCTCAAGCTTTTCCAACTTAGATGGTACCAGAATAGGATTTCCATAAAATATGCTCGCTTTAGAAAAAGGCTTGGGTATGCAAAACCTGTCCCAACTTGGAAGCTCCCAATACTTTGCCAGATATATCATTACCGGAATAATAGGATATTGCGTCTTCTGCCCTAATAGTATTGCTCCGGATTGGGCAACAAACCTGGGGCCTTTCGGGCCATCTGGAGTTATTGCCAAAGATATCGATTCCTCTTTTATCTGCTTTATCATTCTCAATAGAGCCTTTGCACCTCCCCTGGTAGTAGACCCCCTTGCAACACCATAACCTAATCTTTGAACAATTTGTGCAATGTATTCACCATCACGATGCTGGCTTATCAACACCTTAACATTTCTATTTTTACCCACATATGCAGGAAGCAGCATATGTGCATGCCAGAACGCGTATATTGCGTATTTACCCTGACGCTCCAGGTTTAGTGAATAACCATTCGGAATCTCTTTAATACTCATTGTACTAAATAAAGATCTGATAGTAATAGAACCTAAAACACCTACTAGAAAATACTTAATTCTTTGCATGTTCATTTTCTTGTCACCTACACCATCGAATTAATTGTTTGCAAAAGAACGCATTTATCGCACGCAATGTCGTCACTTTCACAAAAGTCTTTAAATATTCGGCAAGAGTCCCTGCTGGCGTCTTGCCGAATTAACCACACTTCTTTCCTGTAAGTCCTTACCAAGAATTCTATGGCCCATAAACCTTGTAACATTAATTTGGAGATAATTTAGAATGTTGTTTAAAGGACTTGAATAACCTTCCTTCTAATTGAGAGTCTTCTCTTTTTCTCGCATACGACAATAAAACTGGAATAGTTATATTTATGAATATCACGGCAGCTCGCTCTTTGCCAATCAATCTCCTCTTTGCTTTTAACCTTTTTCCACCAAAAGTATAATAGTGGGACCAGTGATCATCATATAATTCTAAAAAGAGAGACATTGTATTTTTAATGATAGTTTTTATCTGATCTTCGTCACTCTTGTTTTTGTCAATCTTCTCAAATGAAGTTAATATCACTCTAAAGATCCCGGTTTCATAATTTTCTGACAAAAGACGGCTAATCGCAGCGATTCTTCTTATTGGATAGTTGCCGGGCCTGGAATACTTAAAACTCCATGTCTCTCCATCCATCGGTTTATTCTTGATATCATTTCTCAACTCTGACCATATCAGTTCAATATCGTTAATATATTCAAGAGTATACTTGTCCTTAACACTCGCATATTCTGATCTCTGACTGGGCAAGAGCCCTGACATACCAAACAATAATGCCTGTATCTTCTTGCTTCTTTCATTTATAGAAATGTCCGAAGGAATTAATCTTTTAATTTCATTGATTGTAACGAGAAAACTTAAACACTTAAACGGCTCTTTATTATTCTTATAACCAAGAGATTCCATTATTGATTCATACAAAACCTGTTCAAACGTCCTCGGCTTTTGTTGCTTTTCTATTCTGTTCGCCTTAGCCAATATCCTTTCATCTCCGGCATAATCCAGAAATTGTCCAATCCATTCGTCATCTAATGAAATTGTACTCAATTTCTTCTGACAGGGCCCTGCATTAGCGCTTCTAGTATGAGGATAGTTTTCGATATCGATCATATCGGCAAGCTTGTCCAATTCGTACTTCAAATAAGTATAAAGCTCAAGCTGAGGAATCTGTCGATTTTTTATTGCAACAGATTTCCCTTTACTATCATTCCACATAAAGACATGCAGACATACATTTTCATACTCTTTTTGTTTACTATGTCCATGACGCGCCCAATCACCCGAACAAACATGTATCTCCACATCCCCTTTTACTACTCCCTTTCCTTCCAGAAGTATTTCAGCATCCTTAAAGTCCGGGCCTTCTTCCAGATCCCATTTCCCTGAAGAGATGACCTCTATCCTCATTCCATCTTCAGTATATAACTCCTTCGTATTCAAATTTTTTTCAGCCCATATGCAGCTTATTAGCTGCTCCTTTACCCTCTTCCCTTTTACACTATATTTAAAGTTTCCATCTTCTTTAACGCCACAAAATCGTCTGACAGGTTCACGATAACGCGGAACATGAAAACTATCAGAATAATCCTTATTCTTAATCATTAAAATCCTCCCTGATTTTATAATGGTATTAAATGAGAATACTCACGTGTTAGCAAAAGGTAATAGAATCAATTGGTAAAATCAAGTAGTTTAATATCTATTGATGAAAACTGGAAAACTGCCTGGAAAATGTTTAGTAACGGTGAAATCGTTGAGATGTTTAGTTTAAAAGAAAAAGACAGATATTTGCTTACAGATTAGTCATAAGAGAATGATAATTAAAGAAAATACTCTTACGCAGAAAATATCTTTCCATCCGCCCCATCAATTGCACTTGTAGCATTACGAGTATCTATTATCAGGTTAGAGTGCCTGACTATCTCAGCAATGTCATACTCACTGTGATCGGTAACAATAATTACTGCATCCATTTCCTGCAACACCTCTTGTATAATTGGGGTTGATTTTTTTCGGAAGTTATATTTTCTTGTCTGTTTCAGTACCGGTATCCAGGGATCATTGTAGCTTACGATGGAGCCCTTTTCTAGCAACAAGTTCATAATTGTATAACCAGGAGATTCTCTTTCGTCGTCAATGTCCTTCTTGTATGCGACACCAAGCACCAGAATCTTACTGCCTTTCAGGCTTTTCTCATGCTGATTTAAAGCCTCTATAGTTCTATCTATAACATAGTACGGCATGGACACATTAATCTCACCTGCCAGTTGAATAAAACGTGTAGCAAAATCGTACTCTCTGGCCTTCCATGAGAGATAAAACGGATCGATTGGTATACAATGCCCTCCCAGACCTGGCCCTGGATAGAATGGCGTATATCCGAAGGGTTTAGTTGCCGCAGCATTAATGACCTCGAAGATGTCAATTCCCATCTTGTTCGCCAAAACCTTCAGTTCATTAACGAGAGCAATATTAACGGAGCGAAAAGTATTCTCAAGGATTTTTGTCAGTTCGGCGACCCTGGTTGAGGATACCGGTACTACCTGTGTAATACAACTGTAAAGGGCATAAGCAACCTCCATACATGCAGCAGTCACCCCTCCGACTACTTTAGGTATATTGGAAGCATCATATTTACTGTTTCCCGGATCTTCTCTTTCCGGCGAAAAAGCAAGAAAATAATCCTGACCAACTTTCATGCTATCAGTCTCAAATGCAGGCATGAGCATTTCCTCTGTCGTGCCCGGGTATGTAGTGCTTTCAAGGATAATAATCTGTCCAATTCGGAGATTCTCAGCAATTGACTTGGTAGTATCCAAAAGATAGCTAAGGTCAGGCTCCATCTTATCTGTTAGTGGAGTAGGCACACAGATCAGTATACAATCTGCTTCTCTCAGACGATTAAAATCAAAGGTAACCTCAAGACTACCCTCCTTTATCTTTTCATTGACCTGCTCCATCCTGATGTGCTTGATATAAGATTCTCCGCGAAGGAGCATGTCTATTTTGCGCACGTCCACATCAAAACCAATTACACGGAATCCTTTCTTCCCAAAATGGATTGCCATTGGCAGACCAACATAACCAAGTCCTATAATTCCTACCACAGCCTCTCTTTTCTCTATCTTACTTAAGAGGTCCACCAGGGCCATGCTTTTCTCATCTGTTTTCATACAATTTCCTTTTTTAGTTTACATCAAACTGAAGCGGCCTATTTGTTATATCATAGGCTTAAGAAAATTTTCCTTATTGTGTCCATTACAATTTAACGATGAACTTTTAGAAGGAAATAGATATGTGATTAATACTTAAGAGAAAGATTATGATAAATACTTAATCTTCTAACCAGAATTCTAACTCGTCCGTTATTCTATCATAATCACCAACATTAAGGCTCAAAAGATTCCTGAGATGTGTCATCGTTCCTACATCCTCACTTATAAACTTGAATCCCAGATGATTTTGATGTATATGTACAAGCACCGCATCAAATATCAACTTAATATCAGATGAGTGCAGATGGATTGTTAATGTACAGCTATCGTTCATTTTTAGAGGAATATGTTCTTTAAAATTTAACAATGCTCCCCTTAAAGACAGATCGAACAGCTCTCCTGAATAAACCTTATCATCTACCTCTATTTGAGATTACGCAGTAAAATTTATTCTACTAAAATAACGTTTATCGTCCACACCCTAACCCTCCAATAATCACCATGCTAATCAATAGAAGATAAAATATAATTTGTACGTAAGATCTTAATACTCTTTCAACACTGTATAAAAGAGAAGGCTACCACTGCAGAAGAAGTATTTCAAGACAAATTTCAGGCATAATATTTTGCACTTCCACGATGTGAGCAATATAGCAATTATTTACAGACACGATCATTTTTCTATTTGTATTTTAGAAGCAATTTATACTAGAATCGAGACATATTGAACCAACACCCAAAAAACAACACTGATATTAAGGAAGTATACAAAAAGCTCGAAGCTGAACTTGCAAGAATCAACCCGGGTTGCAATTCATGTGGTACGTGCTGCCATTTTGATGAATTTGGCCACGTATTGTACACTTCAACTATTGAAACAGACTACATTCGGGAGAATATAGAAATACCAGATTTTGACCCTGACAAAAATGTATGCCCATTTCTAGTAAACTATGAATGTAGTATCAGAGAACATCGAGCTCTCGGATGTCGTGTTTTTTTCTGTAATCCTGACCATAAAGAAACATTACAGGAAATATATGAAAAATATTATTCTATGATAAAAAATTTAGCGGTTAGTAATGATGTAAAATGGCAATATGCGCCGATGTTGAAGATGTTGAAAAGAAATAAAAAGTAGACAAATAAAAACTTATACTTCAAATCACGAATCTATTAAAACTCCATACCTCAGGCCTCTTGAGCTTATTCTACAATTCGAAAAGTCCAATTTCTCCATTGTCCACCACAAAATCATTGCTCCTGCCAGCAAGACATCTGCTCGTTTTGGATCGATGCCTACTTGATCACATCTCTCTCTGACAGTCATTCGTTTAAGATCATTAACCATTTGAAGCAGGTTACCGCTTGTCAACTGTACTTTCTCAACTTCGGCAGCATCAAACTCACTGAGACGCAGATGCCAGGACGCAAGAGTAGTAGCCGTGCCAGCCACTGCAAGCATTTGCATGTCTGGCCTAATAGAATTTCTCCAATCCACAAGGCCTTTAAGCTTATCATCTATTTCATTAAGACAGACGCTAAACTCTTCATCTGTTACCGGGTCAGACTTCAGGTATCTTTCCGTAAAACGCACTGACCCTAAGTCTATACTTCGACCATCCTTCACTGTAACAAATTCGGTACTACCTCCTCCAATATCTACCACTGCATGATCAGACGGATCCATATTCGGAAGCAGAGAACCAATAAAACTCAATCGGGCTTCATCATTCCCCGAAATAACCCTGAACCCGAAACCCAGATCTGCCTCTACCCTTGCAAAAAATTCCCCACCATTCTCAGCGTCTCTTGCCTGACTGGTTGCCACACATATCACATCATCAGCTGATATCCCAGCCAAAGATATAGTTTTTTTATATCCATTCAGACATATCAGCGTTCGTGTTATCGCATCAGATTGAAGGTATCCTATTTTGTCAACTCCCTCTCCAAGACGAATAATCCTGGCATAGTCACCAAGTACTTTTATGACATATCCTGATTCAATCTCTGCGACAAGCAGAAGACAGGTATTCGTTCCTAAATCAATGGAAGCCTTAAGCATTTAATACCTCTATGAACATTCATATTACAAATTATGAGCAGTCTCTCTTTCGAATGGTCTTATCCTGACCAAGTAACTAATAAACGGTAGGTTGTGTGCTCAAAATGATTGAGCATCATAAAGCTGATGCATCTCTGAAATTCAGACACTATTATGAGAATGCCTTCTCTTTCCAGAACATATAACTACTCCATAGCAGTGCGATGCCAATGTCAATATCTACTATGGCAACTCCTATTAAGAAGTAATAGTTGTGTTGTGTATGTGCCAGCCTCGCCATAGTAGCACCAAACACTATCATTATGGCTAATACGAAAAAGAACCATGGCTTGAAAAATTGCCAGATTTTTGGTTTGTTAAGTGCATCTATTCTCGCAAGATTCTTCAAACAGCTTTTACGAAAAATAAATTTACCTTTTATACTACCAATAACTGGCCCTACAGCAACTGCCAGCCAGGGCCAGTACTGTTCAGGTTTCAGGGAATAAGCCTCGGTCAGCAGGCTGGAGCCTTTTATCAGCAACACAACGCCTCCAACATACCAAACGAAGGCGGCCAGGATATTGAGTGTTCGGGTGGATGCGGTCATTGTTGGTTAATGATTTATGCAGAACAAGTTCCAGAAGAAATCAGTGACACGCCGTAGATGGACGACCACTAATTTCTTCTGTTTAGATTAGAGACGAAGGGTGTACTAATATCTTTCCCTGCGTTTTAGACGCTCTTCTTTATGTACGATCTGTGATCTCTATCAAGTGATACCCAAAATCAGTTTTCACAGGACCATGGACTTTCCCAACTTCATCGTTAAAGACTACCTCATCAAATTCTTTAACCATTTGACCCGGGCTGAACTCACCTAAACCTCCTCCGCTTTGACCTGAAGGACATGTGGAATGTTCCTTTGCAACATCCTCAAAGTCAGCTCCACCCTCTATCTGTTCTTTTAACTTTTGACACTCTTCCTGACTAGCTACCAAAATGTGACGCGCCTTAGCTGCCCCCATTATCAACCCCTTTCTACAAATACAAAACTTCGTTGTTAAAAAAAATCAATTCTACTCTATGTAATTCTCATGTCAATTGATTTCCGCACAATTCATAAGTCACAATCCCAATTATCTTATGAACCCGTACTCTGATAATGATTCACACCAGCTTTCCAAGAGAAGATTGAAGCGGTAATAACAATAATACCAACAATTGGCGTTCCCATTTCCAGTAACGGATGAAGAAGACCAGCCCCTGAACGATCCAGGAAGAAATGTGCAGGATAAAAATTAATGAATGCAATCGGGAATATAAAAGTCAAAAAAAACTGCATTCCTACATTATAAATATTTACTGGATAGTTAATAAACTCCTTGCTTGAGAATATCACCGTGTGGACCAGAGATCTGTTTCTTAACGTCCAGAAAGCAACAGCAGTTACCATCAGACGTATGCCTCCGGCTATCAAAACCCCTCCTGTTATAATAACTGGAAACAAGATAACCTTATAAAGCGTCCAGTCAATATTGCCATAGCGTGAGCCGAAATAAAGGGCAGTGGATCCTATTATGAGATGAGCAGCTGTAGACACTTCGAATTTCGAAAATATCACTTGTCCTAATGGGCTGAGTGGCCTGACCAATACTCTATCAAACTCACCGTCCACAATCATTTTGTCAAAATTAACTAACTGCGAGAAGATCAGATTGGTAAATCCGAAAGCGAATGCCTGCAATGAATATAAGAAAACCATCTCTCCTACTGACCAACCTTTTATTTCGTGGAAACGGTTCAACAGTATAAATAACAACCCAAATTGCCCGGCATAGAACGTTAATATCGCAAATATATAGAACAAAAAGCTTGCTTTATATTCCATCCTAGCCTTCATGGATGTAGTGAACAGCGTTAGATAAATTTTTATAGATTCCACTTTATCCTCCCTGGATAATCAATTTTTTCTTACCGGCACCCCACATAAGACTACAAATAACTCCCATTATCACAATCCATATCAATTGCGCCGCTATTATTGATTGAGCTTCCGCCAGAGAAGCCCGTCCAATAAGAATAGTAGTAGGGTAATAGAGCATATATTGGAATGGAAGAAGCTTAACTAATGCCTTCAAAAATTCAGGAAAGAAATCAATAGGCACTATCCCACCTGAGAAAAAAGTATAAAATGCATATTTAAAGAGCAGGAATGGAAATATCTCAATAAACCAGAAAGCAAGCAGCCCTGCTATAAAGTTCATCATGGAAACCAAAATATAACCGGCAATAAACGACACAATGAATACTAGAAACCTTTGAACTTCAAACGGAATATATATATCGAAAAGAAAAACTGATATTAAAGCGATAGGAACAGTCCTGGCCATCATATGAAAGAGAGAGTTCCCTACATTCTCCGCAAGATTCATAAAGAAAAATGATGTAGGTCTCACAAGTTCCATCGCGATCGAACCGTCCATAACCTTCCTATAAATAATAGAATCATCCATCGTAAAGGATATTCTGACTGCCATAACCATGACCGCATAGGTTACGATGGCGGTTAGTGTATAGCCATTATGCATCGTAGTATCAAACTGAGAATATAATGCCTTCCATAAAGAGGTAAATATAAAAACGTATAGAAAGCCATTAACAATTCCAACGAAACAATCAAATCTGTAGGTAACCTGTTTCTGAAATGATACTGATACAAATTTTATAAAAAGTGTAGGATTCATCTCATTAATTGCGCGACTCTTCTAAAGGTGTTGTCCGCGTTACGCGAGTGTTATAAATATTTCTGATTATACTCTCCACAGAAGGCTCCTTTACCGATATATCTTTAATCTCGTATCGGGATGCAATGGTACCAATAACATCACTAATACCGTAATTATCATTATCAAATATCAGCCATTTTTTGCATCCCTGTTCACGTACGACGGTAACCCCGGGAATTCCCTGTATAATATTTCCATCTTCATGAAATTCAACCTCTATCACTTTTTCATGAATAAACTTCTGTTTCAGCAACTCAGTCTCTCCATCATACATTATCTTGCCTTCCTCAAGAATGATAAGCCGTTTGCAAAGCTGCTCAATATCGTTCATGTCGTGAGTAGTAAGGATTATGGTAGTTCCCTTCTCTCTGTTAATTTCCGCGAGGAAGTTCCTTATGGACTCTTTAGCTAATACATCAAGACCAATCGTTGGTTCATCCAGAAAAAGTACAGGAGGGTCATGAATCAGCGAAGCGGCAATATCACATCTCATCCTCTGTCCTAAAGAGAGCTTTCTCACTGGTAAATTCATAAGTGGATTAAGACCAAGTGCTTTATCCAACTTTTTGATTTGTGAGTTAAAATCAGTCTGGGATACACGGAAAATCACTCTCAACAAATCAAACGATTCATGGACCGGAAGATCCCACCAAAGCTGTGTCCTTTGACCAAATACAACACCAATCTTCGCGGCATTCTTTTTTCTCTCTTTGAAAGGGATGATTCCATTTACCTCAGCACTCCCTGACGTTGGCACAAGTATACCGGTCAGCATCTTCATAGTTGTAGATTTACCAGCTCCATTTTCGCCCACATAACCTACAAATTCTCCACGATTGATCTCAAAATCAATAGCATCTACCGCAGTAATAATTTTTCGTTTTCTGTGAAAAAGAGCTCTTAACTTTCCAGTAAAGCCTTTGCCAGACTCACTGATATCGAAATCCTTTTTAAGACCTTTGACCTTAATTACTATTTTATCCTGTTGCATACTTTCCTTATCTTTAATTAAATCATCCTGCAAATCCACTCCAGCACCTCCTGACATCAAGACTGACCAGTAGAAGGATCGTAAAGAACCAATGTTTTTGCTTTAAACTCTTTGAAGAATTTATTGAGTGCTAATAGTAGAAGTTTATTCTACAATAAAAATTAAAACTTAGCTAGTGTTGACTATTAAATCAAAAGGTAGTACATTACCCGGCATCTATCCTTAAAATAGTTTTATTTTTTTCA
>Ga0187827_10008878_pt1 | contig 10790 bp, 9 predicted proteins | sample ETNtaG_39_FD_167969 | JGI IMG/M metagenome (GOLD analysis project Ga0187827, IMG submission 167969) | Marine microbial and viral communities from oxygen minimum zone, Eastern Pacific Ocean - ETNP2014_SV_150_PacBio MetaG (Illumina Assembly) | ecosystem: Environmental > Aquatic > Marine > Hypoxic... | reverse complement strand
CAGTATAAATTTAATCAGAATTTTGAACAAATAAATTAATCTAAAATGAAAACAAAACCACAATCTCTTACATTTTATATTTCTTCTGTTATCAGTTTCATTGCTATGGCTACATATACAGTGCCGATAATTCGATTCACAATAATTTGCCCCCGGGAGGACCGTTGCAGGCGATTTCCCAGGGAATCTGCAATGAGACTAATTATGCAAAAAACTAAAAGAGAAGAGAATACAAATACAAAACCAAGGATCACAATTTGCAACATGAGAGATCCCCTTGAAGGATCGGAAAACTGGGGAAAAAACGAGAGAAAGAATATAGACACCTTAGGGTTTGTTACATTCATAATAATTCCGCGTCTGTATAGTTGAAAAAGTGAAGCTTTGCTATTTTTTGAAGTTAAAAAAGTAGTAGACGAAGAACAAAACGACAAGGAAGATAGGTAGAGAAGATATGCCACCCCAACGAGTTTTAAACTGGTAAAAGCAACAGAAGATGCCTGGAAAATTACGGTAACACCAGAAGCAATCAGAAGGGTATGACACATAAGTCCCGTGCAGAGGCCCATGGTTATGATCCAGCCAGCCAGTTTTCCGCGAACGGCAGATTGAGTGAGCACAAAAATATTATCCGGGCCCGGAGCCAAGGCAAGAAGGATGGAAGTTGATAAGAAAAGAGCCAATATGTTGATTGGGATCAGCATATTGGCTGTTTACACTTTCCGCCTATATTCTGAAATCTTCGTTCATTCATTTTCTGTAAGTTAAATTGTATTTTATAAAAAGGGAAAATTAGATGTTTGAAACTTATGTAATGATAATAATAAATCGCAATTTAATTTAACTTTTAGATAACTAAACACACATCTTTTATGGATATTTTTTCACACTTATTTCGATATTATTTAATGTACTTCTTTGTGACTGGGAGATAATCTCGTTTCCTGGTATATTTGTTATTGGGTTGGAGTTTAATGAAGATAACATTTTTGCTGTGGCAGCATAAGGAGAAGTATACCAATCAACTAATGTAGGCGAAACTTGGCACTTTATTGCCCAAATATCAGATATTTTTCCTTACGGAGCTGATATTTTTATGCAAATTGATGATTTATTTTTTAATCAAAGTAATTGTGGAGAAAACAGCAACTACAGATCGTATTATAATGAACAAAATTTGGAAAATATTTTATATCAATCAGGCAATATAAGGTTTAGTATATAACTGTCAACTATACAGAAAAATTTGATATTATTCCAAAAATATTGAAAGTAACATTCCCAGGGGGATTGCAGCATTTATAATAACACATATTGGCCTACCCATGATTTTTGCTCTTCGACGGTAAATAATTTCTCTCCACTTCAAATGGTTTTTTTGTAATTTTGCCCTTCATTAAGCATTTTATTTTACGTAAATGGGTATGATTTATAATAACATAAGAAAAAAACTTCTGGCTGGCCATACCATCCTTTTAGATGGAGGAATCGGCACGGAAGTCATAAGAAGAGGTGTCCGCTGGAGGCAGCATGGCATTGAAGATGCACCAGATGTAATCCGTGATATCCATATAGATTATATAAATGCTGGTGCTGATGTTATAACCACCCACACATTTAATTTAACCGGACGCAATTTTATAAACTTTTTTAGAGATAGAGAGCATATGGAGATGATTGGCGCTCCAGGATTGCCTTCAAAAGCGGCAGAGCTGTGCCGAACTGCCGTATCCTTGGCAAAAGAAGCATTATTAAATACGGATAAAGTTGATACAATTCCCCTTGCTGGATCCATTTCACCGGTCATGCACATATTCCGCCCGGACCTATCGCCCCCTGAAAACATATGTCGTGCTCATCACAGAGAATGCGTAGAAATTCTATCTTCCTGTGGTGTTGATCTGATCTTTTTTGAAGGAATGAATAATATCCGGGAAGCCCGATCAGCCATGGAGGCAGCATCAGGCTTTGACTTGCCTGTTTGGATGAGTTTTGTTCCGGGCATGGATGGGAACCTCTTAAGTGGTGAATCCCTACATTCTGCAGTAGAAATGGTTCGGAGTCAGGAGCTTGAGGCTGTTCTTGTTTCTGCAGGAAACCTACAAATGATAACAAAAAGTCTACAGAATATTGTAAATGGATCACCTTGCGGCGCAAAAGCTGTTATAGGCAGATACAGCCCCCCTAGTTGGAAACCTGATTTTTATCCTCGCTTTGAAAATATTGAAGAAGTATCGCTGGAAACATATGCTAGGCAGGCAAAGGGATGGCTGGATCAGGGTGCTGTGATAATTGGCGGTTCCAGCGGGACAACGCCAGAGCATATCCGCACTATTAAGGAAATAATAGGTTAAATATGGGATATACTGAACTTAAAAACAGGATAGATAACAAGCAGATAACATTTTTAGATGGCGGTATAGGAACAGAAATATTAAGACGGGGATATACCTGGGCCAGTCATCAACTTAAAACTGAACCGGAATTAAATTTGGAGATTCATCAAGATTATATCAATGCAGGCTCAGATGTGATTACCACCAACACTTTTCAACTTAGCAAGCGTAGCTTTCGAAATCATTTTGCAAATGATGAGCATATGGCGGCTTTAGGTGCCAAGGGACTTCTGGACCGTGCTGGCAAGCTCATTTATGAATCAGTTGCCTTAGCAGATAAAGCCCGTAGAATACTTGAAAAGGAAAATATCCTAATTGCTGCTTCTATTACTACATTAGAATGGTGTTTTCGACCGGATCGTAGCCCGGATGTTTCTAAAATATATCACGAATACTTGGAAGAGCTGTCAGACTATGCTGATGCTGGAGCGGATATTTTTCTTTTTGAGACATTCAATTCAACTCCAGAAGCAGAGGTAGCAATCAGAGCTGCAAAAGAAATCGGCAAGCCCGCCTGGGTTGCCTTTGTACCCTATGCCGATGGACGCCTCCTAGGAGGTCAGTCCATGGCGGAAGTAGCAGAAGCCATGGCACGCAATGAACCAGATGTCCTATTGCTAAACTGTGCCCCTCCTGATCATATTACTGCAGGGCTCGAGAAGTTAGCACCCCTATGGAAAAAACCATTGGGAGTATATGCCCATGTAGGAAAATTTAATCCTCCTGAATGGCAGTTTACCGATGAATACAATGCGGATCAACATCTGCAGGAGTGTAAGAATTGGCATAATCTCGGTGCTACGGTTATTGGTGGTTGCTGTGGCACAACACCAGAATATATTAGAAAAATCATAGAGTTTTTTAGCTGACAGCTGAATTTGACTTTATACGATTGATTAGGTCTGTTCTACAAGGCAGTTCTACTCCAACAGCAATCCAAGACCTATGATAAACTGAAAAATTAATAATCCAGGGGAACAATATTAATGGAAAGTAAAACCATTCGTAGAAAACATACACAGTATCTTTTCCCCTCAGCAAAGAATTTCTATAAAGAACCTGTAGTCATAGCCGAGGGTAAAAATGCCTATGTTAAAGATTTGGAAGGCAATTCCTATCTGGATTTTTTTAGTGGGATACTAACTGTTTCCATTGGGCACTGTAATGATGAGGTTAATGATACGGTTAAAAAGCAGATTGATAAGCTAATTCATATTTCCTCCCTTTATCAATCAATTCCAGTAGTAGAACTCGCAGAAAAACTTGCAGAAATAACACCTGGCAGGCTAGAAAAATGCTATTTCACTGCTTCGGGGACAGAAGCTGTTGAAACAGCAGTTATGATGGCTCAGCTCTATACTGGCAACTCTGAACTCATTGCACTTAGGTATGGTTATTCTGGTCGCTCATTTTTAGCACAGTCACTCACAGCTCATTCTTCTTGGAGAGCAGTTTCCACACAGGTTTCATCAATCAAGCACGCCCTGTCTCCCTACTGCTACCGATGCCCATTAAAGCTAACCTATCCGGATTGTGGGGTTGCTTGTGCTGAAGATGTAAATGAATTAATCAAAACCACAACCACCGGTGAAATTGCTGGAATAATTATTGAACCACTACAGGGAGTAGGTGGATTTATTACACCGCCTGAAGAATATTTCAAAAGAGTTGCAGAGATCACAAGGGACCATGCTGGAATCTTTATTTCTGATGAAGTTCAGACTGGGTTTGGGAGAACCGGAAAAATGTGGGGGATTGAACATTACGGCGTAGAACCAGATATCATAACAATGGCAAAAGGCATCGCTAACGGATTTCCATTAAGCGTATGTATTACCACAAGTGAAATCGCTAATGCGCTCATGAAAAATACCATTTCTACCTTTGGGGGAAATCCTGTAAGCTGTGCCGCAGCTATAAAAACTATTGAAATAATTGAACGGGATAAATTAGTGGACAACAGCATGAAAATTGGGGATGTGCTACGGAATGGTCTAGAGGCGTTGAAAGAGAAATATCCGAAAATTACCGGCGATGTAAGAGGCAAGGGTCTAATGCAGGCTATTGAATTTGTTGAAGATGAGACGGCAGGAAATCGAACTCCAAACCCCAAAGCTGTTGATGAGTTGATGGAAGAAACTAAGAAACGGGGTCTTCTCATAGGCCGCGGTGGACTTGAAGGAAATATTGTACGGATTTCACCTTCATTGAATATCGATAGGGATTATGTGGAAAAGGCGTTAGAAATTCTATCTGACTCCCTTGCTGCAATGACCAAATAAATGTGAATCTAGCCCGGTATAATTATTAATTAAATAATAGCAGTTAGGTTAATTCATTCATAATTTCTGCTTCTTTGCCCAGCTATCCCGGAGGTTCGTAGTACGGTTAAAAATCAAGTTGTCAGGCTTAGAATCCAAATCTAGGCAGAAATAGCCTATTCGTAAAAACTGGAATCCAATACCCAATTCTGCATTTTTTAAGCTTGGCTCCAGTTTACAATTATTAAGGATAGTGAGAGAATTAGGGTTAAGATTTTCAATAAAATTATTATCTCCAGATTCTGGGTTTTCAATTCTAAATAGGTGGTCATAGAGCCGCACTTCTGCATCAATAGCATAAGAGACAGATACCCAGTGGAGAGTCCCGCGAACTTTCCTACCATCATCTGACCAGCCACCTTTTGTAGCGGGGTCATACGTACAATGCACTTCTATTATATTTCCATGGTCATCTTTGATAAAATCTGTGCAGGTAACATAATAAGCGTATTTTAGGCGAACCTCATGGCCCGGACCTAAACGGAAATATTTTTTAGGAGGGTCTTCCATGAAATCAGAGCGTTCAATATAAAGCTCTTTTGTGAAGGAAACTTTCCTGCTTCCCGCTGATTTATCTTCCGGATTATTTACAGCATCCAGTTTTTCTACATGATCTTTTGGGTAATTAGTAATCACTATCTTCAGTGGATCCAAAACACCCATAACTCTATACGCGCGTTTATTTAGATCCTCCCGAAGGCAATGTTCCAAGAGAGCAATGTCCACCACACCGTCCCGTTTAGCTATGCCAATACGGTCAGCAAAGTTCTGAATGGATTCAGCTGTGTAGCCACGGCGGCGAAAGCCAGATATAGTAGGCATGCGGGGGTCATCCCATCCTGAAACATGATTATCATAAACTAGGTGTTTCAACTTTCTTTTGCTCATGACTGTGTAATTCAGATTAAGACGAGCAAATTCAATCTGTTGAGGATGATATATACCTAATTGTTCTAGAAACCAATCATAAAGAGGTCTATGATCTTCAAATTCAAGTGTACAGATGGAATGTGTAATCTTTTCAATAGAATCTTCAAGTCCATGTGCCCAGTCATACATGGGATAGATACACCAGTCATTCTCTGTACGGTGATGCCTGGCATGAAGGATTCGATAGATTACAGGGTCTCGCATATTCAAGTTAGGGTGGGTCATGTCAATTTTTGCCCGGAGAACTTTTTCTCCATCGCCAAATTCCCCAGCCTTCATACGTCGAAATAATTCGATGTTTTTTTCAACCTCACGGTTTCTATAAGGGCTTTCTGTTCCCACCTCTATTAATGTCCCGCGACTTTCCCGGATTTCATCTATCCCCTGATCATCCACATAAGCTTTTCCATCACTAACCAATTGAAGAGCATATTCATACAATTGTTGAAAATAATCAGATGCAAAATACAATCGGTCTTTAAAGTCAAATCCCAGCCATTTTACATCTTCAAGGATAGATTCGACATATTCAACTTCTTCCCTCGTAGGGTTAGTATCATCAAAACGGAGGTTGCACTTCCCTCCAGTATAATCTTTGGCTATGCCAAAATTCAGGCAGATGGATTTGGCATGGCCAATATGCAAGTAGCCATTGGGTTCTGGTGGAAAACGAGTATGCACTCGGCCTTCATTTTTTCCAGATTTTAGATCTGAATCAATAATATCCCGGATAAAGTTGGTATTTTTTTCTATTTCAATCATTTAATTACCTGCCAAAGTCTACATAAGGTTTCATCTCTTCCCAAAATTGAAAATATATAGGGAATATCAGGCCCCTTTGGATCACCGTAAAGGGCTATGCGCACCGGGAAAAATAATTCTTTTCCTTTTACACCAAAACTATTTCCCGTTTCCATGATAATAGTTTTAAATCGATCTCCATCACAGCCTACTTCCTCAGTGAGAGAAGTATGAATAGCTTTTAATAATGCCTGGGAAGTTTCACCTATTACAAAATTTGAGTTATCTATGGAAATATCATTACTTTCATAAAACATTTTAGATTCAGTCGGCATTTCAGACAGGGAATTCACCCGACGCCGGGCATTATCCACTACAAGGCAATATTTTTTTTCATCAGAAATATCCAAGCCCCGCGCAGTGAAAAAAGGATGGGCCAGTTTTGCAATGGAATCTAAATCCATATTCATAAGGTATTGTCCATTCATCCACTCCAGTTTTTTTTGGTCAAATACAGCACCTGATTTCTGGATTCGTTTTATTGAGAAGGTCTTTTCTAACTCGTTCAAACTGAATATTTCTTGATCATTTTGTGGGTGCCAGCCCAAAAGAGCTACAAAATTGATAAGAGTTTCTGGTAGAAATCCTTTTTGGAGATAATCTTCTACAGAGACATCACCTTGTCGCTTGGACAGCTTACTCTTATCCGGATTTAATAGTAGAGGTAGGTGAATAAATTGGGGAAGTTTCCAATCAAAATAATGGTATATTAATAAATGCTTGGGTGTGGAAGGTAGCCATTCCTCGCCACGTATCACATGTGAGATACCCATGAGATGATCATCTACGACATTAGCAAAATGATAGGTAGGATATCCATCCGATTTTATAAGCACTTGATCATCTAATTCTTTACAGCAAATAGATACCCGATCTCGGATCAAATCATAAAACACAATTTCTTCTTCATCTGGAACCTTCATGCGGATAACATGAGGTTCATTTACCATTTTCTTATGAGCCTTTTTGGAATCCAGATTAAGGCAGTATCGGTCATACTTGATGGTTGTCTTATTTTCATTCTGTTTTCCCCGCACTTGTTCCAATCGATGTGAAGAACAGAAACAGGGATAAGCATCACCGTTTTCTAAAAGCATTTGAACGTGTTTGTGATAAATATCTAGACGACTGGATTGAAAATAGGGTCCATTATTACCACCATATCCAGGCCCCTCATCAAATTGTATTCCCAGTATTTTAAAAGTTGAAATCAAGTTTTTTGTAGCATTTTCAACTTGCCGGATTTGGTCTGTATCTTCAATGCGCAGTAACAATTTACCGCCAACCTGTTTTGCATAGAGATAATTATAGAGTGCCGTTCGGAGTCCCCCTACGTGCATATAGCCTGTAGGGCTTGGTGCAAAACGGACTTTAGTTTTCATCAGTTTTTTTAAGAAGAGCCACAGCTATAGCGGCGATACCCTCTCCAGTGCCGGTAAAACCAAGATGATCAGTTGTTGTAGCTTTTACTGATATAGCATCAACAGATATGGATAAAATATGTGCGATATTTCCTCGTATTTCTGAAATATAAGAGTTTAGAATGGGTTCCTGAAGAATAACGGTGGCATCAATATTGATAATAGAAAATTCTTTTTCATGCATAAGATTTTGAACATGTTCTAAAAATTTTCGGCTCGGGGCATCTTTCCAGCGCTCATCCGAAGAAGGAAAATGTTGGCCAATGTCGCCCATAGATAATGCCCCTAGGATTGCATCAACAATTGCATGATAGAGAACATCTCCATCACTGTGACCCTTTGATCCCTTGGAATAAGGGATATGAACCCCTCCAATTATAAGAGGGGTTCCAGATACAAGCTGATGGACATCTATGCCTTGTCCTATTCGATTCTTCAAGGCTTTAGATAATGATCATAGCATCACCGTAAGAATGGAAACGATACTTTTTCTTAATAGCTTCCTTATAAGCTTTTAAGAGAAAATCTTTTTTCCCAAAAGCAGCAGTTAGCATCATAAGGGTAGACTTGGGCTGATGGAAGTTAGTGAGAAGTTTATCGCACATCTTGAAATCATATGGTGGATAAATAAATTTATCTGTCCAGCCTTTTCTAGATGTGATCTGGAATCCGGAGACTACTACAGTTTCAAGGGTTCGGACAGCTGAAGTGCCTACCACTCCAACAGATTTTTTGTGAGCCCGGGCCTTATTGATAATATCAGCAGTTTCAAGCGGAACATGAAAATATTCAGAGTCCATTTGGTGCCTCGTTAAATCTTCCACCATGATAGGCCTGAAAGTACCCAGGCCTATATGCAATGTTACATAAGCAAGTTTTACTCCCTTTTTTTTCATTCGATCAAGGAGCGCTTTGCTGAAGTGAATACCAGCAGTTGGGGCTGCCACAGAACCTCTTTCTGAGGCGTAAACTGTTTGATAATAAGTTTTATCTGCCGGGGTAGATTCACGGTCTATGTAGGGAGGAAGGGGAGAGTGCCCAGCCTTTTCAATAAACGGATAGAGAGATTTCTGATCATATTCAAAACGCAAAACCCGACCCCCAGATACGGTATTATCAATAACGTCACAGGAAATATCTTTACTGAACCAGAGTTTATTTCCAATGCGAACCTTTCGTGCAGGTTTTACCATGGCTTCCCATAGATCATCAGCAAGTTCCCGAAGCAAAAAGACTTCGACTTTAGATTGAGATTTATCTTTATTAGCAAAAAGGCGAGCAGGATAAACACGTGTATTATTCATCACTAACACATCACCCTTATCAAAATAATCGATAATATTTGAAAACTTTTTGTGTTCAATGGTTTGTTCCTTCCGATTTAAAACCATGAGATTGCACTGATCTCTTTTTTTTATAGGATACTGGGCAATGAGTTTTTCCGGAACATTCAACTCAAATTCAGATAATCGGGGTGGCTTTTCTACTGATCCAAAAAACATAGATCTTCCTTCCTTTTAAAATATTTTAGCTTGACTGTCATTATCGGGTTTTTCAACATCCAGATAGGAAAGAGTTTTATTCAGCGCTTTCCTCCCTTGAGATGTTCTTTGAATAAATCCTTCTTTAATTAAATAAGGTTCATAGACTTCTTCAATCGTCCTGGCGTCCTCTGAAATGGCTACACCTAGAGATTCGAGTCCCACGGGGCCGCCATTGAATTTTTTTACCAGGGCAGTCAAAATACGACGGTCCATATCATCCAGACCATTTTTATCAATACCTAATCGGTTGAGTGAATTTCGAGCCACATCCAAATTAATAATGCCGTCTGATTTTATCTGAGCAAAATCTCTAGCCCGCCTTAGTATACGATTTGCAATTCGGGGAGTTCCCCTGCTTCTACGCGCGATTTCACCAGCGCCATCTTCTTCAATTTCAATTTCCAAAATGTCAGCTGAGCGCATAATGATTTCCAATAAATCTTTTTCTTCATAAAAATCTAACCGAAGTACAACACCAAATCGATCCCGCATAGGGGATGTCAAATTACCTAAACGAGTAGTAGCGCCGATAAGAGTGAATGGATTCAAAGTTAGTTGCACACTCCGGGCACTTGGACCCTTGTCCAGCATTATATCAATGGTAAAATCTTCCATAGCAGAATATAGATATTCTTCTACAATACTGGAAAGTCGGTGAATTTCATCAATAAAAAAAACATCCTGCTTAGATAGGTTAGTGAGAATACCTGCAAGATCCCCGGGTCGATCCAATACAGGGCCAGAAGATATTTTAATATTTACGTTCATTTCCTTGGCAATAATTCCAGCCAAGGTAGTTTTACCTAGCCCGGGCGGACCAAAAAGAAGAACGTGATCTAAGGCCTCACTTCTCTGATTGGCTGCCTGGATATACACCTTCAGATTTTCAACAGTTTTATCCTGTCCCACAAATTCATCAAAACGGCTTGGACGCAGAGATTGTTCAAGTATTGCGTCTTCTTCGAATTTATCTGGAGATGTAACTTGATCGGGATTATGAAAAGATTCGATCATAAATACAGACCAGTAAGTTACAAAAATTTATCCCGGAGGTAAAGGATAGAATTCAGTTTTATGAATTCAAGGCTATTTCATTTTTCCCTGAAAACTGTAGAATATAGGTTATAATTTTTTCAGCGATCCTGTCTTTTCGGTCTTTTGCAAGCTCTAATCTATCGCCATCTTTACTGAAAATAATAACTCGGTTGGTAGAAGAATCAAACCCCGCATCTTTTTCATTGGCATAATTGAGTACTATGAAATCCACACTCTTTTCTTTAAGTTTTCTTATAGCTTCATTTTCTCCATCCACTGTTTCAAGAGCAAAAGCAGTTATAATGGCCTTGGTTTTACCCTTGATTGATTTTAATATATCAG
>Ga0187827_10008877_pt1 | contig 10790 bp, 11 predicted proteins | sample ETNtaG_39_FD_167969 | JGI IMG/M metagenome (GOLD analysis project Ga0187827, IMG submission 167969) | Marine microbial and viral communities from oxygen minimum zone, Eastern Pacific Ocean - ETNP2014_SV_150_PacBio MetaG (Illumina Assembly) | ecosystem: Environmental > Aquatic > Marine > Hypoxic... | reverse complement strand
CTATAACTATGTCATACTGGGCGCTGTCAAAAGGCCCGGTATCACTGGTTTCCACGATTATCAGCAGTCGCCCCATTTTTGTGGTGATATATGCGCTTATCCTGAACCGGTTCTTACCCCATTTTCTGGTGAAGTCAGCCACTAGCAAGATAATGCTGGTCTTTCGACTTATAGCCACAGCCATGATTGCCGGTGGTATCTCGATCATCTACTTATCCTGACTCCGCAATCAGATACGAGTTAGCCCAGATCCTCAACGTGGCGCCCCGCTCAATAGGAATAAATGCGGAGGTCGGTCCGTGAGGTGTATGAACTCTTTTCACTCCCAGTAAGCCCAGATTGATAACGTGGGGCTTTTAAAGATCTGCTAATGTGGCAATGGCTATGGGTAGTATATGTTTATGCCTCTAGTGATCAGCCTTATCTTTCCCGACAATCCCAAGCAACTCCGCTAGTTTCTTACCCCGGCGTGACATCGCTGGTCGAAAATAGTATCGCTTTGCCTTTTCATACTTGGGTATCTCCCGCCAGTCTTCAGCTTGGTCAAGTGTGAGGTCAACAATTCTCCCGCCTGGGTTCCAATAAGTCGCGGTTGATCAAGGGAGGTAAGTAAAATAGTAACCAGAGCAAAAAGTAAAGTGAAGGATAAAACAAAAATGTAACTGTCTACCACGACTTATTGGAACCCGAAGGAATAATTGCGTAGTTGATGTAACAAAATAAGGTTCCTTTTTTCAACCTCTGCGGCAACATACATAACTTACGTGTTATACTTGACCAATCTGATTCAGGAGGATAAATGATGTCGGACTTTGATCCAACGGTGATGGACAAAGCAGCCGCACGCTGGAGGAAGTAGGCAAGGAATTCGATGTCACCAGGGAGCGGATTCGCCAGATTGAAGCCAAGGCGCTGCGCAAGCTGCGCCATCCCAGCCGAAGCCGAAAACTAAAAGATTACTTGGAGTAAAGAAAGAGTAGAGACTACCCAAATATCCCTGGCACGTCCCGGGGCAGGTTACCTCGAGGGAGCAGGTGACGGTGTCGGCTCCCCATCTTCAGCATCTTCAGCATCTTCAGCATCCTCTGAAACTGGTTAATATGAAGATGAAGATAATATATTAGAAAGGTATTTAATCGATCAAAGTTTCCCGCCATTGATTGACACCACTTTTCAGAATCAATTAAAGGATGAAATTCACGAAAAACTCCCTACCCTTACTCCCCGTGAACAAAGAGTAATAGAACTTCGTTTTGGGCTTGAAGATGGTAGAGAAAGGACATTAGAAGAAGTAGGCTCCGAATTTAATGTAACTAGACAGCGAATTTGTCAAATCATTGTTAAGCAATCACGAAGTGAGCCGCACGGTCTTTGTGGGGAAAATTCATTTCTTCTCATATCATGGTCTATCGTAGATTCTATCAGTTTGATAATCCGCAGGCATAGCTGTAAAATCTTAATCAAATCATGTGGCAGAAACTGAGGAAAAGCTACCCGCCCCAATTAGAATTGATAGCTCTGCTCGTGCTTGTTTTCACGGTTTATTGGGTTATAGCCAACTATGACTTCCTATCTGAAACAATACCAACCCATTTTAATTTTCATGGTATACCGGATAAGTGGGGGAGTAAGAATGAAATCCTGGTGTTTCCGATTATGGGTGCTTTCTTGTATATCGTTTTAACAACATTAAATATTATCCTCGCCGTCGCTAAAGACCTCAGAAAGTATATTAACCTTCCCCCAAAGAGAAAGGCGGTGCTAAGTGATGCAAAAGTTGAAGAACTCCGTATTTTCCTGAACCGCAGTCTGTTTACTCTGAAAGTGGTTACCCAGGGACTTGTCGCTTATCTACTTTTTATGTCTATTGAAGTCGCTCAAGGAAAAGCCAGTGACCTGGGACAGTGGTGGTTGATGTTTTTACTGGCAATACTTATGATAATCGGATATCTGCTATGGAAGAGCTATCGTCTAACAGCTGGCCCTGGTTAGCGTCAGATGCTGAGCGTGAAAAAGAGGCTGTTGAAAAGTTTGATTAGCTTTTTATTAGCTAAATGAAAAAGCTCCCTGGGTTTCAAGTCCCCATTATGACGGATAGAATCTAGATATAATTATTTTATAATTTCCTCAGCATTACCAGTGCTTCCCGAATCTCACTACCCTTCTGCCCATTTGAATTAAATGTCATAATTTGAGTTATTGTTAAATATGCCTTGCATCAGTTAACATTCCAAGCTGTTGTCATTCAGACAGTGCAGTAGCGACCGGATCACTTCCTCTGGCTCAATCCGATGATGGCATAGGCTACCTGAAGATTAAGTCTAATCTCTGTTTCCCCGGGGCTGATTGTGGTCGGCGCCGCGGCCACCGCTCTCTCTGGCATAAATACGCCGGGTTGATAACCAAGAGCTGGAACCTGAATACCCTCAGAGATATAGGTCGCCGTACCAAGGGTCATACCAGCCAGCCCAGCCAGTTGCTCGGCTTTAGCCTTAGCATCAGCCATTGCCTTCTCTCTGGCTTCCTCATAGTAGGCTGATGGGTCATCCACGGAAAAGCTTATACTATCTATCCGAGTGAGGTCTCCCCCAACCTCAGCCGCAGCATCAATGACGCTACCAACCTTATCAATATCCCTTATCTTAGCCGTTACCATATTGGTTACTTGAAAACCGATAATTATTTCCTCTTCCTTCTCCCTGTCCCATTTAGTTACCCGGCGAATACTGAACTGCTGGGTCTGAATATCCTTCATGGCTACCTCGTTCTTGGTCAGGGCGGTCATTACTTTATCCATGCCGTCCGCCGCTTTGGTCTGAGCCACGGCTACGCTTGTCTCCTGGGCTTCAATGCCTAACCTCAGGATAGCGATATCTGGAACAGCGGTGACCTTACCTTCTCCGGTAACCCAAATCCCTGACTGCTGACTAGCTGTATATATCTCCTGTGTCTGCTCTTCCAAGGCAGTATAAGTGTCCGAGCCGCACCCAGGCAGGACAGCGGTGACCAACACCAATGCCAAACTTACCGCTAATATCCACTTCTTTTTCATTTCTTTTGTTTCAGATATCATCTGATTGATTACGTCTCCGATATCAGACATTACTTGAATCATATCATTAGACTACATCAGCTGAATAACTGACGCAACTTCGAAAGGAACAAAAAACCAAAAGTCAGCTGCTCTGCCAGTTGAGCTAGCGGCCCGCACTTCTACCGGCTGCCTCGTTCTAGCATCCCGCCGCAGTTTGAAACAAGTGGAACCAATATGCGGTTAAGGCTACCTCTTCCAGGTTTTCATTACCTCGTACTGCACCCGCCATTCTATATCGAACCCCCCGTCTTTCCAGGTCTCCGCCATCTCCTTACGGCCGGCGACGAGTTCCTGACTGGCCGCATATTCTGCATAGTCCTCCCGGTTCTCAAACCGATATATTGCCAGATACGCGGGGTACTCACCGATATCTTTCAGTATCTTGTAGCGGGTCACTTCCTTCATCCCTTTGAACTTAAACAGCAACGGGATATGTACCTCGTCATACCACTTGTTGAATTTCTCTTCAATTTCCGGCCGGCACCGGGTAGCCACCACATTTATTACCGCTTTATTTTCCATTACCCTGGTCTCCTCCTGTCCTGGTTTTTATTTAACTATCATCAGTTTTCACCAATCTTTCACACCTCAACCTTTGAAAAGAGAGTGTTGGCAATCAGCCCGGCAATGGGCGCAAAGAAAAAGACGCAGGCCAGACGAATCAGGGTGAACTTCCAGCCCATCAAGCCTATTTCCATGGGCAGCCGGCACACTATCTCGCCTGACCTATCATAAAGCGTGTCTCTAAAAGAGAGGGATTAAGAAGATGAGGTCCACAATCACCGTGATCAGCTACTCTTTTTTGAACTTAGCCCTCAGGGCTTCCATTTCCTGCTGCTTCTCGTACTCTTCCGGACTCAGCGGTTCACAGGACCTCAGTTTATTGTTTTTCAGTGTAATGGTGAAGAGTTCCCGGCATTTCCAGCACCGGTACGGACCCTGGTAGCTTGACTCAACCAGAGACAAGGTACCATCAGTATCACATTTAGGGCATTTGATTTTGACTAGCATAACTTTATCTTACTCTTTTCCTTATCTTTTTTCCTTATTACTCAATCTTGGTTGGTGTCCATATCCACCCCTTATTTTAACTTAATTCTTAATACCGCTATTCTACCACTCACCGCCCACCTCCACCACCAACCAAGATTGAGTAATAAGCATATAGACGTTCTAGTTCATTACTGAGGTATACTTGATAAACTGGATCAAGGCATCTATTTCTCCTTGGTTAAGACGATCCTTAAACCCTATCATTGCCGTACCAGGTCTACCGTTTAATATGGTGTCCCCTGTCTCAGTATCGCTTAGCTCCGCCAAACTCTGGGGAGTTAAAGCTGGTCCCAACTCAGAAATCCCCTGCCGTTCTGCTCCATGACACGTGAGGCAGTTAAGTTCATAATTTTTTTGAGACATTAAGTCGGGCAAAGCTTCTTTAGCATCTATCGCCGGGGACTGGGATTGACCGCAGGAGCTAATGAACACCAGAATACCCAGCAATGCCAACATCAATAAAGATATCTTTTTCACTATATCATCCCCATTCCTTTATCATTTTTATTTGGTATCCTTTGACCCGGGGTTTTGGTTAGGCTTGTTAGTGCTTAAGATAAGACAGGGAATACATTCGGTAGGACTAGATGTTTGCTCTTCTCAACAACAAGAACCCCCTTTCCCCTTCCTTTCTCAATCCAATTCCAATCATAGATTACACTAAAGCCAGTGCTTTCTGAGCTTGTACTATCTCAGAGAGCAAGGTGTTAGACAGTAGTTTTTTGAGCTGATGCTAGGCTTTCTCCCATATCGGGTGCATAATGCATTTATTGGAGCGTGGAAATCGGTTATTCTCAAAGGTACATAGGTTAAGAGCTAATAGCCCATCTATGGCCTCAATTATTTGCAACATCGTAATACTATCTGCCGGTTGGGCCAGAGCCAGCCCACCAGCAGTCCAGCAACAGCCGTTCGGGAGGCGATTTTAGCCATGAAAGGCTCGGCCACGTCCTGACGCTGGGTAATCTCACTTACGGTTGCCCACTGGCCATTGGACATACAGGCCAGATCCACCATCATCCTCATAACGTAATCTGCCCTCTGGCTTAATCGCATATCAGTCCCTATATTGTGAAAGCTATTGTACGTAAAGCGACCAAATTAGTCGTATTGTAGCGTAGTTTTTATCTCTCGTCAATACTTTTTGTAGAATTTTTTGGGGTAACGGCTGGACTAGCTTTTACTACTCGAACTTCAGTAGCGACTATCCCAATGCACTTTTTCCCGAGGCTAAGTTGAAATCCGTCGCAATTTTAACTATACTCCATCACAGGAAAGGGACAAGCGGCCTCCGCCTTCTATCAAGGCGGATACAGAGTCGAGGCACTTCAAGTGAATTCAGGCTGGATTGAGATTTATTTCTTCAATATTATAAAGACGATTGTTCGGCTTATTACTCAATCTTGGTTGGTGGTGGAGGTGGGCGGTGAGTGGTAGAATAGCGGTATTAAGAATTAAGTTAAAATAAGGGGTGGATATGGACACCAACCAAGATTGAGTAATAAGCTTTTTTCTAATCACCCTTTTGCACCAGCAGGCATATATTCCGGGAAAAGTGCTTTAGAGGGAAGCGGTAGGCGTTTTCGGGAAAGGACTTTAATATTTTTAGACCAGCTTGTTTCGCCAGCTTCTCCAGCTCCCCGTAGGAAAACAGGTAGTAGTCGCGATAGAGAGTCCTGTCCCTAGCCCGCCACGGCACGGCTATCTCTTTACCGCGGAACCAGAACCTGGGCTGCCTGCGATTCCACACAGTGATAAAAGCTTCACCACCGGGCCTCAAGACCCGCCTGAGCTCCTGCAGTGCTTTTAATCTCTCTTCTTCACCCCTGATATGGTGATATGTCGCCACGGAGAGCGCCCAGTCAAAGGTCCCATCGGGGTAGGGAAGACAGCCGGCCTCGGCCACTGCCAGGTCTACCTTAAAATGAAATTTTCCGACATACTTCCGGGCAAACTTCAGCATTTCCCCGGAGAAATCCACACCATACAGTGCAAAGCCCGACCGGAACGGTAAGAAATCAGGTCCATGAGCACAACCGATATTGAGCAACCGGCCCTGCCGCCACTGCCGGGCCAGTGCTTCCAGTTCCCGGCGAAAGATGGACCAGTGCCGGAAATTATACCAATTCGGGGCTATCTGATTGAATACTTCTATTACTACCCCACCTCCTTAATCACCCTCTCCTGCAAAGGAGAGCGGGAGAGGTTTTCATAAGAGGGGCTTCGTCCCTCTTGGACTCCCCTTGAGTAAGTTTAGTTCCGTCTCTCTTCGACCACATCCAGAAGTAATTTTATATCACCGCTTAAAATCTGTTAAACTTGGTAAACCACTTAATAGTAAGGATAACATGAGGAAGTTTGCAAGGACTATCTCCGGAGTTACCCCGGTGGCGGTGATGACCCAGCCAATGAAGTGTCCGGGGCAGTGCCTGTATTGCCCCACTTATGCCGACACGCCGCAGAGCTATACCCCGGAGTCGCCGGCGGTACTGCGGGCTAGGCGGTGCGGCTATGATGCCCGGCAGCAGGTTCGGTTGCGACTGAAAATTCTGTCGGATATGGGACACCCTACCGATAAAATTGAGCTGATTATCATGGGCGGCACCTTTCTGGCCCACCCCGAGGAATACCAGTACCGTTTTATCAAGGGCTGCTATGACGGCCTAAACGGCGCGGTGTCGGCGACTTTAGCCGAGGCGAAGCAGCGCAACGAAACGGCCGGGCACCGCACTACCGGCTTGTGTATTGAGACCCGGCCGGACTGGTGCCGGCAGGCGGAGATAGACCGCATGCTTGAGTTCGGTGTCACCCGGGTAGAGCTTGGCGTACAGACCCTTGATGATGAAATCTACCAACTGGTACGAAGAGGACACCAGATAGCCGACGTAGTCCGGGCTACCGCCTTACTCCGAGAGCACGGCTTCAAGGTATACTACCACTGGATGCCGGGGTTACCCGGCGCAACTCCGCAGACGGATCTGGCGCTGACCGTCAAATTGTTTGCCGATGACCGCTTCCGGCCAGACGGCCTGAAGCTATACCCGACGATGGTGGTGGCCGGCACCGAACTGGAGAAATGGTATCAGGAGGATCGTTACCAGCCGTACAGTACTGAGACCATGCTTGACCTGGTGACGGAAATCAAGTCACTGGTACCCAGGTATGTCCGGATTTCGAGAGTGCTGCGCGATATCCCGTCTCAGTTTATTACCGCCGGATGCAAGAACTCCATGAGAGGTCAGGTAAGACAGCGACTAGAGCAAAAAGCCTTGGCCTGCCAATGCATCCGCTGCCGAGAGTACGGCCACCGGACGCGGGACGGCTGGAAAATAGGAGAGCCGCACCTGGTCAGGATGGATTATGAAGCGTCCGGCGGCCGGGAGATTTTCCTGTCTCTTGAGGACGAAAAGGCAACACTATTCGGCCTACTCCGGATGAGGATCCAAGCGCGATCCGTACCGGGACTGGTCTCGGAAGCTGATGGTAACCTGGCTTTAATCCGGGAGCTGCACGTCTTCGGGCCTGAGGTCTCACTCCACGGGCGGCTGGTGGAGGCGGCCCAGCATAAAGGACTGGGGAAAGCGTTACTCCAGGAAGCCGAGCGCATTGCCGGTAACCAGTTTCAGATGCGGCAGATCGCCGTTTTGAGCGGCGTCGGTGCTAAAGAATACTACCGCGCTGAATTCGGCTACCGCCCACAGGGAGAGTACATGGCCAGGAGCCTTGAGACGCCTGCCGGGCACACTTTGACCGCCATTGTTCCGCCTAATTAACCGGGCAGGACTAGAAAAACTGATGCCCTGCCTGGCTTTATGGCGTCCCTGATCGGCGCCGGCTATTCCTCTTCCCTCTCCCCTCCTTCACCTTCCAGTTCTTCAATAAGGTCATCTACTATTTCGATAATCTTCGATAAGGCTTACGCGGCTTTCCTCACAAATGACCCCCGCTTTTATGTAACCTTCACCATCTATATAACGAAAGAACCGTTGATTGATGAGCCCCCGCCCGGTAAAAATTACTCGGGCCAAAAGATAGTGATAGTAACGACTAATCTTCATCCATTTCCAGTTGGCTCAGCCGGGTATCGCCAATGCCGAAATGGTGGGCGATTTCATGCTGGACTACCCGGCATATCTCATTCCTGATTTCAGTATCATTTTTACAGATAACCTCAATCGGCTTCTGGAAGATAGTTATCTTGTCCGGTACCACCAGTCCATAGTAAGGACTCCGTTGGGTCAGAGGCACACCCTCGTAAAGTCCCAGCAGAGTCTCGTCATGTCCTAGCTCTGTTTCCGCCAGTTGCCGGGCGGTCGGCCGGGCTTCCACCACTACATCAATGTTTTCTAGCCTAGCGTGGAATTCATCAGGCAGGCGCTCAATCGCTTGGACCACCAACTGTCCAAATCTTTCCTGGTCCATCCCTCACTCCCGGTATTTTCCTGTTTCTCTAGGTAGACCACGTAACCCAGAGTACCATGACATAGGTGCTGGCCTCAGCGAACCCCGTTTCGCGGCTGGGGTTTGTGGGGTATTCTTGGAGTAGCGATGGCTAGGGTATACCAAGAAATATACTTGAGGGCTATAACTCAGAGCCAAGCACTTCTTCTCAAGTTATCGCCCTTACTGGCGAGCCGTCTGGACCCTCAAACGGGACGGGCAGCGCCATAAAATTAACACGGTTTTTCGTCAAGAGACACTGATTGACATTGACGATGTACTCGAACTAGATAATTCCTGCGTGGAAAAACGTAATGGGTAGTATGTTCTTCTCTTGGTAATTTAGCCACATTTCCCGAATCAGTTACCTCGCATATCAGAAAGTAATCACAGGGAAAATCATCTCCCCATGCCTTAATCTTGCGTTTAACCAGCCATTCACAGACGTCACGTCCCACGTAGGGTGACTTGCCCCAGAAATCCTTCTCTCAAAAGCTAATGTTTAAGAAACGCCTTGCTAATGGCGGCGAGTGTTTTTACCTTTCAAGAGAGAAACGCGTCAATTATGCAGAATATATAGTTACGACTATTGGAAAACAGTTACTATTATCTATTCAGACTGAGTAAGCTTCACCTTAACCGCCTGCGGACGACCATCACGTCCTTGACCTTTCTCAAATTCCACTTCCTGCCCTTCGCTGAGGTTATGAAATTCCACTCCTTCCAGATCGTTACGATGGAAGAAGAGGTCTGCTTCATCCTCTGTCTTAATAAAACCGAAACCGCGATCCATAAGCCGCCTGATCGTGCCTTTTGCCATAGGACACCTCCTCCAAATCCACTAGTCGGGATTTGACCTTATTATACCACATAATTACTGGCCCGATAAATCCCCTTTTCTGTATAGGGATGTGCGAAACTCTTCCCAAAGCTAATTCGTAGCTAATCTTAATACTACCTAATACTACCACAACTTATTGGAACCCTTTTGTCCCTAGCTCTTGCTTTGTAGTCATTTCATCATATTTATATGCCGATGTTTCATGATCGTCTCAATTGTCGAACCACTGCCTCACCGACGTTGTTGTACCGGTCTGGCACACAAGTGAAGATGATGATTTGGCATTCTTTCCCCGCCTTGGCGAGAATTGCTCCCATCAATTTAAGCCGCTCTGGGTCTGTATACCCCAGAGCATCATCTAGAATGAGAGAAGCCCCACCGTCCTTTGAAACGATTATCGCACATGCCTACTGTAAATTGATCCCGGTAGATTAGGAAGGAGGGGATTAAGGATCTCCTACCTGCACAAGTCCAGATTCTCACCGTAGCGCTGCGCCCAATAGTGAGGCGCGCGAAGGTTTGGTCGCGATGCGTACGGTACTCTAATGTATTTTTATCTCTCCTTTAAACTGAAAAGCTTGCAGACAACGGGAATAGCTATAACACAAGCAATCACCATGAAAATCCACCAAGTCCAAGTTGCTATCCAAGTTGCCAATAGTACGCCTATGCCTATTCCACCGAGGACTTTAGCTGTTATAAATAGCAATGCGTAAGAATTTGGTAATTTTCTTAACTTTTCTATCTTGTCACTACAACAACACATTGTGCTTTCCTCCTAAACTCTGATGTAACTGTCAACCACGACTTATTGGAACCTAAAAACAATGAAGAATTTACTCATAATTTTTCCTTTCGATGTCCATCTTTATTCTCCTTAAGTTTCATAAGAATACGCCTATACAATACTTTTGTCAAGCGCCCCCACGCGCCCCATGCAAGGGCAATTAGAGTGGCGGATAGCCGGGTCTTTTTGATTTCAGAAAAAGGGCAAGAAATTAGGGCATGACTAGATAGTACTCAACTTAGACTACAAGAGGAAACGAAAACCAAAAGGAGGGCAGAGCGGTGAAAAAAGTTAAGCAAACAACTAAAATAGCTGGCTCCCCGAGCTGGACTCGAACCAACAACCTAGCGGTTAACAGCCGCCCGCTCTACCATTGAGCTATCGGGGAATGACCCGGCTGGCCACTCGCTATTATCAACTTTTACTCCGAGGCAAGTCAAATTCAGTTATTAGGGATGTGCGAAACTATTCCCTACATTCTAGAAGTGAGCCCCACAGGAATCGAACCTGTAACCTGCTGATTAAGAGTCAGTGGGACAGCCTACAAAAAGGTTATTTTGCGTTCAAAACCGTTA
>Ga0187827_10008873_pt1 | contig 10793 bp, 7 predicted proteins | sample ETNtaG_39_FD_167969 | JGI IMG/M metagenome (GOLD analysis project Ga0187827, IMG submission 167969) | Marine microbial and viral communities from oxygen minimum zone, Eastern Pacific Ocean - ETNP2014_SV_150_PacBio MetaG (Illumina Assembly) | ecosystem: Environmental > Aquatic > Marine > Hypoxic... | reverse complement strand
CTCCCGTCTGAGCTTTGCCCGTTCAGTATGGGAGGTATTATCCAATGCATGACCCAGCACACTCACCTGCCCTTCGCTGGGGGAGTCTAGTCCACCGATGATATTTAAAAGAGTGGTCTTCCCGGATCCAGAAGGGCCAATAAGTCCCGTGAACTCACCTTTTGAAAGCGTGAGATCCACATCCTTAAGAGCCGTAAAAAAATCTCCCCCTACAGGGAAACGTTTGCTAAGATTCTTTATGGTAATGACAGCGCTATTTTCCATTTATTCCTTTCTAATGGTTATAAATGAACATAAGTTGGAAACTGTTATCTATCGTTTGTGGGTTTATGGAGACTATACAATTTATACTGAAACTATCAAAGGTTGTGCTCCAACGCAGGTAATTATATGTATTATTTTTATTCCAGTCCAAATTTGAAATGAGCATAACATTATGGAACATCCCAAGGGAGAGACTAGCCATAAAGGTTGAAATGATTTGGTTGCTACTGGCATCCTCTTGACTTGACCATTCTGTACTTAGCAAAGTCTCTGACATAATCAGTAGACCGGTACCTATAGGAAGCGTATAATCCGCACCCAATGTCATGAGGGTATAGCGATCTTTATTAAATATATTCTGGTTTTCAGCAATAAATCCAGCACCTTCAAACCAGAAACCCAGTAAGCCATCGTAACGGTAATCCACACCAACCCGTGTATGAGGTCCGGCAATCCTGACTGGGTATTGACCGATAAGCTGAGATGTTTTAATTGGATCCTGGTGAAAGGTAAATCCCCATTCACCAATGCTAGTTGATATTTCTCCTCTACCTCCATATGATAAAGTGTCGGATTTACCTTTCATGATCCAAGTCCATAAGACTAGTGAATTTGAAGGAAAAACCCGAATCCGAAAGGCTTCTACGCCCTCAGTCTGATCTTTAGGATCCTCAGGATCGATAGTATCAAACCAAGCTAGTGGACGCAACAACTGGGCAGGACCGAATGATACTTTCTGCAATCCCAATCGCGCATCAATGCCTGGAGTCAAATATCTGAGCCACCCCCTATAGGCCTTTTCATGAAGTTCTTCAAGGGAATCTCCAATATATGATCTTCCAAAGAGGTAGGCCCATTCCAAGTCAATCATCCTATCTTGGGGTAATTCATAATATGCAGAAAAAGTGGGTATGTAACCTAGTTGGGACTTAATATCAGACTGATCCTCAACAGATTCTCCACTGGCCCAGAACTGGCCTCTTATAGAATATGGCTGAGCAGAAAGAAATAAGTTCGTATTGAGAATTATTGAAATAAATAATAAGAATCGCAAAACTGATATACTATTAACAGGTTATAATCTGCTATTTAATAAACAGGTAAATTTACATTAAATAGGTATAGATGGTTTTATTGATAATATTTGACCCTGACCTTTGGTAACTTCCATGGCAACCCACGTGGGATACAGAGAATATTAACTAAGGGTAAAAGCGATGCTAGGGATGGTGTGGGTTAGTTCTCCAATATAATATTGACTATTTCCACGATATCTAATATATTTAATTCATCATCTTCATTGACATCTGCTGTTTCTAATGAACATCCTTCTAGGCTTGGCTCAAGTATATGGCTTATAAGCAGTACAATATCTACAATATTTATTTCGTAGTCTAAATTCACATCACCATCGTATCCAAAATACATCCAACATTCGTCATGTACTCCATAACGTAAAACATTACCTGCAAAGATACGGTTTTTATGGTCAACACCCAGCGGATCCCCTATTTCATTAAATCCCCAATCCGGCTGCTGGTACATCAATTTAACTTCATCATCCGTAGACCAATGAGCCGCATGCACATATTGTTCTTCAGGTGAGCATTCATCATTTATGCCATTTCGGGGTGTATTGGTGACATTTAATAGGCTTGTCCAAGTTGAGCCGCCATCTTCAGAGACGGCAACCCAGATGTCCTCACTCCAGTTGGGATATAATTCATAAGGGGCATTGAAGAATTGACATTGGTCATCAATAATACCATCCCCATCTGCATCATACTCTTCACTCATTTCACCTTCTGTTCCAATATTCGCTACTGCATAAACGATATCGGGGTTATCTCGGCTGAAAGATAGCTGACACATGGCCCCATAGAGATAGCTGTATCCATCCGGCCGATTCCATTGGAAGGAATCATTGGCAGGTAATGGTATATGTGACCATTTCCATCCTGTTGAACTATTAACAGTTCCGGGGCTTTCTATATAATCTCGATCAATGGTCAAATGGTAAAAACCTGTATATCCATCTAAAAAATGGAAATAATTTTCACTTTCAGCTACCATGCTTGTAATAATATGGGGATTCCCATCCATATCTACTCGCATATCAAATTCGTACCAGGACCAGAAATCTGTTATTTCATTTTGTTCTCCAGTGCATTGATCTACATGAAGGGATGGCCAATGTGATAGAATATCATCATATACTTCATCCGGCACATAATAAAAATCATTCGCTAAAGCGTCTCCCCGCCAAGACCAACCCCAGTCATCTGTAAGCTTAAACAGGGGAATTTTGTTGCAGGTGGTATTGCTGGCGGGAGGATTGCAGGTTTCAGCTGCCATATCGACCCCATCTAATATGCCAATAAGCCCCAATATACCTTGCCCACTATCATTCATGCTTAGAGTAGTTTCTGTTGAATACCCATCAGTGCCTAAATATTGATAATCAATAATCAAAACTTCTTGATTAAATAGTATATAACCACCTATAACAGATTCACTAGTAAAAAGATAATTGCCATTACGGGACCAGTCATCAAATACTACGCTTACATGCACTTCATTATCATTATCTGAATCAATGCCATAAGATACTGATCCATTCCAAAAGTCCTGTGTGCAATCCCAAAATAGATCTATATCAATAGCTTCCATCCAGGATCCGCCCATAAAGCCAAATTCATCATACGAATAATAGGGTCGCCCACCATAATTGGAACAATCTGCTGGCCAACCAGCTGCACCAGAGCTATATTCATTCCAAATAATATAGGGATAATCGTGTGGGGCAATCGCGCTTGGATATCTACCGGATTGACATCCCCCCTGCCCCTCCCAGCCAACACAGTTATTGAGATTATAATATACAACCCACTGTTCTCCATTATTTGAAATAGCAGTGCCTAATTGACCATGGGTAGTATTTTCAGAAACAAACTGACGAAAAGCAAGTACCCATTTACCCTGAATATTTACATCAATAGGGCGAGTGACAGAAGAAACCATACCATATCCATTAGCGGATGAATCAACTAAAGTAAACCAAGTATAATCATCCACATTCATCGGGTAAACAGCAGGGCAGGATTCTCGATAAGCAGATTGAATTTTAACTTCTGGTTCTATCCTATCCATCCTGTGTTTCGGAAGTATTGACTTTGGGACTCTATACGAATCCGCTAATACAACAGTCATTAACGATAAGGAAGTGATCAATAAAATAGCTTTGTTACAGTTTTTCATAATTTAATGTAATGAACATAATATAGAATTCCCTTGAGGTAGAGCACAAATTCAATTGCCGATCCTCCTATATAAACACTTAATAATTAAGAAATAACCTAAAAGAATGTAAGAAATTAACTTAACTAAGACAACTATATCACCTATATGTTACAGAGTGTTACAACCTGTGAATTAGAGCTAGAAATTTACAATTTATTAGAATTAAGGGAGTCTATATGACATGCAAAACCGTGAGCAATCTGCAGGCAGGCTAGAACAGCTTCCGGATCAATATTTTCTGTGTTATCATCCCGGGTATGGTATGGATTAGAACCTGATTTAAAAGTTGTATCCATAGCAATTAAAGACGTACTAGGAATCCCTACTTTGGCAAATTCTCCTGAATCTGTTGCCCCGCCTCCAAAAGGAATCTTCATTTTTTCAGCAGTATAGCCGAGTGTTTTTGCAATCTGAATACCTTTTTCTGCCAGGTTATTTGAAAGGTTTACTGTATTATTGATATCTGAAGTGAGAAAAGTCAGATGATTTACTGAGAATATACTATCCATATTATAATTGTAATGAGGTGTAGCAGTTAACTGATCATGTTGTTCCCTTACAAATGCACGGGCACCACGCAACCCTGATTCCTCTGCATCCGTAATAAGAAAAACCAGTTCTGTATTCTGCAGAGCATTCTCTGGTTTTTTAAAATAGCCTGCAAGCTGCAACAAAATAGATACTGCTATAAGGTTGTCTCCAGCACCGGGAGAAACTTCATCTGTAATGAAAAAATAATAAGGGAGTATAAAAATCAAACCTACAGACATCCCAATAAGCCATGAAACCTCGTATGTAAAGGACCCAGGAGCTAAGATTTGAAATAACATTGCCGAAAGAGATATAATTAATCCTAAAAAGTACACTGTGAGTGTAATTATCACAATTAGAATATAATTTTTTTGAATATTTTGTAAATAATGAAAAACGTAGGGACTATCATAATGGGCACTAAAAATCAAGGTTTGGTTTACTTCCCCTGCAGGATCCACTCTGCCAATAATATTCCTGCCTTCTGTTTTTTTGAAAAGAAAATCGAGGAATTCCCGGTAAAATACAAATTCAAAAAATGTAGCAATTGATACAAATACCATACCAAAAGCCGCTATGTAATTACCGATACCTCCAAACCACAGGCCCAACAGGGCTATGATATAACTGATTGTCATTAACTTGAAAAAGGACAGGAAGGCTTCTCTGTGATGGATAAAATCCTGCTGATTAACTACGGGGCAAATTTCTTTAAGTTTCTTGTAAATGATTTTAGAGGCCTTTTTGCAGCCAGCTGTACCTGTTAGCCTGGTGCCAGTTTCTAAAACCAGTTTTTCAGTCCACGATAGTGCCTGTTTTACATCTTCATTAGAAAATGAGGATTCTTGAGGATTATGATTTTCTATCATTTTGACTCACTTTATAGTAAAGATCTAGGTAACGCTCGAGAAGATCGTTCACCACGCTTCTCAAGGGTAGAGTGGCTGCCATCCCATATATGGGCGCCATACCACCTTTTTCCGAAGGTGTGTTTTTTACATGATCTACAGCTTGGGTTAAATCAGATATAAATTTCTCAGCTACACCTGGACGTGTATGCCGCAGAGTCACACAGATATGTATAGATGCCGGTTTATGTAAACCGTTCAAGTTCCACTGTCTTTTTGACATAAAATCTAGGATACGATAGATATCCATGCTACTGGATGCGAAGGAAATAACCCAAAGTGGATCGCCCAAAACATGAAGGTCATTCAATGCATCTATTCCCCTCCTAATATATTTTCCTGTTTTAAGAATCTTATCTGCTGCTTTCAAGTAACCTTTTTCGCCCATTGAAATCATAGCTGCCCAGCATGCAGCGCTCAGTGCTCCTGGTCGGCTGCCGGAAAGTGTAGGCGATAAATATAGTCCGCCAGGCCAGTCCGTTGCCGTAAAATATTGGTACCGTCGGAGCGATTTAGTACGGTAAAGCACTACGGAACTTCCCTTGGCAGCATAACCGTATTTGTGCGTGTCGGCTGAAATAGATGTAACTCCTTGTACTCGAAAATCAAATGGGGGAACATCGTAGCCCAGTTTTTCCGCCCATGGAAGGATAAATCCGCCCAAGCAGGCATCTACATGAAAACCAATTCCTTGTTTTTCAGCAATGACAGCAATATCATAAATTGAGTCAATAACACCATTTGGGAATGAGACTGCTGAAGCCGCAATGGCAATGGTACGGGATGAAACTGCCTTTCGAATAGCCTGAACATTCGCTTTATAATCTGAATCGACGGGCGTTCTAATAACCCGGATTTTAAAATACTCCCCGGCTTTATCAAAGGCAGCATGGGCTGATTCTGGAATAATAATTTCTGGTTTTCGGATATTTTTTTCTTTATATGCTAAATCCCGATAGGTCTTCATGGCCAGAAGAATACTCTCTGTGCCTCCGGAATTAACGGTACCACAGCATTCATCTTTTGTGCCAGCGCCCAGCATGCTGGCTGTCATGGACACAATTTCTGACTCGAATTTGGAGGCACTAGGGAAAAGGTCCATGTGCAGAGGATTGCTCTGTGACTGGAGAGCATAGACCTGATTTAAGAAATCAATATGTTCCCTGTCTCCGTGGTATACGGCACCCGAAACATATCCTCCTTGCCATCGGCTCTGTTCTAATAATGTGATTTCTTCTATTTCAGATAGTATATCTTCCTGTGGTCTGCCTTCAGATGGAAGACTAGAATAAGTACTAAATTTACCCTCATATGGCTTAACCGATGATTCCAGATCATTTATAATCTCTTCTGTCTGGGTATCGATTTCTTTCCTGACTGCTGGAAGTTTTCGTAGCCATTTTTCCATAAACTTAACCAGACCAGTGGGCATGCCTCTCAGTTTTTCAATCATTTGATCCATATCTGGCATTAGACTATGCTATTATCCTTTCTATATAATAACCTGGATAGCTCTGGGAAGTATGGTATACTGTACAGGTGGGGTTCCAATATTTTCACCATCCGTTTCCACAATGGCCTTATTATCCATCCGAAGTTCAAACTTACAACAGGTTCTGTAATGAGCCTGTTTCTTTTTCAGTACTGTACCTGAAAAAAGAGATGGCATCAGTGCCGCCAAACCTAACCGGGACATTCCATCCAGCCAGACCACAGATAGCTGTCCATCATCCTGGACCGTTTCAATGCCATAACTCATATCTCCACCGAAGTATGCTGTTTTAAATATGGTTACATTGGATAGACTCTTCAGAGGAATTTTTTCACCATCCAATAATAGTTCAGCATAAAACGGCTTAAACTTAAAAATAGCCTTAAGACCGCAAATTACTGCACCTGCATCTACACTCGTCTGCTTGATCTTTTTGGTGATCCCTTTTACTGCATTAAATTTTTCATTTGCTAAGCTAATTATACCAACACTGGAATTATTGATAATATACCGGGTGATTTGTTTTCCTGAAAAATCAAGGCATTGAGCTTTGAAGATGTCTATGGAAACTGCATCATCTGCCTGAATACGCTCTAAAAAGTTCCGCTGGTGAGTAAATTTCTTTTCAAAATCACAGCTACTACCTGCTGGGAAAAAGATGAGCTTTATATCTTCTGATTTTATATGATCTTCCTTGAACAGTCCTTGTAGAACTTCATTCAATGTACCATCTCCGCTGAAAACCCCTATGCGATTATATCCTAATGAAATAGCCTGAGAGATTAACTCAGTAGCATGGCTTTGATATTCTGTTATTGCAGCATGATAATGTATCTGATTCTTTTTCAAATCGTTTTCAAAATCCTGCCATCGTTTCTCTGCCTGTCCATCTCCAGCAGTGGGATTTACAATGATAAACGTTTCAGATTTCATATTTGTTGCGAGATTACCATCTTCTATTTTATCGGAATGATTTAATTATTTTCTACGTTTCCCTTGAGGCATTAGATGGTATTGTTTGATACACTGAAATTTACAAACTTCCCTCATAATGAGTATGGGATTATTTATGCAAACTGTGTACTAAGAAACATCTTAATGAGAGTATAAAAAAGCCCCATAATATTTAAGGGGCTGCTAAAAGTGTAACAAAAAAGGGGGAAGATTAATTCCCCCTTTTTTGATTTTTTGTCAGATAGATTATTGGGGGACTACATTTGTTGCACAAGGGCCTTTTTCACTTGACCCCTCGTTATATTCAACATTCTGTCCATCTTTAAGGGTTTTAAACCCATCCATTTTTATCTCACTCATATGAACGAATAAGTCATTCCCACCATCAGATGGAGCGATAAAGCCAAATCCTTTGGAGTCATTGAACCACTTAACTGTTCCTTGTTTTACGTCACTCATTTTATTTCCTTTACTTGTTTTACTTTGTTGTTATACTTACCTGTACTTAAAAGAGAACAGCCCGGAGTTAACTCGAAGGCTGCAAAATGTAGAAATGTAGGTATGTTTATAATCCCTATATAAATATATCTGATCCCTTTAAGCAAAGGTACTTAATGTACAATTATTTACAATATATTTACCAAATCTTTTATTTTTGTAAAATTAATGGCTTTTTGAAGGCATTCAGGAGATCGGAATAATGGATATATTCTTAATAAAGGGAACGGGCAGGTGTTCGTTTTCTTTTACTTCGCTTAGCTAATTTACGGGCTTCACTGGGTTTTAGGTAATAAGACCTCGCCCTGACTTCTCTGAGAATGCCCGCTTTTATCCACTTATTTTTAAATTTTCTTAAAGCCTTTTCAAATGGCTCATCTTCTCTAACTTTTACGTAAATCACATTTACTCCACTCTATATTGTTGTATTTCATTATATCTTTATCTTTCCCACTTTCTATAATGTATGTTGATTTTATTTAAAGACACAAGTATTCACTATTCTTTAATAAACACTGCTTTTTTAAAAATTATTTTTATTTTTTTAATTAACTATCTAAAATAATATTTACCAGCTGCACCACATCCAGTACATTATATGCCCCATCTCCATTTAAATCTCCTGATGGATTATCATCTTCCTCACCTAGTACAATATTGATGAGAAGTACAACATCAAGAATATTAATGACTCCATCATCGTTTATATCACCTGAAATAGAACTGCCCAATATAACCGGAAACATCAGTTCTTTTAGTGCATACTCATGATGAACAGGCCATACAGCTAGCATAATTTGGGTTGATGTAATACTGGCATCCGTATTAATTGAGAATGATAAATCATAACTACCAAAAGGCACAATATCCACCACTCCTTCTTCATAGAAAAAGAGCTGGGTTCCTCCATCCATCATATCTGAAAACATATATTTATAGGCCAATGTATATCCACTTTTATTATATACAGTAAAATCAAGCGAATTGCCTGAAAGTTCAATGGTGCTGTTATCTTCCCTAATAGTATATCCATCGGCAACTACACTGAATGCATTAGGATGAAGAGATGGAATCTTATATGTTCTATACCAAGCGGCATTAGATATACCTTGATAATTCCAGACGACTTCATGAGCAGAAGTAACTTCCCTGAGGGTTGGCTGGCCTTGATTAAAACCACTGCCAAATGTATATAGTAAATAATTACCATTATCTAATAATTGTACACTACCCATACCAAGACCAAATAGATTTGGCGGCAATTCATATTCCCACTCTGTTTCACAATAGCTATTATCAATGACTCTAATTCTCCGTACTCTTGAGGTTGGGTTTGAATCTCCCATTAGCATTTCACTGAGATTTCCATTATCAAAGAAAAGAAGACTTCCATCATCAAGTAATTGAATATTATGCTGAAAACTATTTCCTAAATCAGTACAAATATGCTCATCTCCTGTTGCCATATATTCTGCTGGCATACCAATATTCCAAATAACTTCGCCAGATGGATATGAAATTTTACTAATCCTTGATAAATGGCGATGTGAAACATAGATTACACTTTTTTCCTCATCAAAATGAAATGCATTTGAATGCATCCAGTCATGTGCACCGGCATTGAAATCCCACCAAATACCTCCATAAGCATCATAATCATCCATTGTGAAATGCTCAAATGGATCCCAATTCCATATTTCATTCCCATCTTCATCCCACTCCACGATTCTCATTCCTATCCAAGGATATTCATCAGTAACACCATTTGCTAGATAGCCAATAGCCTGATAAATAAATGTCCAATCGCCTTGGGGAATAGGACCAAGTCTTATATCTGGAACAAATGCCATATAGTTACCATTAGGTATCTGTTTTATTTCATGAATATCAATAGCATCTGCCTGGCTCGTTGTTGGAGCACTCCAAAGAAATTCATTATCAATATTAACTTTAGTCCCTGTATTATTTGGATAGTCATATAAACTCATGCCATAAATATTCCCAAATTTATTAATATGATTAAGCATGAAATCAATGTTGCCTTCTTCTCCTGTATTCCATATTTCATTCCCATATTTATCAATAATAGCAGAAGAAAATTCAGGGGCAAAACCACCAAAGGCAATCAGGCCATCCTGAATGAGATTTTCATTATAAATATTGGCAACTCTTTCAGGAAACTGCTTTTCTCCTATATTGAAATTATATATTTCAGACCACTCTCCAAAATTACCATTCGCATAAACTGGCCTTACTTTCCAATAAAATGTATCATCCCAATCAAGATTTTCTGTATCAATATAGACTGTTGTTGTTTCTTCAATATCTAATATTATGTTATTAAAAAATTGTTGATTTGAGGCCTGCAGAATATAACTGGCAGCATCCGGTTCCTGCTCCCATTCAAATAGTACATGGATATAGCTTATTTCATCACCATTTTCCGGGCGAATTAGATTCCCGAAAGCGAAGGTATTAATAAACAAAATAAATAAAATAATATGTCTCTTAAAATTTAGCATATCAGTTTAGAATCGTATTGATAAGTGTAACAATATCCAGGACATTGATAACTCCGTCTTCGTTCATATCAGCAACTTCTTCATAGTCGGCATCCAGTATCATATTTACCATGAGAACAATATCCAGAACGTTCAAGATGCCATCATCATTAATGTCCCCCGCCAGAAAATCATCTTGGCAATACTGAGGAGAATATTCGAGAAATGAGTAATAAAATTGATTTAAGCTAATTTCAAAATTGGCACTATTTTCCACGCAGTCAGGGATAAGAGAACTATCACAGAGCTGATTTCCTCCACTGGCAAAATAGGGAAGTTCAAAGC
>Ga0187827_10008872_pt1 | contig 10793 bp, 11 predicted proteins | sample ETNtaG_39_FD_167969 | JGI IMG/M metagenome (GOLD analysis project Ga0187827, IMG submission 167969) | Marine microbial and viral communities from oxygen minimum zone, Eastern Pacific Ocean - ETNP2014_SV_150_PacBio MetaG (Illumina Assembly) | ecosystem: Environmental > Aquatic > Marine > Hypoxic... | reverse complement strand
AGAACACGGTATACGGTCTGTGTGTTTGTATCACGAGAGACGCTATCTGTATGGATTCTGGCGGTGGATACTGAAGCCCGGAAGGTGTTGGTGGGATTAGCGTCGTAAGGGGAAGCGCCTCACAGGCCGTTGATCCAAGTGGGAGGAGGACTTCATCAGTAGGTTCAAAATAATTTTTCCGGCATAACGATCCGAAAGATATTGAGCTATTCTCCGGAGGTTGCTGACAGGACCCGCACGGTGTCACCGTTGCTGGATATCAGGCTATCGTCGAGGAAGGTCAACGAGATAACCGGTTGGAACCAGATATCGCTCTCAGGTTGTATTCTGCTCTTCACCTGTATCCAGCCGCCGTACCTTGATGTAACCGAAAGTATCACCGGAAGCCACCACATCACCACCAGGTCCACACGCTAAGGCGACGATGGTGGAGGATTTGATATCAATGGTCCGAATCGGTTTTGTAGTTGTCGAGATGATGTCAAAAAGAATGGGTCCACCTCCGTCCACAGGCAGAAGATACACCAGCGTTCCGATCTCAATAATAGAATTCAGAAATTGAGTAGCTGTGTTCCATAATTGCGACGTTCCCTCCCTGCTACCCGACACGGCAGAGCGGCCGTTCGGCGCAAAGGCGATTGATGTAGCGAGCGCTTCCGGATGGTACGTCCCGATGAAACCGAATGTCGGAATGACCCACACCAGATCGCGCAACCGTGTATACCTCAGCTCGACGCGATGGGTGATTAGATCCAGATTGCTGTTGAGTACGCTGACCGTCTGATCCACCGAACGGCTGGCATTAAATTGCAGAATACACAGGTCGATCAGGTAGGGCAGAAAACCGTTTTCTTCGTCGAAGGCCTTACGAATCCGTTGTCTGATCGAGCCCAGGTCTTCGGCCTGTAGGATGGTCGTATCATCTGGAGAAAAAATACAAGAAATACGTAGAGGGCGGATAGAAAACAAGTCCGTTTTCTCACAGGAGATATTTTGGATAAAGATTAGTTTGTCGCACGAATACCGTGACCTGCGTAATCATATCCTTTGAGCACACGCCGGGGTTTTGGGAGATTACTTTCTACGGCGGATATGGTGCTCCTTGTGACAAAATGAATGACAGCCTGGCTTTATAGGTATATAATCTTGATTGAAATCATTATTGTTACGAAGCTGATCCGGTCATTGTTTTTATCGCTCTCAGGGGCGAACGCCCACCACGTTGTGTGGCGTTTTGATGGGTAGGAGCCCGTTTCAACGGGCGATAGCATTAAGGTTGTGCGTAACATTAGCGAGCGTATCCATTAGGATTCAGCAGATAGCGGGTAGTGTGTAGCAGGCGGTACACACCGCCGAAACAAAGGAGATATTATGCCATTCGATACGATTCAGGATGAAAACCGCGATGTATCTCGTCGCAGTTTTCTAAAAGGCGCACTGCTCGGTGGAGCCGCTTTAACCATGAGCAGCAAACTGGCCATGGCGGAACAGATGATGACCGGTCGTGTTTCGGTCCGGGACATCCGGTCTGCCGGACTGGAACCCGGGCAGGTCGATCTGTCACTCAATGAGAATCCGAACGGGGCGTCCCTCCATGCGATTCAGGCGATGGCGGATCATCTGACTACGGTCAACCGGTATACCAGAGACAGCGGAGATCTGAGAGAATCTCTGATCGATGCGCTGGCCGCATACGATCGCGTTGAATTTGAAAAGGTGAAACCGGAACGCGGTTCACGGAGGCCGCCCCCGACGCCGTATATCTTTTCCTATAGCGGCTCATCCGAATTCCTGAGGCTGCTGCCCATGGCCTACCTGAGCCGGGAGGGTGGTGATGTGGTTGATGCCGAAGGCGCCTACTCGTCGATCCGACGGGCTGCGTTGTCCATCAGCGAGGAACTGGGGGTACCGGTCAACGCGACAAGTGTGCCGCTGACCGAGGACTACCGCCACGATCTGGACGGCATGCTGAAAGCGATTACGCCGAAGACGAAGATCGTCGTGATCACGAATCCGAACAATCCGACCGGCACCCTGCTGTCTTTTGAAGAAATCGAACGGTTTGTAAACGCGGTCCCGAAAGAGGTGATCATCGTTATCGATGAAGCATATATCCATTTTGGACGGGATTTGAACTACCAGCGTGCGATGCCGTTGGCCATGACCAACGACAATGTGATCGTCATCCGAACCTTCTCTAAGGCGTACGGCATGGCGGCCATGCGCGTCGGCTATGCGGTCTGCAGTCAGGCGATCCAGCAGAAACTGTCTTTTTACATGACTACGGGGTTTCCACCGGTGCTTCCGCTGGTCGCAGTCGAAGCTACAGCCAAGGACCTGTACCATCTCCGCCGGTCCCAGCAGGTGGTATGGGCCTTCCAGGATCGGTGTTATGAGGAATTCGACAAGCTGGGGCTGGAGTATCTCCCGGGTTCAGGCAGCTTCTTCATGGTCAATGTTCGTCAGAACGGCACGGATTTCGCGCGCGAATTGTTAAGGAGGCGAATAAAAGTCGCCGTGAGGAATCGGGACCTGATGCCGACCTGGATTCGGGTGTCCGCCGGCACAGCGCCGGAGACGGAGGTATTTCTCGCTGAATTTAAGAAACTGTTGAGTAAAATGTAGTAAATGGCGTGTGGCAGGTGGTGGGTAGTAGGGACGACACGCCACAGGCTACCCGCTATTTACCAGGGGTTCGCCGGGGCTGACGACATTCAGGCGGCATTCGAGCATCCATTGCTCAAAGCGGTCCACTTCGCCGTACAGATGGTCGAACGAATCGACGATGAAGAGCAGCGGCTGAAAATGGTCGATCGCGAAATATTGATCGACGACCCATTATTAAACCACCTTGTATTCCGATCAAATCTCAATAGAAAGTTGAAATGACCCCCATGTCTCTCGTGCCAGGCAGCTCATCCATAGAAATCGTCAATCCGGCTATCAATCGGGGTTCTTTCGGCTATGTCCTTATCGACTTTGACGGCACCATCTCGGTGATCCGTCGGGGCTGGCGGGAAATCATGATCTCCATGATGGTCGACATACTTGCCGACCTCAAAACCGGTGAAACCAAATCCGGCCTCATCAAACTGGTCTCCGGGTTTGTGGATGAACTTACAGGACAACAGACCATTTATCAGATGTTACGGTTTTGTGAAGAAATCCGGCATCGGGGCGGAACCCCGGCGGATGCTTCGATCTACAAACAACAATTCCACGAGCACCTCAATACCCATATTGCAGACCGCATTCAGGGGCTTAAGTCAGGGGCTATTCTCCCAGAAGACCTGATGCTGCCCGGTACGCTGGACCTTCTGGAAAACCTTACCAACCGCGGCCTCGAACTCTATCTGGCCAGCGGCACCGATATTCAGTATGTGCAGATTGAAGCGGAACTCTTGGGCGTCACGTCTTACTTTAAAGGACGCATCTTCGGGGCACTGGATCAATATCAAGCGTTTTCCAAAGCCCGGGTCATACAGGATATCCTCCAGACCTACGCCGTCCAGGGTGACCAACTCCTCGGGTTAGGCGATGGATGTGTGGAAATTGAAAATGTCAAAGCCGTTGGAGGAACCGCCGTGGGCGTGGCCTCCGACGAAATCCGGCGCGAGGGCGTCAATGCCTGGAAACGCGACCGGCTCATGGCGGTCGGCGCCGACCTGATTGTCCCTGAATACCGGGAGCAAGACCTGCTGATTTCTTATTTATGCAATGACTGATCGCCATAGATGATCATAGCGATGCCCTTCATTTTCTTACGCCGTCGTCGAGGGAGACCCGTTCCTCATCGGCAATACGCATCAGCTCGATTTTTGTCCGCTGCAGCAACGAGTGGTTCTCCCAGCCTCGGACGTTGGGACTGATGCCGTGTTCCAAGGTCGCCTCCATGACCGGAACACCGTGCCGGTCCGCTATCGACTCCCGCATCGCGTTGTACAGCGACTGGAACCACGGCTCCTCCGTAAGTTCCGGCTTATACTGATCCAGGACCATCTCCACGATATCCGGCTGCTTCATGTAAGCGGCGTTGCCCATCGCATCAAGCCCCTTTTCCGGGTGGTACCCCCAGCTATTCCGCCACCATGGCGATGTTGCCGCTCTGTGCCTGATCGTCTTTTTTGACAGCGAACCACAGCGTCGCCCCGATCTCGATAAAATCTTCATTCGGGTCGTGGCGATGGTATGCGTAGGTTGCGTTCGGATCGGCGCCGTATTCGAGCAGCAGTCGTGCGACATCGATATGGCCGCAGCAGGCGGCGATGGTCAGCGGGTACGCATAGGTCTGAAAATAATATAACGAACCGGATAACGCGCTGGCCTGTTCATCCGGGGAAAGGGCGTTCGACGGGATGTCTATGGCGGCCTCGGCGGATACAACGGGTATATGCTTCTACCGTATAAACCGGCCGCAATGTTTGAAGACGATCTTCCGGAACCAACCCGGGAAGGCGGCTGGTTCATTCAGGTGGGAAAGATCTCTATACGTCTGCAAAAACGCCTCTTCGGTCACCTCTTCCGCCAGATGGAAATCGCCGCTAAGGGCGTGGTTCCCTTAGCGCCACATAAATCACACCGTCCCGGCCGAGGATATAGAGAACGGACGAATCATAATCCATGCCTGATCTGAAAGTTAAAAGTTGCCTGAACAGGTGTAAATCCATTATCTTACGAGTATTCTCTCTCAGAATAAACAAATGTGACGGAGGCTGGTATTGCAACATAGAGTTTTTAAAATACAGGGACTGGACTGCGTGGAAGAGGTGGCCATTCTGAAACGCGAAGTCGGACCGATGGTCGGGGGTGAAGCGCATCTTGCCTTCGATATTCTTAATGCGAAGATGATTGTGACGCCGGAGGCCGATGAGGTAGACACGGATGCGATTATACGAATGGTTGGGGAGACGGGGATGCAGGCGGCCGTGTGGCAGGATGATCCGGATGAAGAAGTCGGCGGATTCTGGGTACGGCGGGGGCGGTTTGTTCTGATGGTGGTCAGCGGCGCATGTGCGCTGGCCGGGTTTCTATCGAATGCGATCTACGCAGGAAGTGTTATGGCGGCACTCGGTTCCGAAGGGCTGGGGCAGACGCACCAGACGCCGTGGCTCTCGATGGCATTGTATACGTCCGGGATTATGGCCGCCTTGCGGTATGTCGCGCCCAAGGCGTGGTTTGCTATGCGTCGACTCCGACCTGATATGAACGCCCTGATGACGATTGCGGTGATCGGGGCTATCCTCATCGGAGAATGGTTCGAAGCGTCGACGGTATCGTTTCTGTTCGCGGTGTCCCTTACGCTTGAATCCTGGAGCGTCGGTCGCGCCCGCCGGGCGATCGGCGCGTTGATGGACCTCACGCCGCCGGTCGCGCATTTGAAGCAGCCGGACGGCAGTGAGCAGACGGTGACGCCAGCCAGCGTGGCCGTCGGGGCCGTGGTGATCGTAAAACCGGGGGAGCGCGTGCCGGTGGACGGCCGTGTTGTCGGGGGAGAGAGCGCCGTCAATCAAGCGCCGATTACGGGAGAGAGCCAGCCGGTGCATAAGAAAACGGATGATCCAGTCTTCGCCGGCGCCATCAACGGCGATGGCGCTCTGGAGATCGAATGCAACAAAACGGCCGGCGATACAACGCTGGCGCACATCATCCGTATGGTCGGCGAAGCCCAGAGCAAACGGGCCCCTTCCGAACAGTGGGTGGAGCGCTTCGCCCGCGTTTATACGCCGATAATTCTGGGTCTGGCCGTGCTGGTTTTTCTACTGCCGCCTCTGCTCTTCGACCTCTCATGGACCGATTGGGGCTATCGGGCTCTGGTGCTGCTCGTCATCGGTTGTCCCTGCGCGCTGGTCATCTCGACGCCCGTCAGCATCATCGCCGCCCTGGCCGCCTCCGCACGGAATGGCGTGCTGGTCAAAGGTGGCGTCTACATGGAAGCCCCGGCACATTTGTCGGCCATCGCGTTCGACAAGACGGGTACGTTGACCCAGGGAAAGCCTGCCATCGTAGCGATTGATCCGCTGGATGGGCACACAGAAGAAGAACTCCTGGCGCGCGCATCGGCCATGGAAGCCCGCAGTGATCATCCGCTGGCCAGAGCGATCACGGCCTGTGCAAAGGCGCGGGGCGTACCGATTATACCGGCTGAGGATTTTCAGGTCATTCAGGGCAAAGGCGCGACCGCCCGCTTCAACGGCGAGTTGTTCTGGCTCGGTTCGCATCGCTATCTCGAAGAACGCCGGCAGGAGACCGAAGCTGTGCATCAACTGCTGGAGGCGCGATCAAAAGCAGGTTATTCGGTCGTATTGATCGGAAATGACACACATGTATGCGGCATTCTGTCTATCGCCGACGCCATCCGCCCCGAAACCCGCGCAGCCCTCCAGGCATTGAAGGATAGTGGGATTCAGCATCTGGTCATGCTGACCGGAGATAATGAGGGCACCGCCCATGCGATAGCCGAAGAGGCGGGTGTGAATGAAGTCCATGCAGATCTGCTGCCTGAAGACAAAGTAGCCGTGGTAGAATCGCTGGTCTCCGGCTATCAGCACGTCGCCATGATCGGCGATGGCGTCAACGACGCCCCAGCCATGGGAAGGGCCACCCTCGGCATCGCTATGGGCGCCGTCGGCAGCGACGCCGCCATTGAAACTGCTGACATCGCCCTGATGTCAGACGATCTCGCCAAACTGCCGTGGCTGATCAACCATGCCCGGCGTACCCTGTCGGTCATCCGCCAGAATATCATCTTCGCCCTTCTGGTAAAGGCTATCTTCGTTATCTTCACCTTCGGGGGCCTCGCCTCCCTCTGGGCTGCTATCGCTGCTGATATGGGCACGTCGCTGCTGGTAACGACGAACGGGTTGCGGTTGTTGAGGGCAAAGAATGAAAGATAAGGTTTTCATGAAAACTAAAAGTCAATGGCCGATTTCTTATCAGGCCGTCGCAGCTCCCGCAGAATCGGCATCCCGCACCAATCAATGGGAATCAGTGGACGAGCGATGGAAGCCGGTGAAAGAGCAGTTTCCGGATCGGCTGGCCGTAATATAGGATACGGCCGGGCGCTGAAGTGGATCAACGACCTGATCTATTGGCAATATTTGGACAACAGGCACACCACACTCACATGCCACTTGCGCCAGGTGATGCATCCACATCATCGGGCCATTAACAGCAACAATACCTTTTACACGCAGCAGGGCAGCAAACAAGGTTGGCGTATTCCGGACGTTCGATTGCATGGACCGGGCAAAGAGCAGCACACAACCTTCGCCCACAGCGTCTACTTCCTCAAATGAGTGGACCTTACGAACGATCCCGCTGCACTGCCCGGGAACTCCCGCCCTCTCCATAAATCATTCGCCCGGATGCCGTTTCACGTGGTTTTGGCGGTCGTATCTGAGCGGAAGCGTCCTTTTGTGGAGATGGCTGATCAGGTGGTTTACCGAGAAAATCAGGCGATTGCGAACGCGTAAAGACCCCGGCGCTGGCCATGCGACCGACAACCATATGGCATATACCGGATCCGACTGTGTCCGAAACATTAAATTAAAAGAGGAAAACTGAAGATGGTCTGGAGGCCACCGAAGCGAACATTTAGCCATAACTTGCTACATGTTCGGACAACACAACATTGTCGTATGCGGAACCGCCCGGACTCGGACCGTAAAGAATGATGGGGAAGGTTCCTGTTTTTGCACCTGCGTTTTTCATCGCATGCATGCGGGCGCCGAAAAGGTTTTTCAGAGATTCTTCCGAACCGACAAAACGTCCATATTCCTGTCTTATAGACTGCTTCTGATCTTCGGTCGGTTCACCCAGCCTTTTTTTGCGTTGACGCAAGATACCCGTTTCATTAATTCAATCAGCATCGTACCGTTCAGCAGTATACCATATCGGGAGGGTAGCGTAATCCAGGATAACTATTACGAAACAGACGATCAGATCGCCGTCTATAGCGAGTTTCATTACGGCACTGAATACTTTGATGTGGCCATCTATCCGAAACGTTGCGCCGAACTGTGCCTGTCATTTATGGATGGGCGTAGAAAGGAACGATCGCTGGATTTAGGCTGCGCCGTAGGCCGCTCAACCTTTGAGCTGGCTCGTGGGTTTGATTCTGTTACCGGCCTCGACTTCTCGCGCGGCTTTATCAGGGTCGCTGTGGAGATGAAGGAAAAAGGTTTGATACAATATGCGCTTCCTGAAGAGGGTGAACTGGTCTCCCATCATGAGAAGCGCCTTGCAGAGTTCGGCCTGGCGGACACACAGAACAAAGTAACCTTCCGCCAAGGGGATGCGCAGGATCTCGATCCTTCACTGACGGATTACAATCTGATATTCGCCGGTAACCTGATTGATCGGCTGCCCAATCCGGCTCGATTTTTGACGCACATCCATGAACGATTGAGGATCGGTGGCCTGCTGATTATCACCTCACCCTACACCTGGTTACCGGATTTCACACCGCGCGAAAAATGGATCGGCGGATTTATAAAGGACGGACAACCTTTTACGACGCAGGATGGGATGACAGGATTACTATCCCCCTGCTTCGAGTTGATCGACGACACCCATCAGGTTCCCTTCGTCATCCGCGAAACCAGACGTAAGTTCCAGCATACCATTGCCGCGGTGACGGTGTGGGAGCGGGTGAATTGAGTTATTCTTATCACAGAGGATCACCATGTTGACGGAACAGCAGTATTTACACTTTCAGACCTTTGGTTTTGTGGTTTTGCGGCAGGTGTTTACGTCGGATGAATTCAAGCGGCTTGACGCTGAATTCAATAGCGCTCTGGAAGCGGCCTATCGCCATGCGCCGTTTGACGGAACAACGCGGCACTGGGTGCCGATGATGGGGCCGTCCACACCGGTATTCGCCAGTCTGCTGGAAGACGCCCGGATATGTGAGGTCGCTGAACAGCTCTACGGGGAGGATACCCTCGGTATTATCACCGATGCCAACCGGTATGTAGGCGATACCAGATGGCATCCGGATACGGGGAGTACCCATCAGTTCGGCGTGAAGTTCGCGTTTTATTTAGAGGCGGTCGGTACGGAGATCGGGGCGTTGCGGATCATACCGGGTTCACACAAGCAGGCCTTTCATGATACGTTGAAACAGGCGATGCCCGAACTCAATATGAACATCCAGGATGTTCCGGCCTATATATGTACCTCCGAACCCGGCGACGTAGTCGCATTTGATCTCCGGTGTTTTCATGCCAGTTACGGCGGGTCAGTTGACCGCCGGATGTGTACCTGTGTCTACTACAACAACCCCAAAACACCGGCGCAGGAAGAGACCACCCGCAAACAGGCAAAGAACAGCGCCAAAACGCCCACTTCGTTCAACCGACCCGATGATCCGATACACGACCCGCACTGGCTGGCGAATCCGGAAGGCAGCGCCAAACGACAGCGATGGCTCGACCGGATGAGGGAGTTGGGGTATTTTGAGGCGGCTTGAAAGACGGTAGGCTGTAAGCATTTCAATCAACAAATCAGGCAGTAAGCAGTGGCTAATCATGATTCAAAATTTAATATGCTTATGCTCAAAAAACATCTATGGTCCAGGATCAAGTGCGCACTTCATCGGACCAATCCCGCCATATATCGCCGTCTGTGTTGTCCATCGCGAGGGCGTCAGGAAGCGCCGCGGGCGTTTTGAGGAAACCATAGATGGTCGCCTGCCGGATGACGTCCTCAGAAGCGTTCTGCCCTGCGACATGCAGGATTTTGGTGTGCCACAATACTACGGTACCGGCGGGGCCGTGGCAATCGAACGGCTGGGTATCCGCCTTGATCTGTCCAATAACGGGATCGGTATATCCGCCTGCCTTGCGCACCGCCAGATGTTTGTCTGTGTGTTTCTCACCTTCCTGGTAGGCCTTCCACTGCTCCCTCCAGATCCTCGTGTGGCTTCCAGGCCAAACAGTAAAGCCGCCTGAGTTGGGCGGTACATCGTCAATGTATGCCGACATCTGTAACCGCCAGCGCCCATAGCACGCCCCGTCAGAGTGGGCACCAGGGTAATCGGGCCCTGTTGGTGGGTTTTTCGGAAGTGTGGCATACAAGCCACGAGAGCCTTGCCCATTGAGCCACACAGGTCCGGTCCTTGGTAGCTGAAGCGCTTCCTCAGTCGTGAAAGTTCCTTTCGATGGCCAGCCCATCTCGTGTCCCACATGAGTGGCAAGACCGCCCACCGCGTCGTCGGACATGAGGCAGGGGCCTGTCGCTGCACCCGACTCGTCGAGGCCGGCGGGCCACACCAGCGTCCCTTTTCCAAGAAGTTGCTCAGCGACTTGCCACAAGGCCCTTGGACCTAAATTAAGCAGAAGTTCTTCAGCGCCATTGCGAACTGTGAACCGGTGTCCACTACCACTGAAATACGGGTCCCCCCCGCCCTCGGGCCTCTGCGCCTTTAACATGGCGCTCTCCTCCTCAGTGATGGGGCCCCACGTGGAGGGCGTGCCCCTTTTCATCCGGGGAAGGTGGACTTCTATCGCCGCCCACATATCGTCACGGGCCTGGCGGCAGAGCCCAGGGTCGAGCACCGCTGGAAGAACCAGAAATCCCTTGCGGTTGAACTGGTTAATCTGGGTTGCTGACAGGGGCTCGACCTGCTTAAAACCTGGTGTAGACATCGCTATTTTCCTTTTCCCGAGTGACTAGTTATTGATGTTAGTGCGGGTACTCGCTATAGAATTCCGAATTCCTTGATCCAGTTCTCGACCACGTTGATGGTGGGGATACGCTCTCTGTCATCCATACTCTGGACGACCACAAACCGC
>Ga0187827_10008871_pt1 | contig 10794 bp, 10 predicted proteins | sample ETNtaG_39_FD_167969 | JGI IMG/M metagenome (GOLD analysis project Ga0187827, IMG submission 167969) | Marine microbial and viral communities from oxygen minimum zone, Eastern Pacific Ocean - ETNP2014_SV_150_PacBio MetaG (Illumina Assembly) | ecosystem: Environmental > Aquatic > Marine > Hypoxic... | reverse complement strand
GTGTTGGATCTAAGGTAAATGTTGTTCAAAAAACAAAGAAAACTCCTGGTGTTATCACTAAAATGAATATCAAGAAAGCTATTGTTGATATGAATGGTATGTTGTATAATGTTCCATTTTCAATGTTGGAATTAGCATAATATGTATAAATTTATTAATGGAATCGCACCAATCGTAGTCAAAAATGACTTTGATGGAGCTTTGGATAATCTATTAGAAAATATTCGTAAAGACTATGAAAAATGGTCTAATGGTAATATGAGTACACACGATGAGTTATCATTAAAACCAGGTAGAAAATTTATAAAGGTTATAAGAGGTAATTCTGTTTGGGGATTTGTTGCTAAAAAAGGTGGTGTTCATAAAGGATTACCAATGAAAACTGGTGATGTATTTAAAGCCGCTAGTTGGGCTTCAGCAGCTAAACACACTCGTGGAAATATATTTGATAAGAACCAAAACTATTTCAGATGGACAGGACCTGATTATTTATAATTAAGAATTAAATTTTCCGTGAGCGATAATTTCGTCATCACCCTCTAATACATAACCTATAGAATCCACATCTACTTTAAGATAAAACGATGCGCCTGCCTGTTCTATTTCTAATGCATCGTGTTCCATATATTGCCCATTTATAAAAAATACATAATCATCTTCACTCGTTGCAGTAATTCCTGTTGGGGCTGATGCTGTAACAGCTGTAAAACTAGCCGTGGCATATCCCGTAACCTCACCTACTGTTGCCGCGGTTAAAAATGATGAAGCTTTCTTAACATAAGATTTTCTCAAATAATCTAATCTATGTTGTACATATATTTTTGAAGTAGAAGCATTATCTACACTTGCAGTAGCAGGTAATCCTAATACTTCTCCACCACCACTAAATGTTAAATCGGCGTTACTCCCCATAGTAGAAGATGCAAGTGAAGTAATTGTTTTATTAGTTAATGTATCGGTAGTGGATGAACCAACTATATTGATATTACTACCTGCTGCATTATCTATAGCCCATCTTGTTTCAGATTGATCCCACAATAATTGTGCATTAGTTCCACCACTTCTACCTACTCTCAGTCCAGAATCAGTTGCAGCTAATGCAGTAGAACCTGTAAAGTTTATATCAACAATAGGATCTTCAATTGAAATCGTGGATTGATTAAACACACTTGAAGTACCTTCTACAATTAAATCTCCCCAAATTTTTACCGAACCTGTTGGGGATCCAATTGGATTAAGTTGCATAATGTGTTTTTCACCATAACTACCAGTAGTGTATAGATTTCCTCCCGTGGCTTCATCATACAGGTACATATCTTGTCCTGCAAGATATCCAGTAGAACCAGCATCTAAGTCACCTACAGCAACTTCATCTAAAGAGAAAGTATCCCATACAATTTCATATAATCCTGTATCGGATGATGTTACTTCAGTAGTTCTTAATGTTTGTCCAGCTACTGTTGCTGCTTTTGCTTGTCTTGTTAAATCAACTAATGCCATTATATTATTTCCGTTTGAAATTCAAGTTGTATCTCGTCACCATCTTGTAAAGTAATCCCATATAGCTCTCCATTTAATAAATAACGTTTCCGTATATGTATCTTTCTATAATTAGTAGCAAAATACCAATCTACTCCTGAAGTATTCGTCCAGGGAGTTTTATTAGTTTGTTGAATTCCATTTACTTTCACTCTCATTCCCATTGCAGTTGCACTATATCCAGAGGATATCCCTAAATTAAAAGTTTGATATGTTGACGCATTTGTCTCTATATCACTATATCTCAATTCTCTTCTATGTCTTTGTATAAATCGTATAGCATCTCTATAATGTAATACATGATGTAAATCTGTAGCTCTAGCATTTCTCATATTCATCGTAAATGGCATCTTATCTTGTCTACCATCTTTTAAACTCCCCGATAAATTACTATAAAATTGTAATTGGTCTCCACTAAATACCGATTCACTTACTGGAGCGGTATATTTTCTTGTTGAACCTTTATATCCTTGTAATTCTGTTATCATGGTGCGGTTGTCAATACATATTTTATTACTATATCATCTGCTTTATCTATATTTATTCCCACTCCACCAGTATATAATTTATTAATTGCTATTTTACCGTCTGCAGAAGAACTAATATAAAAATCATAATCAGTAGTTACTGTTGTTTGATTTGATGGGTTACTTGATAAAAAACTCCCATTTATTGATACATAAACAGTACCCGAATATAATTCTCTCTCACTCGGCACAGTAACTTGATATATTTGTTTCTCTGGAGTAGCCTCTGTCTCTAATGAATGTGATTGAGCTCCAGTAAAAGTAGCTTGTTTTTCCGTCATAGATGAAGATACAAACCCGTATGTCATTACTGCCAATGAATCTCCACTTGAAGTTGGTTCTCCATCAAACCTCATAACATAAAAAGTATCTCCACCAAATGTGTTTGTAAATTCTAAATCTCTAGTTTCTTGTCCTACCGCACTTCGAGCTCCTCGTATAAAATCTGTAGCACTCCCTAATCCACTTGGTACTCCACTTGAAAGCTTCCCACCAGTCAATGTTACAGTTTCTGCTCTTTTATCTGGTGCATACATACGTGAAAAACTTAAATCTGTTTCATCGTTTATATTAACTCTAGCTGGTGTTAAGTATTTTCGAGTATTTATATAATTGTTAAATGCTTCAGGTATCAAATATCCTCTAAAATTAAATGTGAAAGAAGTTTTAATCATTCTTTCATTATCTGCCATCTCTGTAGCATCTTCAAAACTTTCTACATTAACTTTAAATTTAAATTTTCCAGGTTCTCCCCAATATGCCCCATCACTATATTGTATTTTTTCAATAATACTATTCATTTGTTCAATATATGCCGTCCATATAATACATTCATAACTCATAGTAACATAATCTGGGACTGCTACATTGTATAATTCTCTTTGTGGTAAAATTCCTTTCTGTGCTGAAAATTTATCATATCGATTTTCTTGAGTGTATTTTTTCTCAAATGTATAAAATAACTTTGGGTCATTAGCATCTAATTTATCTACTGCCATAGTTTCATCTTTTGCAATAGATGTACGTCTAAATGCAATCAATGGTGTTATTAATTGTCTTTTATTATCTCTAAGGTGTCCATTTTTTTGTATAGTTTTCCATCTTTCTGGATTAGCATACATAATAGGAACTTTTATTTCCTCTCCTTGTTCTACTACTGTAGGTGAAATAGTCTCTTTAAAATAATACATAATTGCGGCATCGTGATCCATCAATGTAACTTCTACATTTTTCTGCTCTAATTTATCACGACGACGTGCCTCTCCTCTATTCGGTGGAGGAGTGGTATAAATATATCGTTGTGACCTTGGTAATGGTTTTAATCTAGCCACTAATTACTCCGTATTCTTTCAATCTGTAAATTACTTTTTCTAACAAGAAATGCGTTACACACAACCGAAAAGTTACTATCTACTTGTCCACCAACTAATTGATTTTCATTCAAAGAAGCTATTTCCCAATGTGCATAATTCCAATCAATTATATCACCAATACTTGTAACTAATGGTAATCCTACTAAATACTCTCTTTCAAATGAAAATGTTGCAGCTTGTCTTAAATCTGGTCCAAATTCATCTGTATTAAAATCAAAATCTTCTGCAGAAACTAATGAAGGTAATTGTACCCCTGGTAGATAAATCTTTCCAGCAGATGCTTCCCCATATAAATTCGTAGCTGTATTTTCAACAGATAAGCGAAACAGTTTAACAAAAGTATTGATAACTCCATCTTTTTTATCACGAGGGCTACCAAGTAATTCTTTATTTACAGTTTCAAAAAAGTTTCTGTCTGTTTGACTTAAAAATCTTGAAGCCATATTTCTATCCTATAAAAATTGGTATTGGAACTTTATTTAATTTCTGCTGTAGGAATTCTGATTCCTCTTGGTCTTTTTCAGTCAAAGACCTTCTACTTGTTTGTTCAAGTGTTTCTCTCAACTGAGTAATCAATTGTTCTTTTTCTGTAGCTGCTTCAGTTCTTAAAGCATCACCGTCCATAGTTACTTCTGAATTTGGTATAGGTATTGTCCCATATTTACTTCTAACTGCACCCAAAATCTCTTTAGATAACGCCAAACCATATTTACGAATCCAAGTTTTTCCTGGGTCATTAATATGATTATAACTCATAGTATTATAAGGTACATTAGAAAAGTCTGATATAGAACCTGTTGCAGAAGTACCAACTCCTTCAATCACTCCACTATTTTTATCTTCTGTTATGTAATAATCAAACCATACTTTAAAAGTATTACTTGGATCAGGAAATATTCTCAATTTATTATTAACTAAATGAAATGAATATGCTGATTTTCTAATCTCATCATTTAACTCAATTGCCTGTACTCTCAACAAATCCTCAAATATCGGCATCATTGTAAATGAAACAGCGGGGGAATACGAACCAAAACCAAATCCTTCAATTAAATTTTGAGTTCCATATCCAGTTGTTGCGTATGGGTCAAAATATCTTTGAATTGCTGGAGTTGCTCCATGATAAACTCGTCTAATTTCAATTGCTTTACCAGATTCCGATACTGCTGCATATAATGCATTTAAATCGTATTCTTGAGAACCACTTGTTACTGTGATTGAACCTTTCTTTAAATCTACATTTCCACCAACGGGTAAAGAAGCTTCTGTACCATATTGATTTGATAATTGTACAGTCCTACCTAATGTTGGTGTAACATTTTTATGTGTTAAATCTGAACCTGTCGATTGTCCTCTTAACTGTAATAAGTTATCTAATATATTATATTGATTAACTTGTGAGGAATATTCTAATGAGGCCTCTTCAAAACATGCATAAAAACTTGTATCCTGCAACTCTACATCCATTATAGGATAACCTAATCGTTGTGCACACCATTTTGCAAACTTTGGTGCATCTGTTTGAAATGCTGATTGACTATCAAAAGTTCCAAACGGAGTGTTTCCTAATACTGCTGAACCACTTCCTGGCCATATTGCGGTTTGTGCCATTTAAACTTCTCCAAATTAAATAAAGTTATTCACTAATAAATAGTTAATGGGGGAAAAGAAAGATTATAAGAGTTATAACAAATTGATTTACTTATGTTCTTGTTCGTTATCTTGAGGGCCTCTATTAGTAACAACTAATACATTGTTTGCAAAATAGTTGTTATCGTGAGAATTAATATCAGTACTATCTATAAAATAAGTCTCAAATTCATCGTCTATATCTTCAAACCCTACTATTGTAACTGCCCCATCAGTAAATTTTGAATAATTACCATTTACTTCCAAACGAAGATCATCTAATGTTTTTGCATTATCCGTCACAGGAATCCCACCAAGTTTTAATTGTGATACTTCCCATTCGTTTTTTGTGGTTATATTACTAAATCTTAAATCTTCTATATCATATTTAGTTTCTGTATATTTTTTTTCAGGAGAATAAGATTCCACTCCAACATTACAACAAAAATGATATCCCAAATTCTTTATCCACTCATCAACCTCGTCTATATCTGCAATTGTATTTGCCCGAGCCCCTACTCTATCATATTCATCCATGTCTTTACTAACTTCACTACATCCACGAGTTTCTATACCACCATTTCCATCTTCACGATAAAGAATTCCACATGGTAGAGCTTGCATTCTTAATGGGTGTCCGATAGTAGTAATTAAATCAGTTCCATCACTAAATTTTATTTTAACTAATTTAGTAGCTTTTTGTTTTTTTACACTTCTAACCGTTGTATATGTTGGTATATTATGTGATGTATGTGCGCCATCGTAATCGTCTGATGCCATATCGAATGTTTTTATAACATCCCCAATCTTAATTTCTTCTATGGGTTTCTGATAATCATCTTGCATGGTAATTAACGTACCAGATGATAATCCAGGGTCAATCTGTTCCATTCTTAACCTACACCTAATCCAAGTAATACTCCATTTGCAAAGAAAAAATCACCTTTATCTAATCCACCAATACAATACATAGTAAAATCATCCTTACCTTCTTGTGATTCTATTTCTGATACTGTTACATCATATGATAATCCTTCACCATCATCTACGAAAACGGGGTCATTAGCTTCAATTGCTGAAAATCTACTTTCAGGTGCACCACTTTCTATTTCTTCTTCATCTCGTACACCTGCACCATACAGTTCTTCTGCTGCTTCTTTACTTGCAACTACCCAACCCGTATTACCACTCACTCCATATAATGGACTATCTGATGATAATACCAAATCAGTATCATTACTTAATGATATTTTACTTACATCTACTCCCTCAATACTACTATTTTCTTCTATATCGGTAATAGCTCCTGCTGATTGTTCATTGTGTTCTATATGTGCACCATCAAAATCCTCACCACCTGCACGATATGTTTGTATTTTATCACCTTCTGCAAGTTCTTCTATTGCTTTTTGAGAACCATCTTCCAATGTTATCAAAGTTCCTTTGTTTAACCACGACAAATTTGCCATCTTGTAATCTCCTAATTAAAAATTTAAGATATATAATCTCTACTATAAATATAATGATCACAAAAAAACCCCAATCTAATTAAAAATTGGGGCCTTTTCAGTTATCTTATCAGATACTAACTATTATACATAGTTAACATCAGCAACGATGACTTTACCGTAGAATTCAGGGCGAACCATCTTCTTCGCGTAACGAGTCATTACACCTTTACGTGGAGTAAAGTTAGTTGGGTCATAGACCAACGGAGTCATGATAAGAGGTACATACGGTGCATATACAGCACCAGTTTCTAAGAAATTGCTTCCTCTGAAACCGATTAAGATTTGATTCTCAATCATGTATGGGTTCTTATAAACAGTATATCTGTTGTTCAATTGACCAACTTTCTGTACGCCCATTGCGTAAGATGTGTTGGTTGCATCACCGTCTGTATCAGCGGCGTAGCCAGGGATACTTTCGATGATTGTTGCAGTTTCAGGAGAAACTACGATGAAGTTTGCACCACCGCGTAGAGTCTTCTGATGAATTGCGTTACTTACACTTTGTATCTTGTTACCAAGAGTCTGGAACCAAGTTCCTTTTGTGTAAGCATTGGAATTACCAGATGCTTCAGCAAATAATTTAGTTACTGAGTCATACTCGTATCCAGGTCTAGCACTCCAGCGTTCCTGTTTAGCAGATTCGTTAACTAACAACATATCAAGGATTTCCAAATCAATTTCCATTGAGATGTATTCACTTAACATTGCTGTTAATTCGGCTTCTGCATCAACACTATGATAAGCGTTAAGGTCTTGAGCTAACTCAGGAGTCCATACGGCTTTCAGTTTACGTGTTTTAGCAACGATAGAGACATTGCGCATTTGGATATCAACTTCAGGTATTCCAGCTGCTGTAGTGGAATCACCACTTGTGGAAGTATCTTCAAAATCTCCACGAGTTGTATCAGTCGGTTGTTTGTGATATTTCACACCAACACCAGATGCCGCTCCAGTAATATCCGCGATAAACGAATAAGTAGAATTGGCTGCACTGTATTTAGTATGTGCGGGGTAGTATGCGGCTACTCCAGATCCAGAAAGTTCAAATGCACGAACACCAGAGTGATCTGGGTTTGTGAATGCACCTGTACCTACAGTAACTTTAGATAAAGTTCCTGCGGAAACAGAAGCTGAAAGATCAGGTTCGAATTCAACATCATCCCAAACAACAGAACCAGTAGTATATACAGTAGCACTAACAGTACTACCTGATACTAATGTTCCAGTTGCGGAATCGTTGACGGAATATCCGAATTTACCAGCACCATAAAGTCCACCACTAGCATCAGCGTTTGATGCAGAGGTGTCACCATGGATATCACTACCGACTGCATGTGCTGCTGTCTGTAATGTACCATATTTGAAGTCAAGATAGAAAATCAGTCCACTTGGAAGGTTCATAGGTTGGACAGAAACGAAGTCCTGTGCTGCTAATTCACCAAAGATTCTACGAACCAATGGTAATGCAACTCCAGACCATTCTTCTGTACCAGGGCCACCAACTCTTGATGTTTCATCAATGAGCTGCTTGGCTTGGTTTTCCAACAGTTGAGCCATATTGTGAACTTTATCTTCTCTGTCAAGACCTTCTAATAGACCTGTGGCTTCCCACTTCGCGACGAGCTTCTCGGTTTCTTTCCGACGCTCAACGGAAGGGCTATAGCCGTCCATTATATTTTCGATTGCCTTAAGTGACATAATAAGTTCTCCAGTTAATTAAATAATCTTAGCTAATCTCTGAAATCTATCTCTCATCGAATCGCCTTCAGTAATTACTTTCTGTTTAGGTGATTTTGTTGAGGCGACAGGTTTAGAGGCTGAGCCTTTAGATTCTTTAACAATTTCGGGTTTAGCTTCAGAACTTGCTCCGAAAGATTCTGCCATTGTACTATACACTAGCTTAACCTCTCGAATGTTCTTAGCTCTATCAAAGGTTTCAACTACCTTAACTTTCTGACCTGTATTCAAGCCAAACACCCTAAATAGTTTGTTTGTGAATAAAAGTTTTGCGTTAAGTAAGTTGACTTCGTTCAACTTAGAACGAAGATATTTTACGACATTGCGATGCTCGTCAAGATCGGATTGAAGTTTAGAAACTTGCTCTTGTGCTGCTTCAGCTTCTTCTTCTTCGCCTTCTTCTTCTTGAAGTGCTTTTATGATTTCTTCTAAGTCGATTTCTTCTTCAACGTCTGTTACTGCATCCTCTTGCGGGGGTGCCAACGGATCGTCAGAAGATTCGGCTAAAGATGCTTCATCTGCAGGTTGGCCTTTTTCATCCTCAGGATTTTCACTTCCTGCGGGTGGGGCGTCTGCTGCTGCAGGTTCTTCAGAACCTTGTCCGACATCAGATGAATCTGATGCTTCAGCGGATGGTTCTGCATTTTCTGCATTTCCGATATCAGAAGAATCAAGAGTTTCATCAGAATCGTTATCGGGGGCTTGTGAATCAACTTCACCTTCCGCTACTTGTTCTGCTTGAGGCTCTTCTTCATCTTCTTCTTCATTAAGCTCATCTTCAAGTTCTTTCAATACTGCTTCGAGGTCTAGATCAGCGTCAGAAACTTCTTCGTGGCCATCTTCAACATCCTCTTCAGAATATTCTTCTTCCACGTCAGCTTCTTCTTCACCTTCTTCAGAAACTACTGGTGCATATTTAACACCATTAATTTCAATAACGCCTTCTTCAGCAGGTATTGCTAGTTCTTCTTCATCCTCATCTGAAAATTCAGCAGGTAGTTCAGGAGCTATCTCATCATCTTCATCAGAAAATTCTGCAGGTGCTTCAGGAGCAACCTCATCATCTTCTGCTGAAAATTCAGCAGGTGCTTCAGGAGCGATTTCTACTTCTTCTTCATCTTCGTCTGAAAATTCAGCTGGTACTTCTTCTTCTTCACCAACTTCTGCCTGAATCTTCTTTGAAAGCATAGATTGTAGGCGAGGGGTGAAAGCTTCTTCAAGTGCCATCTTAGCGTTAGCTAAGGCTGTTTCACGAACTTGTTTTGCGTCTGCAATGGCTTCTTTTAAAAGATCATCCATTACTTTTCTCCTATTAATTTAGATAAAAATTATCTAAAAATAATATTACATTTGGATTTAAAATAGTTATTGGGAACTATTATGTGATTAGTTTCAAGGTACACTATATGACGGGATGGTTATCCCAATAGTGTATTTAGTTTTATATAAATATATACTTATTTTGAAAAACGTTCAAAAATCAGAAGTTTTTTTCTTTTTCTTCTTGCATTTGTCGATTATTTCGTGCTTTTGCCCTTAATTTCATCTTTCTCTTCTTCATTGAGGGCTTTGTATAGTATGATCTCTCACTTAAATCATATAATATTCTGGAATCTTTTACCTTCCGTTTGAATATTCTGAGAGCTTTTTCTATATTATTATGTTTAACTTTTACTTCTATCAAGTATAACCTCTATTATTTATATAATTTCTTTTTTCCATTTACGGTCAAATTGTCGTAAACTAATTCTATTCCACGCTCTTTTTATTTCTTTATTTGGATCATATATTGTTGGTTTAATGGATTCTGTTATTGGTTCATATTTCTTACCATTGATTGTAATTTCACCCATCATTGCATTTGATGCCTGTCTCTTTTTCTTTGCCCAATATTCGGCCTTCTCTATATCTACACCAGCGTATTTCATCAACATTTGATCTGCTTTCATATAATCTTCTTCTGCCTGTTTCCCACCTGGTCGTTTTTCCATACCTTTTTTAGCTAAATCTCTTGCTTTAGCCATACCCTTTTGATGTACATCATCATCTGCATCAGTTTTACCTGTTGGTTTTGCTCGTCCTTCTTCATCATCCCAAGCATCATCAGGATCTCCACGAGTAGGATCATCATCAAGTGCTGTATCTAAGTTATCAATATCATCGGGGTCATCTTCAAAATCTCTACCGAACTCCCCACCACCTAATTTATCTGCTGGTTCTTTCTCTGGGTTATCTCCTTTATCACCCTTTTTATCATCTCCAGATTTTACAAATTTTCCTGAATCTGTTTTGGTGAATGTAGGAGCATTTTTATCATCTTCTTTACCCTTTTCTTTATATTTTCCCCAACCTACCGATACATATTTATCATCATCAGCTTCAGAAACTACTGCGTGTCCGTCACCACAATCTTCATCATTGTAAGTTTCACTCATATAATCTTCTATAGTTGGCAAAGGTTCTCCAAACTTACGGTCT
>Ga0187827_10008870_pt1 | contig 10794 bp, 10 predicted proteins | sample ETNtaG_39_FD_167969 | JGI IMG/M metagenome (GOLD analysis project Ga0187827, IMG submission 167969) | Marine microbial and viral communities from oxygen minimum zone, Eastern Pacific Ocean - ETNP2014_SV_150_PacBio MetaG (Illumina Assembly) | ecosystem: Environmental > Aquatic > Marine > Hypoxic... | reverse complement strand
TCCGTTTCTCTCCAGGTCATCCACAGCTTCTCGATACACCGTGCCTGGACCCGCAACACATCACGCCCGGAGAAGTCTCGATCGAGGCCGGGCGAGCGGTGTTAAAAACCTTCGGGTTAGCGCTCGACCTCGCCGAGGCCGGCACGCTTGATGGCATCTGTTTCATGCCCTTCAATAAAGGCGCCATGCACATGGCCGGCATTGGCACCGAGGATGAATTAACGTGGGCCAAACAGCGACTCGGTATTACCACCCGGGCCAGCGAATTCAACGTAATAGAGGGCATGTGGAATGCTCGAGTGACATCCCATATTCCGCTGAAAGAGGTTGCCGATCGACTCAGCATCCAACACATTGTCGAAGCAATCCTATTGGCAGATCAAACCTTGAAAAAAGCAGGCTATGCCAATCCACGCATTGCGGTGGCGGCGCTAAACCCACACGCCGGCGATGGCGGTGCCATCGGGCGAGAAGAAATCGACATCATCCAGCCCGCCGTTAGCGAAGCCCAAGAGCATCAGGTGAATGTCGCCGGGCCCTTCCCCAGCGACACCCTCTATCTCAAGGTGCGTGATGGACACTATGACTGCGCGCTCAGCATGTATCACGACCAAGGACAGATTGCGATCAAGTTGCTCGGTTTCGACCAGGGGGTATCCGTGCTGGGTGGATTGCCGATACCGATCGCCACCCCAGCCCACGGAACCGCATTCGACATCGTCGGGACCAACCGTGCCAACGTCCAGCCCGCCCTCAATGCACTACGCATCGTCAGCGCGATGGCTAGCGGCCAGACGCACCGCTTCGCCTGACAAAAACGTTTACTACACGGCGCATGGGTGCCGGGGCGGAACAAGAGCATGATCGACCTTGCCGAGAGAGTGCGAATCATCTAAGACACTGGCTAGACCGGACGCTACATGTACCCATGGGGCATCGGTTATGCGGGCACGACTATCCCTTACAACCATATCCGCACTAACCGCTACGCCACCTCTGCCTGCAACGCATCCAACACCGCACTCGAGAAACTCAGTGTGGTCGCGCTGCCGCCGAGATCCGGCGTGTGATAGGCACGATTCGCGAGCACCGCATTGACGGCTCGATTGATTGCGACTGCCGCCTTACCGAGAAGCGGCTGCTGTTTCCGCTGTGACAACCAGGCAAGCAGCATGGCACACGACAACAAGATGGAGCTCGGGTTGGCAATCCCCTGACCCGCAATATCCGGGGCTGAACCATGCACTGCCTGAGCCATCGCATGTTCATCACCCACATTGAGGGCTCCCGCCAGTCCGAGCCCACCGCTCAGTGCAGCCGCTTCATCTGACAAAATGTCACCATACATGTTGGTGGTTACAATGACATCGAAAGCCTCGGGCCTGAGCACCAATTTCGCTGTCATGGCATCAATAATCATCTCGTTCAACGCGATGTCCGGATAGGCTTTGCTCACTTCACGCACTTCATTAACAAAAAGTCCATCCGTAAGCTTGAGTACATTGGCCTTGTGTACCATCGTCACCTGTCGTCGCCGCTGGCGAGCCAATTCGAAAGCGGTCATGGCAATACGCCGACAGGCTTGTCGAGTAATCTTACGTACCGCCAATGCCATGTCATCACTTGGCTGAAACTCTCCACTACCCACTGCCATGTTTCGATCAGCATAAAAGCCTTCGGTGTTTTCTCGCACAACAACCAGATCGAGCTCCCTCGCCACGCTGCTAACGCCCTGACGTATTTCGCTCGGGCGAATGTTGGCATACAGATTTAATGCAATGCGCAGCACAGCCGATGGGTTGATACCGCCGACCTCCGCCGGTGGGTAGTCATAAGTGGAGACTGGACCCAGTACGACACCGTCAGCCTCCCGAGCACGTTCGACTGCCTCGTCCGTAATCGCAGTGCCAAACTGTGCAATCGACTCCAAGCCGACGGCTTCACTTTCAATGTCAAGGTTGAGCGAATAAGCCTGGTTAACCACATCCAACGACTGTCGCGCCACCGTCATGATTTCCTGACTGATTCCGTCACCCTCAAGGATCAATAGCTGCAATGGCATATCAGTGGGCATGATCAATCTTCCTTTAGTCAATAGCCGTTTTTTTCTTATCAGGCGCACCCGCAAGATAAAGCATGAAACGAATCCCGACCAGGGCAGCGAGCGATCCCATCGCCATGGTGAAACATCCCAGCGTCCAGGCAAATGAACTTCCCTGGCCACCGGCAACATCGAGCACCGCCCCAACCGCGAGCGGCCCAAGAAACCCGCCAGAGAACCCGCAAACGGAGTGCACGGCCAGGGTTGCGCCTCGCTCACCTCGACGCGCCATTTTGACCGTACCTGCGGTAAATGCGGCTGAGTCGGCCATAATGATTGCAGAATAGAGGCCGCCGACCAAAATGACCCAGATCAGCGGCTGACCTGCGAGGAAACCATACCCTGCCCCGATCAAGAACGACATTGCCGTGATGCTCGACAGCACGGTCGACCGGTGCCCCGATTCGGCGAGATAGGCACCAATGATGCTGGCGGGCATACCAACCAGGCTGTAGATGGTCACATAGAGCGTGATCTCGGAACGACTGGTGTCGGCACCCACCGCAGCTACGGCAAAAACAAGGAAAGCGACGATCCACGCTCTAAATGCAAACAGTTCATAGCTGTGCCCAACATACCCAAGGACATAGGCCATCGCTGACCGATTGCTGAACACAGGCCGGAAATCCAGTGGGTGGCGCTCGTTAACCGTTCGCGCGGGCTGCCGAGACGCGATGGCAACAAGGACCAGGATCAGACAGCTCATCTGCATTAAAGCGGCGATGTGAAAAATGGCCGACCATTCGACGCGTTCTGCGAGTTGACCTGAATAGTAGTAAGAAAAACCCGATCCGATCCCAAAGGCCGAGGTATACCAGGGGACCGCACGTTGCCGCCATGCTTGGTCTAGGCGAGCGCTGAGGATTTGCAGACCCGGCATATAAGTTCCGGCCAGCGACACTCCGGCTAGGAAACGAAACCCCATTGCGCTCCAGAACCCATCAGCGAACCAAGCAAAGCCAAACGAACCCACTATGCCGACCAGCGTGGCACAAACATAAATTTTCTTGGCATCCACGGTATCGGTCAACCCAACCAGTAGCGGTACCGCCGCCACGTAACCCACAAAGTAGATACCGCCAATCCAGCCCGCCTGAGTACTGGTGAGGTGCCACAACGTACTGAATTCCGGCAGCAAAACGGCAAAATTAGCGAAACCCACCATCGACAAAACCAAAGCAAAACACAACGTCACTAACAACGGAACGGGGCGTGTAACCATAACGGATGCCTTGTTCAGGTCCCCATGGAAACCAGGATAACGCCCGGCACGACCAGCAAAATCGACACCATGATCCTGACCGTGAAGGTCTCTCGGCGAAATACCAGCAGACCCAGGAAAAAACTGAAGATGGGCGACAAAGAGACGATAGGTACTACGCTGACAACGCTGCCCATGCCAAGCGCTGTGTTCAGCGACCAGATCGAAAAACCGTTAATGATTCCGCCGGCAAAGAACCACAATAATCCTGGGCGCCAGCGAATCATGCTCGCCTGGCGTCGCGCCCGACTGGCTGTTGTCGTGAGCGCGATCACCAGTGACACCGTGTAACCCACCAATCCCGCGAACAAGGGCTCGGGGACCTCGTCAAGACCGTACTTGGTAAACGCATGCCCTAATGCACGAAACGCGGCTGCACCAAGCGGTAATAACAATGCCCACAACGGCCAAACTGCTTTGGTTTTTCCCGGACGGGTCAAAAGCGCAATCGCAAACACAATCACGAGAGTACCGGCCAACACGGGTGGGGTGAACGACTCTCCCAGCAGGGTAACGGCAAACAGTGCCGCGAAGAGCGGGGCTGTCGAGGCAAGCGTTGTCGTCAACGTTGGGCCCAAATGCCGCACACCGGCAAGTGCCAGATTGGCCGAGAGAAAAGGTCGGAACAACCCGATGGCAGCAAAAACAACCACCGCGGATGTTAACCAGTAAGCCTTGTGTAGAAACCAGGGAGCCATCAACCAGTACAACATCGAAGCGGCCAGAATCTGAATCAGTGTCCCAGTGCGGCTGTCTGCATAACGTAAACCCAGATTCTGAAACTGCACGCTGACAGCGAACAGGAAGGCCGAGGTAAAGGCGAGGAGTGTTGGCGAAAGAATTGAAAGTCTCGCTCGTATCAGAAGATGGGATCAACCATCGTAGTTCTGTTGCCCGACGTCTCGATGCCACGTTCGATAGAGATGGCGCCGCGCTTGAGGCCCAGCTGCATCAGTAAACCCGCTGCGATAGTGTCCGATATCAAGGTTATTCAAGTACTGTAACTGTCCCCGTTCAAGGGGTGCCTCAACCCACATGTCCGATGTAGCAAGCACTTCTTCTACCGCGTCGAGTGCGTCATCGAGGTCTTTGGGTAGGTCACGACCCGCGACGTCATAACCCTTGCGCACTAGAGAAACATTAACGCGGGCCTGCAAACGCTTACCGTCCCATGCGAAGAACGGCATTTCTACAGTGGGGGCCGCACCTTTGGCGTGTTCACCCTGGCGATCAAACAGCAGCGGTTGATATAACCGGGCCAATAGTTCGGGATAGCGTTCCAACAATCGGTTGTGCAAGGTGTAAAGACTGCAAAACCGACTAATGCCGCCCTCCATCGCGGGCTGGCGACAGAACAAGCCGACGTAATGCGGTGGACTCCGACCAAAGGCATTGTCGGTATGGAAGAAGAGCTCGACCCGCGTGCGCGATCCACGCACGCCGTAACGGTATGCCTCACCTGTGTCAGTCACTTCGTACAACATATCCCCTTGCCAAGTCTGGGCCACAGGCCGACCCAACCACTGGCCGATCACCCAGAAACACGCGACCAAATCCGGCACCGGGTATTGGTCTATCGGTAGACCATCGAGAACACAAAAACCGCAACCCCTGTCCAGCCGCTCGCGCACTCCAACCATGCATTGAGCCAGATGGGGCGCGTTTTGTGCACTCGCTGTGTGCAAGGAATAGGGCACTGGGCTGGTACCGAACCCCTTTGCCATCTGCCCGATCTCGGCAATCGATTCCGGCGACAGGACGACCGACCAATCCTCGACACCAAGATCCACCGACATCCAGGCTCGTGGAGCCGGCACCACATCAGTGAGCATACTCCCGGCATCAGTGACTTGATTGATAACTGGCATTAGTTCAAAACGTGGTCTAGCGAGTAAAAGAAGTCTGATAAAGCCTCGTCGGTCATGAGATGCCTCGTCGGTCATCGATAGATGCATCACCAATGGGCTTGCTGCATTGTAGCGCTATAACCGATGCATCCGCGTTGTATAGTGGCGTGATACCCGGTCAGGCTTTCGCCAACAATCAAGGCTAAACGACCCCGTTCTAGAGGATAAAAAGATGCGAATCAATTACACGACCCAAGTGACTCGAATCGACGGCACTGAAGCCGACCTTTCGGATTACTCCGGGCAGGTACTGCTAATTGTGAATACAGCTAGCGCGTGTGGCTATACCCCGCAATATCGCGGACTCCAAGCACTCTACCAGCGTTTCAAAGACCAGGGGTTTTCGGTGCTCGGCTTTCCGTGTAACCAATTCGGTGGCCAGGAGCCCGGCCCGGCTGATGAAATTCGAGATTTCTGTGAGCAAAAGTTCTCAGTCACCTTTCCACTATTCGCGAAAATTGACGTCAACGGGACAGGTACTCATCCACTCTACCAACAACTGAAGTCTGCCAAACCCGGACTGCTCGGAAGCCAAGACATCAAATGGAACTTCACCAAGTTCCTGGTCTCACGAGACGGTGAAGTGCAAGAACGGTATGGCTCGCAGAAGGACCCGAACGACCTCGAGCCAGCTGTTCTCGAGGCGCTCGGCGAGGGCGGGACGGGCCATTAAAAGCCCACACTGGGAGTCTCTGGCACGCTAATAGCGCCACGATCGACACTCTCCAAACGATCAAACATCAGCCCTATGATAATAAAATATCAATTAAAACAATTAGTTATATTCCTATTACTCACCAAGTTCAGTATTTCTCGTAATTGACTAATCAATTAAATCCTAATATATTAATGAGTCCGCCTAGCTAGGCAATACCGGAGGTGACAATCGTGCACTTCATTGAGACGCTGCGTCGTTGGGTTGGGGCTCTGACCGATCTTGGTCTGGTCCTCATAGCACTGGGTGTAATACTGCAAATCTTGTTCGGTAGTAGTAATGGTGCAGTACCATTCCTGCCAGTCGATGTCATCGGCAGTGTGGTGGGCTTAGTTAAAGGACTGGGCGCCGAAGGGCTGGTCGGTTTAGTTGCTCTCGGTATCATTGCCTGGACATTTAACAGGCAGTCTCGTTAGACCTGTACAGTTAATTGGTCATTGGAAAAGGGGACTGGCAACAGTCCCCTTTTTCTTTGTCTGATAAAACCCCACCGGCCCGAGTCTTTTCCTATCGCCGCTGGCCTCATCGGGCCACGCGGGTACGCCTCAGTAGATATTTCGCTCCACCAACGGCTGGTGCTGCGCCACCCGCTGGTAACCCAGACGCGCCAGGTCAAGCGTGCGATAGTGACCGTAGATCAGCAGCTCAGAGATAGCGCGACCCACAGCCGGACTCTGTTGAACCCCGTGTCCTGAAAAACCATTCGCCAATACCAGGTTATCGTACGCATCGTGGTAGCCCAGCAACGCGTTCTGGTCAAGGACATTAAAGGCATAATGCCCGGTCCATCCACCGCTCGCCTTGATCGCCTCAAACGCCGGCACTCGATGGGCCAGCATGGGCCAGAGATCTCGCTCGAACAAGTCGTGATCCATCTCAAAATCGAGGCAATCGGGATCATCCTCTGGCTTGGGTGACATCCCACAGATAAAGCCCGCGCCTTCCGGGCGAAAGTAAACACCGGTCGGGTCAAACACCAGCGGACAATCAGGTATCGTCGCCCGGCACTCGAAGCGAACGATTTGACGCTTTCGTGGGCGCACGGGAAGGTCCGTGCCCGCCATTTGTGCAATCTGGTGGGCGCGTGCGCCTGCCGCATTGACCACCGTGTCACAGCTCACGACATCACCGCTCTCGAGTTCAACTGCGCTAATTCGTGCACCGGCTCGTTTCAAACCGACCACTCGGGCTTCCCGGTAATCTGCCCCCAGGCTGACCGCCTTGCGCCGAAACCCCTGCAACAAGGCGTAAGGGTCAATCCAACCTTCGTTTCGTGCACCAAAAGCACCCACCACCAGGTCTGCCACATTCAGCCAGGGGAATCGTGCAGTCAACGCCGCCTGGTCAAGACGCAAAGTGTCGACCCCTTCGTCACGTTGCACCGCAAGATTCTCATCCAACAGCGCCTGTCCAGATGCCGAAGCCAAAATGAGATAACCCGCCTCCCGGAATCCCAGCACCGGCCCCTCCCCGTCCACTGCCAGTCTCTCGGCCGCACTCGCATAAAACTCGAGGCCAAATTTTGCAATGGCAATGTTCTCAGGCACCGAATATTGCAGCCGAATACCGCCCAGTGAGCGCGGGGTAGAGGCGAACTGGTAGCTGGGGTCCTGCTCCAACACCACCACCTTGCCGTCAAAATCAGCCGATGAACACAGGAAATAGGCAATCGCGCTGCCGATCACACCGCCCCCAATGATTAGCACATCGGCATGGTTTGACATCAGATCAGATGCCTGGTGGTAACAACCGAATGTTGAGCTGACGCTCGCACCAATGCGCATGCCGCAACAACTCACCCTCGCCAAACGAACCGGCAGCGAGTTGGATACCCAGGGGCAGCCCCGATGCCGCAAGGCCCGTCGGGAGTGTGATGGTGGGTAGACCACAAGCGGTCCAGGGACCCTGAAAAAGCGTATCCCCCGTGTTGGTCAAATCCGCCAAGGCCGGAGTCGGTGTCGATGGGGTCATCAACACATCGACCGCGGCTGCCAAGCGCCGCGCATCGGCTGTAAAAGCGAGTCGACGCTCCAACGCACGGCTGTAAGTCAAACCATCAGTCGCGAGGCCCCGTTCAATAAGATCGCGCAGCATCGGACCGTAATCGTTGGCCCGCTGCCGGTACATCGGTTCGTGAAAGGTCGCTGCCTCCACCGCCATGATCACCACCTGGTCCTCCATCGATTCGGCAAAACTCCCTGGTAACGACAACGTCACCACCTCCGCCCCGGCACCGGCGAGCACTGCCGACACCGACTCGATGTGCTCGCGTGTCTCCACATCGGCATTATCGAAAAAGAAGTCTTTCAACAGCCCGATGCGCGGCGGACCACCTTGATCCAGAGCGGCCAGATAATCCGGCACCGCGTCAGTCGCACAAACCGGATCACCGCTATCGGTACCGGCCATCACCTGCAACACGAGGGCCGCATCTTCAACCGAGCGCGTCATCCAACCCACGTGATCCAAAGACCAACTAACAGGAATCACGCCATGTCGACTGACCCGACCGAAAGTGGGCTTAAGACCCACAATGCCGTTGTAAGCAGCAGGTCTTAGCACGGAGCCGCGGGTCTGCGAACCAAAAGCCACCGCGCAATGTCGAGCAGCCACCGCCACCGCCGAACCGCTGCTGGATCCGCCCGGCGTGTGCGCCGCATTCCATGGATTAATTGTCGGTGAAGGGTCACTGCAAGCAAACTCGGTGGTCACTGTCTTGCCAAGAATAATTGCACCCGCGGCTTTGAGTCGCACCACGCTAGTCGCGTCCTCATCGGGTACATGGTTGGCGTACACCTTGGAGCACGCGGTGGTTGGGATGCCCGCAGTACAGTAAATGTCCTTGAGCGCGACGGGCACGCCGTGCAGCGCTCCTTTGCCATCCCCCTTCCGGTGCGCTGCGTCACAGGTTTCGGCGGCTGCGAGGACCGCATCCCGATCGAGGTAAACCCACGCTTTGAGTTCGCTGTGCGCCTCGATTCGTGCCAGTAAAACCTCGGCCAATTCCACAGAGGATAACGAGCCCTCACGAATTTTCTTAGCCGACTCGGCAACACCCAGTTCATGTATTTCGGTCATGTGGTCCCCTGTCCAGGCTATCCTATTCCAACAAACTGACGCTCGCCAGTGTAACCATCAGTGACGGATGCATTTCGAACTGGACGACCCGGATTCCTTCCGGTTAGGGTGACACCATGGACAATCGCTCACCCCCAGCCAAATTTCTCAAACTCTGGCCTACGCTACTGATGCATGATCAATTGCCTGACGCCCAAACACCAAACCGACTCCTCGCAGAAGAGATCGAACGCCGCGATGCAGCCGAGGGCGACATGACAACTGCTTATCGCGATCACAACTTCTTTGAATCCGAACAGCCCGCCATCGGCTGGCTACGCGAGTGCATCAACCAGGCCGTAATCCGCTATCTCAAACAAACAGCTGTCGACTACCCGCTTGAATGGCATCTCCAAGGTTGGCCCAATCTCAATCGGTTTGGCGACTACCACAACCTGCACAACCACCCACACGCCTGATTATCGGGCACGTACTATATCGCTGTACCTAACGAGATCGAACCGTTACCAGGCCGCGATGACCGCACTCCTGGAGCGATCTCTTTTTTTGACCCCCGGCCCCAAGCCAACATGACGGCCATCCGACACGACCCGCAGGTCGATCCAGAGCATCGTGTTCAGCCGGCACCCGGCATGATCCTCCTGTGGCCCGCCTTTCTTCATCACCTGGTGCACCCCAACCTGTCCCAGACACCGCGTATTTCCATCTCGTTTAACATCGTGTTAAAACAATCCAGCGCACATCTCCCCCATCAGTAACCCTCTGTATCAGGGAACCAGCACCGAGTCAGTCCGGCATTTTGTCGAATGCCTTGATCTCGTCATCGATCGGTGTTGAAGATAGCCTGCGACCCGTATACACATTGGCGCTTGGCTGAAACCAGCTGGCGTCGGTGATCGTACCCACGCGGATACCCTGCCGACCAGGATTGGCACTATTGCGGGTAAACAATTGAGAGCCACACTTAGGGCAGAAGTACTTGGTGGCCGTATTGCCACGATCGGTCTCGTGCGAAAAAGAATGCAACTCCCCTGAGTTGACCTTTAACGCAGTTTCACTGACAAAGACCAAACTCGCATAGACGCCGCCACCGGAACGACGGCAATCATTGCAATGACAGTTGGCCTGGAACACCGGTTCACTCTCACACGCGTACTCAACCGCACCACACAGACAACGGCCACTAAATTCATGGGCCATACGCGTTTCCTTTGTTGATCGCGGGCAAATGAGAATACTGCGTCACCTTGATCTAAGCCACCACATCATTCTTACATAGTGCAATCAAGCAACCACCGCTCACAGACGCCACAGTCAATTCACGCTCTGCAAGATTGGAAGCCACAGGGCCAGCTGTGGAAACTTCATGACAAGAGCAAGCGCCAGTATTTGCAAGCCCATAAAAGGCCATAGGGAGTTGTAGATATCCTGCAGCGTGATTTCTGGCGGTGCCACCCCCTTAAGATAAAAAGCAGCGGGTCCAAAGGGCGGAGACAAGTAGGAAATCTGCATATTCATGCAAAATAGGATGCCAAACCAAATGGCAGCCCATTGGGGGTCGAGTCCAAATTCGGGCGCCAGGTCCCGCACAATCGGCACAAAAATCGGCATGGTCAACAACATGATGCCAACCCAGTCGATGAAGAAGCCGAGCACCAGGAGAATACCCATCATGATAAGCAGGATGACGATAGGTGCAAAAGGCAGCCCCGTCATCAAATCCCTAACGAAA
>Ga0187827_10008866_pt1 | contig 10795 bp, 12 predicted proteins | sample ETNtaG_39_FD_167969 | JGI IMG/M metagenome (GOLD analysis project Ga0187827, IMG submission 167969) | Marine microbial and viral communities from oxygen minimum zone, Eastern Pacific Ocean - ETNP2014_SV_150_PacBio MetaG (Illumina Assembly) | ecosystem: Environmental > Aquatic > Marine > Hypoxic... | reverse complement strand
TTTAGTCAAATACTTCGTAACCCCAAGCTTTTTTAATAAGCACCATAAATCTAACTTCTCTATCTTTAAGCTCTCCATTGCATATTGCTACCTCTTTGAATAACTCTTTTCCAAGTCTTCGATTTTGATCATCTTGAATATTTCCACAATAGAATTCTCGAGCCGCATCAAGATCATCCCTGAATTTTTTGCTTATCTCTTCTGCTGCTTCATGAACATTAAATTCAACTTTTAATCTCTTAGATATTTCAATTATTTTCGCCGTTTCTGTTTTATCTAACTTATGGTCAGACAATGCCATACATACGCACAAATAAAGAATATTAGTTTTTTCCGACATATTTATCTATCCATTCATAAAAAATAAAACAATAATGACTAATGCAGCGATGGCTACATAAATGATTGGTTTATTAGTTTTTTTATCTGTAGTTTCTACATCTATTTCTTTTTTTAAACTTTCAACAGTATCATCTTTAAAAATATCTTCTGAACTTGTTTCTTCATAAGTTTCAAATTCTTCAGATTGATCAAAGTCCTCTTCGATATTTCTTGGTGATTTTTTTGATTTAATTTCTTTAAGGTTACTTTTTTTCTTATCTTTTATTGTTATTTCTTTATTTTGATTTTTTTTTTTTGAACCACTACACTCATGATAATCATTTGATTTAAAATCAAATGGAACATGGTGACCTGCGGGCATTTTTCTGATACTTATTTTTTCTCCACAAAACTTACAATTTGTTATTACAGCCATTATGTTTCTAGTTTACTTTTCTCACATCTGGGATCAATACATCTGTTATGATGGATTGCAGGATATGTTTTGCAATTAGGACAAAATTTAGCTTCACCTTTGCAATGCGGCTCTAAACTACATCTCCACGCATATCCATTAATCCTCTTTGGACGTTTCAAATATAATTTTCCTTTTGTGCAACTGGGACATGAAAGTAAGGCTTTATTTATAATGCTTTTTTCATCGTAAGTTACTTCAGGATATGTTTTAAGTTCTTCTATAAATTCAGATGGAAAATAATTATTAGCACAAAGAATAACTTTTTGCTTTGCTCTTGTTAAAGCAACATATAAAACTCGCCTTTCCTCTGCATTTTTAAAATCTTGCTCCCCTGGTCTTACTAAATTCATTATAGGATCATTTTCAATATAACCTGGAAAACCATACTTGCCAGCTTCAAGATTTAACACCACTACTGCATCTGCACCCAATCCTTTAGATTTATGAATAGTTAAAAATTTAAAATTAAGTTTTTTAAATTTCATTTTATGGTCCTCTGGTATAGCTGGGAAAATACCATTTTTATTTGCAATTCGATTATACCTCCCTAATAATAGCACGTCCCATTTTTTATCATTGGGTCTCAAAGAATTGATTTCTGCATAAACTTCTAATAAATGATTTTGTTGACCAGGATCTATGCCCATGATTTCAATTGTTTTTTTAATCTTGCTTGGTCTTGAAATAATATTTTTTTTAAGTTGAAAGGGATTTTTTTGAATAAATCTTGATGATACATCGAGTATAGGTTGGGTGAATCTAAAACTTTTGTCCAAATCAACTCTGGCTGCTTTTCCAAAAATTTTTTCGAAATCGAATGTATATTTAATATCACTGCCATTAAAAGCATATATAGATTGCCAATCATCTCCAACACACATTATTCTACAATCTTTTTGCTGGTCAATTATTGCTTTTAGAAATCTATATCTTCCTCTTGATATATCTTGATACTCATCAACAATGATTCTTTTAAATTTAGTCTTAAATTCATCATTTTTTAATTTTGCTGTAGCTATTTTAAGTAAATCTGCAAAATCAACTTCCTGTTTTTTCTTTAAATAATTTTGATATCTATTGAACACATCGTAAAATAATTCTAAAAATACTTTATATCTCTCTTGTTCGTTAATTTCTATTTTTGACAAACTTTTCAGCATTTCTTCTTTTGTATACTGACCCTCTTTATAAATGCCTAAAAAATCAGAAACTAAAGAAACTAATCTTTTATTTACTTCTTCTCTCTCAAATAATAGTTTTTCAATTTCAGGATCATTTGGATTAGGTTCAATTCCATTTTGAATTAATTTTTTTTCCAAATCCTTTAAAATTACACCTTCCATTCTCTCCCAAGAATATGTTTCTATTAAAATTGTATTTTTCCTTTTGTGAAGATTGCGTTTCCATGTAATTTGACGATTGTAACCTTCTTCACTAATTTGTGGGGCAGTTTTTCCTTCTCTATCAATTCCAAAATGTTCTAAATAAAATCCATTTTCAATTTGTTTTTTTGATGTACCAAATAATTTAAAATCTGGTCTATATTGACCTCTTTTTCTTGAACTTGTGTTATGTTCATAAGGAAATTCATATTCATAATAAATGCCATTGAGAAATAACCAGTCAGCAATTAGCAATTCTTCGAATGATTTTACTTTTTCACCTTTGAGCGTATCGAGTTCAAATTTTCTCATATATTCAAAATAATCACTGTCACTCTTGAAATCTTCTAAATATTTTGCTGGAAACCTGTGTTTTGAGATAAAATTAAATATTTTTGTTTTTGAATTTTTATCTTTTAGCATTGATCTTAAAATGTCTGTGAATAAAACCATTTTAGCTTTCTCATATGCTGCACGATCAGAAATTTTAAGTTTTCTACCCTTAATACTTTCAATTGTTTTTTTTCCTGTAGAGTGAAAAGTTCTTATTTCTATGTCAATTCCAGTTTTCTTTTTTACTCTATCTCTCATTTCCTGTGCGGCAGCTTTGCCAAATGCTAATGCTAATATTTCATTATTTTTTATTTCATTTTTTGTTACGAGATAAGAAACCTTGCCAACAACTGTTGAGGTTTTTCCAGTTCCCGCTCCAGCTACAACTAAAGTTGAATCTTCATCCGTAACAATGGCTTTTCTTTGAGCTAGTGTTAGAGGGTTATCTTCTATCTTATCAAAAAGTGATTTAAATTTTTTAATTTCTTGTGCAACAAAATATTTATTTTTTGAATCGATAGTTGTTTCCATGTTTTTATAAAATTTAAGGATTTTTAATTCAGTTATACCTAAAGAATTTTTATTAAATTTTTTTAAAAATTTTAAAATTTCTTTATTTTCTATTATCCATTTTTCTATTTTTTTATGATTTATATATTTTTTACAAATTGTTAAATTTAAAATATCTTCATAAGCTTTTTTAATAATCTCTAAATTTTTAAGGATAAAAATATAATAATTAGATTGATTTTTAGTTAATTTATTAATCTTTTGTATAGATTTTTCGAAAACAACATCTATATCATTAAAAAATATTCCTTTTTTTAATTTGATATTTGTTATCTTTTTTTGGTCAAATTGATTGTTTTTATTATGACTTACTGAAATTAAATAATTTTTTATATTTAACCTAAGCTCTTTTGCTCCAAATAATTTTTGAAAAAAATTCGGTTTAACTTTATGGAGAGTTTCCATAATCACTGATCTTAGCACTAATATTTAAGTGAGTCAGGTGCGTGAATCGGTGGCAGTTATTGTTTGATATGGATCAATACAAATAGAGACAGTTATTTCATTTAAATAAAAAATACGAAATCGTAGTCACTATCAAAACAATAATTACCCAAATTGAAAGATTGGCAAGAAGTTGCTTTAGTTTGGAATTTGAGTGTAAAAAACTAGGTAGTACTAATATCAACACTCCAACTAGGTAGATTATAGGAATTATTTGATCAAAATTCATTTAAGAAAAACTTATAGAGATAGTTTTTTCATTTTCTACATAGTGACATCAGCTTAACAATCATTGAAGAATCAATTTTTTCAATTGAGCTTGAAATTTGAGCTTTTCTTAACATTTCATGAAGTGATCTCCCAAGATGATTAATTGTGCAGGGAATATCTTTTCCTTCAAAGAGAACTTTTTTTCTAAAACCATACCTGTGAGGATAATCTATTTTATCTTCTATCCAAATTTTAGGGCTTTTAGAATAATAATAATTTTTAGTCACTATAAGACCATAAATTTCCTCATAGGCACCCTTGTGTTTTGCGGAAGGATTTCTTCCTCCTTTAACAGAAATTGAAGATTTAAAATTTCTAGCGACTATAACTATATCTCCCTTTTTAACTTGCTTTAATATATCTAAAGAATTTTTTTTTAACGTTTCAGGAAAACCGTCCGTTCCAGCATCAAAAGATCTTTTTCTATTAATCAAACCAGTACCTTTTGATCGCATATAATAAATAAAAATTTGTGGTTCTTTATTTCTAACTATATTTTTTTTGACACTTTGAAGCGTCTCTTTTGCAATATTTCCAGAGTCTTTTTCAAACCACGCAAGAAAATCATCTTTTTTAATTTCAACTTGTTCAACGGGAAAGCTTTCCTTGTCTTTTTCTAAAACAATTAAAAAACCATTATTTTCTACTAAAACAGAAATATCATGGCCATGATGATCAAAGTTTGATGTGTTCCACTCCACCTCTGCAGGAACAATAGTTCCATCGTCTAATTCATTTTTTTGAATATCTGGATAAGAGTCAAATGGAAGGTTATGTTGAGCCGATTTAATTCTCCTGCCATCTCTCAAAGTATATTTTGAACAATTTTCAGTCCAATATTTGATGAGTATTTTTTCTTCTAACCACTTTTTCACTTGTTTTTATTTCTCGTTTCTTCGTTGATCTTATCCAAATATACCCTGATTTTTTCTTTTTCTGTAACGTGTCTTGATTCTTTTAATTGTTTTTCTACTACCTTTTTTCTTTTTTTAGCTAAGGACGATTTAATTAATGGAATACTCAATAAAGCTAATGGAACAACTATAAGGCAGGCAATAATGGTGGGCGCTGTCATTTATTTTTTTTTCTCCATTCCCAAGGGTATTCGAATTTCATAGTCCAAATTCCTAGTTTGTTGGTTTTTGCGTATTCTTCATCTTTTGCATATTTTTTTTTGGAATATTTTGGCCAGTCAAATGCATGCCCATTTCTAACCATAAATATTGATAAACTTTCATCATTAATAAAACATTCTGCTAAAGTTCTACCAAAAAAATCCTTGTCTTTTTCCCTTTCACAAGAAATGGAATTGGTTCCTATTTTTTCTTTAAGTTTTTCTTTTGATAATTCTCCACAAAAAACTTTTTTCTCATTCAAATAACATACCTGCTTTCTTTCGGGTGCATCGATGCCTGAAAAACGAATTTTCTCACCATTAATCTTGATTGTGTCTCCATCAACTATTCTTAAATCGTCTGCAAAACCAGTGTTGCACCACAACAAACACAGAGCTATGATCATTAAAAATCTTTTAGTCATTGGTTCATAATGTATAAAGCAATTAATAAAGCAGCAATTTCGATAATGACGATTGTTTCAAACATTATTAAAGACCTCTATTTTTTGCTCTTTTTAATATGTACTCAGCCTTTGAAAATTTCTTTACTTCGGTGATCAATTTTTTATCGATGGAATCGTAATCTGTTTTTAAAATTTTTGAAAAGTATAAAACAGCAATATATCCAGATATAATACCTATCCATACAGGTCCACCTACAAAATAAGAAGTTCCAATAAAAATTAGTGATAAACCAGATCCTTTAGATAAATTTTGAATTAATTTTTGATCTTGGTCTTTGTGTTTTCTTTTAACCAAATAAACTGTAATCGTAACCAAGGCAACGACAATACTTAGAGGATTCCCTGCTATAATTCCTGAAGTTAAAAGATTGCCAACGAGCATCTGGATATGTCTGGCATCGTTTTTCTTTAGCGCAAAAATAACTGCTATAAAAGACAACGAGCCAGCAATAAATTCCATTGTATTTATAGAATGAGCATCTAAAAGCCAATTTTTTGATATTCCAAATGTACTAGCAACGTTAGCGGCCTTGTCCATGCTTTCTGGTGTCGTTGTCCATAATGGCATGCCTCGGGGTGTTTGCATGTCTTTTAAAAATTCTTTTACCCATGCAACATTTTCCTCTAAAGGTGTGTCTTCGCTTAAAGCATCTTTAACAGCTTTTCGAGAACCCCATAACGTATGCGTTCCATCAAAATGTCTATGGTAAGAACCACCAATTCCCTCTGAGATATATTTTTCATCCATTTTTTCGCTATAAGCGGTTGGTACATCATCAATTAAATTTTTAGTTAAACCGTCTAGTTGCTTATGAGCATCGGATGCTAATAAATTGTTCAACCATTTTGCAGAATATTTGGTTGTCTCGGTGGTTTTTTCTCCTAAGTATTTTCCAGTTTTTTTTATAGAATCAGAAGTTATAGTTGTATAAACTCCCTTAAGGATACGTTTTAAAAATCTAAATATTTTAATAAATATTTCCATAAATCAATAAGTTGAATATCTCGCGCTAAAAAAAACATTAGAATACTTATAAAAATTAATAGACAAAAAAATAAAGATAGAAAAACAATTTTTCTTTTTAAATTTTTTTTAGAAAGAAAATAATTATAAGTAGAGAGATCGTTTCTATTATTGGCTACTTTTTCTAAAACACTCGGAGAATATTTAATTTTATTTTTCTGTAAAATTTTACTGATTACTGCTAATCTTAAATTAAGAATTTTATTTTCTAAAATACTTTTATCAATCATTTTTAAATTCTTTAAGGTAATCTATATATTTAATGTCAAAAGCGTAATTTGTAAAAATATACTCAACGGTTTTTTGTTTTAAATTTATATATTCCCTTGTATTAATTGTTTCATTTTCTAAAAAAAGCCTAACTTCATGACGACAGTCTCTTCGCAAAGTTAAATTATTGTGTTCAAGATCTATTGCTTTTTTACTGTCTTCAAGAAGAGGTTGGAATTTTAATATAAATTTGTCTTTAGAAATTAATTTAAGAGTGTTGTTCCTAAAATCTTCATTTGTACTAAAAATGCTTTGGTCTAAACGCAACATTTTATATTGTTCTCTATAAATTTGTTTGTTGTAGTCAGGTATTACGGCTAAATGATTTTTATCTATCATTAGAATGTTGAATATCCTGTCAGATTTTTCATAGTCTGGATTATTGGGCCAATTCTTTGGCCAACATGGAGGATTTCTTCCTAGACCTTCATCCCCTATTTTTAATTGATCAATTTCATTTGTAAGTTCTTTAATTTCTTTTTTTGCGGCTATTAATTGATCTTGTAAATCAGGTACTGTGGTTTTATCTGGAAAATTAGGATAAAGATCTCTAAATACTTCGGGAGTAATTGCTCCTGTTATCTTCTGCCATTCCGCCGATTCTTTGTCTTTTTTATCTGAAATGAACCACAATAACAGAAGAAGAATAAATAAAATAAGTAAAATTAATTCAGTTAATGTAAAATTAAATACCTGTCCTCTGCGAAAAGAATGAATATTTGGCATTATTTTCTTTTAAGTTTAGAAACAATTAGATCTGACATACTTGCCATATTAGAATACATCTTTTGTAGAGCAGTTTGTGAATCGTCAATTGATTTGTATATCTCCTTTTTATTCTTCGAAATTTCTTGAAGATCTGTTGACACAATATTCTTTATTTTTGTTAACTCTTCTGCAGTTGATATCATTGAATGTTGTACGGTACTTATAACGTTCTGTAAATTTGCAAGCTCTTTTGAAGGGTTATTTTTAGATAAGTTAGAATTTAGGTTTTCTAATGAACTCTCCAAAGAGTTAGCTTTTGAAGAAATATTTTGTAAGTTAGTATTAAAGTTTTCAGTAGAGGAATTTAAATCTTCAAGCGATTTTTCTAAATGGGTCGATTTATTAACTAAAGCTGTTGACGCTTTATTAATATTTTTTATTATGTTGCTAGAAGCTTTTGCAAACTCGTCAAGATTTTCTTTTAAAAAAGCAATAAGCTCTAAGGTGTTTTTTTCAAGTGTTTCACTAGTTTTGCGGGTTACTTCATCAATAAAACCTCGGAAAGTTTCTATTGATGCATCCAAATGTATTTTTAAATTTACTGCCGTATCAGTTAATTGTTGTTCTGTTATTTCAGAAACATCTTCCTTGGTGGATATAAATTGTGTCATAAAGACTCTAATTATGATTCCAACAACTGTGGTAATTAATGCAATTGAAAATTTTGCAATGATCTTTTCCTGGTCGGGACTTTTAGAGATTTCAAATAAAGCTATTATTAAAGCAACTAAAGTAAGTATAAAACCTAAATAATAAACACTATCTCCGAGCTGCTCGTTATGAATAACATTTTTTCCTTTTGCAAAAATAAAAACAGCATAAAAGAAAACAACAAGAGCTGGGATTAACATTTTTAAAGCAAGGGAACCAATAAAACCAACTAAAATTACCGAAATAATTCCTAAAATAGTGAAAACGATAAAAACATTTCTGATGTTTTTAGCACCGATAACTCTAATTCCAACTGTTGGAATATTTTTTTTTTCCATTATGATCCTATTCTATGAAAATCTAATTTATGATCATCAATATGATCAAAATATCCGTTCCAAAAATCTTCTATTTTTTTACCGCATTGTTCATTGTCATGTCTTTTGTAACAATATAATTCCACATCAACTATATTTCTTAGACTGGTATAAACCTCTTTGGAATATGGGGTTTTTATAAATTTTTTTAAATCAATGTTTTGGGAGTTATAAAATGAATACTCGTTAGTATGGTGCATGAAATCCGAAAAAATTATTAATTTATTGACATATCTGCTTTTAGAATGTTTAAAGTTTTTTATACTAACCACATTAATCATTTCAAAAATTGGAGAACTTGGACTACTGGTTTTCCGCATTATTTCATCAATTATTGGATTTATGATTTCATTAAAATTTTTATTCCAATTATCCATATATTTTTTTACAGTAACGGTTATTCCCATTTTTCCGAAAATATTTAGATTGCTGATATAGCCAGGATTACATCTTTCAACTTTTGCCTTGATATTGGTTCCTTTAGGGTCGTCCGTTATTACATAAATGGATAATCTGCTATATTTTGGTACGTTTTTTTTAATTTTTTCCAAAAATTTTCTAGCGTCCTTTTCAACAATTGGTTTGTCTTTGCTAGTATCAGTTTGATCAAATAATACAACGTGTTCAGAATATACGCCTTGTATTGGACATCCATTTGCATCTAACTCAGGATTATTAAAACTATCCCATATCATCCATCCTACGTAAAGAATGGCTATCAATCCTATAACAAGAAAAATCAGTGAGGCTTTTCTGTCAGCGATTTTTTTTTCTTTGTCAAAAAAATCAACCATAAAAATTATCCTTTTAATACTTCAAAATGGTAGTCTCTAAGATCTTTAACTTTTTTTATTGCATCTTCATAAGAGCTTTCAATGTGAGCTACAATATCTTGTTGTTTTTCAGAAATTGTTTCGATTGTATTCTTCAATTTAGAAACCATTTTTTCCTGATCATCAACATCTATATTAAGATTAACTGTATCTTCAAGAGTAAAAGGTTTTTCAAAATATTTTGGTTCATGATCGTTTCTGTGTCTAATATTTACAGCGCGATAATGCATTACGGCCTGTTTGCACTCACTATTTATTTTACTAATGTGAATATTGTACCTCTCTTTAAGAGTAGAAAATATATCAAGCATTGCCTTAACTGATCTGTACTTAGTTCTTATATCTTGAAAGAGCATTCGAATTTCTCTTATTTTATTATTTTTTTCTTTCGTGCAATCCTCATAATACTTCCAATGTTCACTGGCATATTTTTTCATTGTGTCATCACTATTTTTCTGAACTTTTCCATATCCAGGATAAGGATCGTTAGAATTATATCCACTGGCTATTCCTGCTATTGTAAATACGATACCAAGAAGTAATAAGGCAAATGAAAGAATATCATCAATGCCAAAAGGATTGGTAAAAGCATTTTGAAAAACATTGGTCAATTTTATTTCTGTATTTTCATCAACAGATAACCTTGCCGCTTCACGGTAGTGTGCGCAAAAAAGATTTACAATCAAACAATAAATTGTGTAAAGTAACATGCTAAAACGTGTCCAATACTTATTGGCATTATGAATATGATTTTTGTGAGGTAAGACATATTTCCCATATGCATATCCTACCCAAACATTAAAAAAAGAAATTAATACTGCTATTTGGAATCCACCAACTAACCCTTTAGTGGTCACTTCTTTTAAAAAAACTCCATTAATAATCGATTCGCCAACAAAGGCAGCTAAGGCAGTAGCAATATATAATCTTATTGAATCTGGATAAGCTGCTCTTCTGTTTAAAGAATTTTTCTTTCTAAATTCTTTATATCTATTTACAGCCTCTGCAATTCTTTCGTCGATGAAATATTTAAAATTTTTTGCTTCTTTCTTTTTTTCATTAAACCAGTTAGTGGTTTCTTTGTTAAAATTATCAATTTTAGCTTCTATGAGCATTATTTTACTATTATCAATATTTTGCCTTACATTATTTGCATATTCGCTAGCAAGTCCTTTTGAATCTTGATTTAATCGTTGGTAAAAACCTTTAATCTTTTCTTCGGTCGCATCTAATGTTTTTCGATTGGTTCTTGGTAGATTTTTTTCACCATCCATTTTAGCAAACTCATCGATTTTCAAATCTTTAATAACACTATTAAGTGTATTTATTCTTGGAAAAGAAAAAGGTTCCCTGAAATCTAACTCTGTAGAAAATAAATTCCTTATGCCTGACCATACGTTTTTAAAAACCATCGTTATAACCTAACAAATATGCTCTCTTGAGTCAGTAATAGTAATGATCTTTGATTTGAGTCAGCAATAGTGATTATCTTT
>Ga0187827_10008859_pt1 | contig 10798 bp, 10 predicted proteins | sample ETNtaG_39_FD_167969 | JGI IMG/M metagenome (GOLD analysis project Ga0187827, IMG submission 167969) | Marine microbial and viral communities from oxygen minimum zone, Eastern Pacific Ocean - ETNP2014_SV_150_PacBio MetaG (Illumina Assembly) | ecosystem: Environmental > Aquatic > Marine > Hypoxic... | reverse complement strand
ATTGCATTTCCTATTCCTAAAATTTTCATATTAAGCTTTTTTTGTTTTTATTGGTGATTTTCTATTAGGATAACAAGCAGTACAAATTTTACAAGTTAAACCATAACATTCTTTAGCCTTACAATATTCTCTTCCATAATAAATTATTTGAAGGTGAAGTTTATTCCAAGATTTTTTAGGGAATAATCTTTTTAAATCTTTCTCGGTTTGAACAACGTTTTTTCCATTAGTTAAGCCCCATCTTTGAGCTAGTCTATGAATGTGTGTATCTACAGGAAAAGCAGAAACTCCAAATCCCTGAGACATCACTACGCTTGCAGTTTTATGACCCACACCCTGAAGTTTTTCAAGTTCCTCAAAAGTTTGTGGAACTTTTCCTCCATGTTTTTCTATTAGTTGTTTTGAAAGTAAATAAACACTTTTAGCTTTCATTCTAAAAAAACCTAAACTTTTTATTAACTTTTCAATTTTTTTTCTTCCTAATTTTACAAAATGTTCAGGTTTATTATATTTTGGGTATATATTTTTCGTTGCATTATTTACGTTAACATCTGTAGTTTGTGCTGATAAAGCAACAGATACTAAAAGAGTAAATTTATTTTTATGTTTTAAAGGAATTGGTGTTTTTGGGTAAATCTTATTTAATATTTTTAATACTATTTTAGATCTTTGAACTTCATTCATTTAAAATTCAAAACGTCTCTCATTGAATAAAGGCCAGGTTTTTTATCCATTAACCACTTAGCTGCTGTGAATGCTCCTTCTGAATAAAGAGCTCTATCAAATGCTTCGTGATTTAATGTAATTATTTCTTTACCACTTGAGAAAGTTACTTCATGTTCACCGACAACTTCTCCTTTTCTTAATGAATTAAAATTTATTTTTTTTCCATAAGGAAAAGATTTTTTATTTAAATATTTTTTTCCCATTAATTTATAAAAGTTTTTATTTTTTCCAACAGCTATACCTTTTCCAAGCATTAAAGCTGTGCCCGAAGGATGATCTTTTTTATGTTTATGATGGATTTCAAAAACTTTGCTTAAAAAATTATTTCCAAGAGATTTAGATGCAATTTCAGTTAAATACATTAATAAGTTTATTCCTAAACTCATATTACCAGCTCTAAGTATTGGTATTTTTCTTGCATATTTTTTAATCAAGTTTTCTTCTTTTTTAGAAAATCCAGTTGTTCCAATAACTACTCTTTTTTTAAGTTTTGCTGCAATTTTTAAAACTTCAAATGTGCATTTAGGAACTGTGAAATCTATTATTAAATTAGCTTTTTTAAAGGCTTGCCCTGTATTTAAGCTAGGTTTAATTCCAGCAACTTTTTTATTAATAATTCTATTTTCTGTAAGAGCCACTATCTTAAAATTTTTATCGGATCTAGCAGATTTAACAATCTGTTGACCCATTCTTCCCATACACCCAGCGATAGCTAAATTAATTTTTTTCATTTCAAGATAAGGTATAAAACTATCATAACTGCTAAAACAATTATAGCCCAAATAGATAAATTTGTTAAAAACTGTTTTAATTTTGAATTAGATCTAAGAAATGTTGGGAGAACTAATATTAAAACAGCTATTAAAGATATTGCTGGGACGATTTCTTCCAATCCCATTTTTTAATTTTTCCAAAAACTCTTAGCTTTTTGAAAGAATTTTTTAATACTTGGATTTGATTTTTCATTTTCAATTTCTCTAAATTTTTCAAGCAATTCTTTTTGTTCACTATTTAATGAAACTGGAACTTCAGTATTAACCTGTACATAAAGATCACCAGTTCCACTTCCTCTCATATAAGGCATTCCTTTACCTTTCAATCTAAATTGTTTTCCACTTTGTGTTCCTGCAGGAATTTTAATTTTTGCTTTTCCACCATCAACTGTAGGTATTTCAATAGATGTTCCTAATGCTGCATCTGCAATAGATATTGGACATTCAAAAAATAAATTTTCATCTGATCTTTTAAATAAGTCATGCGAATAAACATTTATAAATAGATAAAGATCTCCATTTCCTGCTCCTCTGGAACCAGCTTCGCCTTTTCCCGCCAATCTAATTCTTGTACCATCATCGACACCTTTTGGAATTGTTACTGAAATTCTTTTTGATGCTTGTTGTTTTCCTTGTCCACCACAACTAGTACATGGATTTGTAATTTCCTCACCTGATCCTGAACATTGAGGGCAAGTTTGTTGAACGGTAAAAAACCCTTGACTTGATCTAACCTGACCATGACCACCACACATAGAGCATGAACCAACATTATGACCTGGTTTTGATCCTGATCCTTTGCATGTATCGCATTTTTCAGATGTTGAAAATTTAATGTCTTGTTTTTTTCCAGTATAAGCTTCTTCTAAAGTAATTGATAAATCATATCTTAAGTCAGAGCCTCTGCTGTTAGACTTTGTAGAGCGTCTTCCTTCACCAAAACCTTCTCCAAAAAAATCTTCAAATATGTCTGAAAAAGAACTAGAAAAATCAAAATTACCAAAACCACCTCTTCCACCACCACCATTTTCAAATGCTGCATGACCAAAGTTATCGTAACTTTGTTTACGCTCAGAGTTTGAGAGAACGTGGTAAGCCTCGGATGCTTCTTTAAATTTTTCTTCAGCTGCTTTATCACCTTTGTTTTTGTCTGGGTGATGCTTTACAGCTGATTTTCTATATGCTGATTTTATTTGATCTGGAGTTGCACTTTTATTTACACCTAAGACGTCGTAATAATCTCTTTTTGCCATAACTAATTAGACAAATAGTTGTTAGCTTAGGCGCTTTTTTCTTTATTATCGTCTTTTACTTCTTCAAAGTCTGCATCAACAACGTTATCGTCTTTTTTTCCTTCTTCTTTTACTTTTGCATCTTTTGGTGTGTCACCAGGTTTAGCACTTTGTTGAGATTTATAAATTGCTTCACCTAATTTCATCGAAGCTTGGACTAAATCTTGTATTTTTTTCTTAATGTCTTCAATATCAGTTCCTTTTAGCGCATTTCTCAAGTTGGCTGAGGCAGTTTCAATTGCTTTTTTATCAGCATCAGAAACTTTACTACCATGCTCTTTTAAATTTTTCTCTGTAGAGTGTAATAAAGTATCTGCTTGATTTCTTGCATCTACTGTTTCTCTTTTCTTTTTATCAGCCTCTTTATTTGATTCTGCTTCTTTAACCATTTTATTAATTTCTTCTTCACTTAAACCACCCGAAGCTTGAATTTGAATTTTTTGTTCTTTTCCAGTTCCCTTATCTTTTGCAGAAACATTTACAATTCCATTAGCATCTATATCAAAAGTAACTTCTATCTGAGGAACTCCTCTTGCAGCTGGAGCTATTCCAACCAATTCAAAATTTCCAAGTAATTTATTGTCTGATGCCATTTCTCTTTCACCTTGAAGCACTCTTATGGATACCGCAGGCTGGTTATCTTCTGCAGTTGAGAAAACTTGACTTTTTTTAGTTGGTATAGTTGTATTTTTATCTATAAGTTTTGTTGATACTCCACCAAGTGTTTCAATTCCTAACGACAATGGAGTAACGTCCAACAACAATACATCTTTAACATCTCCTTGAAGTACTCCTGCTTGAATCGCAGCTCCCATGGCTACTACTTCATCAGGGTTTACACTTTTATTTGGTTCTTTTCCAAAGAAGTTTTTGACTTCTTCAATTACTTTAGGCATTCTTGTCATTCCACCTACCAAAATTATTTCGTTAACTTCACTCGCAGATAATCCAGCATCTTTAAGTGCAGTTTTACAAGGTGGAATTGTTCTTGCAATTAAATCTTCAACCAAAGCTTCTACTTTTGCTCTAGTCATTTTTAAATTAATATGTTTTGGACCCGTTTTATCTGCAGTTACAAAAGGTAAATTAATCTCAGTCTGTGCTACAGAGGATAATTCAATTTTTGCTTTTTCAGCTGCTTCCTTCAATCTTTGTAATGCAAGTTTGTCCGATTTTAAATCAATTCCATTTTCTTTTTTAAATTCGCTTAATAAATAATCAACAATTGTGTTATCAAAATCTTCACCTCCTAAAAATGTATCACCATTAGTAGACTTAACTTCAAAAACTCCATCGCCAAGTTCTAAGATTGAAACGTCAAAAGTTCCTCCACCTAAATCATAAACTGCAATTTTTTTATTCTGTTTTTTTTTATCTAAACCATAAGCTAAAGAAGCTGCTGTTGGCTCATTAATTATTCTTAATACTTCTAATCCAGCAATTTTTCCTGCATCTTTAGTTGCTTGTCTTTGTGCATCATTAAAGTAAGCAGGAACTGTAATTACAGCTTTTGTAACTTCTTGTCCAAGATACTTCTCAGCAGTTTCCTTCATTTTTTGTAAAACAAATGCTGAAATTTGAGAGGGAGAATATTTTTTACTTCGAGCTTCAAGCCATGCATCACCACTATCTGAGTTTATAATTTTAAATGGAGATGTTTCGATATCTTTTTTTACCGTTGGATCTTCAAAGTTTCTTCCAATTAATCTTTTAACTGCAAATATTGTGTTTTCTGGATTTGTAACTGCTTGCCTTTTTGCAGGTTGACCAACTAATTTTTCTTCTCCTTCAGTAAACGCAACAACAGAAGGGGTAGTTCTAGCACCCTCAGCATTTTCTAAAACTTTTGGTTGCGTACCTTCCATGATTGCGACACATGAATTAGTTGTTCCTAAATCTATTCCTATTACTTTGCTCATAATTTTCTTTCCTCTTTCATATATGTGTTATTTTTTAATCTACAAGTTATTTGAAAAACTAATTTTCATTAGATTTTGATTGATTTTCCTCACTTTTCTGATCTTGCTTTAAATTTTCATCTTTTTTATTTATTTTTTTTGAAACTGCTACTAGAGAAGGTCTAAGCAACCTATCTTTCATCATGAAGCCTTTTTGGATTTCCTGAACTATTGTTCCAGGTTCCTTATTATCATCTTCAACTTCCATCATTGCTTGGTGTAAATTAGGATCTAATTTTTGATCAATTGATTTTATTTCTTCTATGTTATTTTTTTTTAGTATTGAGATCATGTCTTTTTGAATTACATTTAAATGATTGACTGTTTTTTTCAGTGCTTCAGAATTTTTTAAATTTTCATCACTTTCTAATGCAAGCTTTGATCTTTCCAAATTATCAATTAAATTTAAAGTTTCTCTAGCGAGTGAAAAACCTCCATAATCAAATGCGTCATCTTTTTCTTTTTCAAATCTTCTTCTTTGGTTTTCAATTTCAGCATAAGCCCTAGCAAGTTTGTCTTCCAATTCTTTTATTTTGTCTTCTGGCTTTAGATCTTTATTTTTAGAAGTTTTTTTTGGATCTTTATTTTCCTTAATTTCTTCTTTACTATCAGAATGAGAGTTTTGGTTTTCTTCTTTTTCCATACCCTTCTATATGGTAAGAAAAATGATAATTTCCAGATGAAAAAAGAAAAAATATTAAATTTATTTGTTGGGTCTAATAATCAAGGGAAAATAAAGGAAATAAGAGATTTATTGCCTAAAAAAGTACAAATATTAACTCCTAAAAACTTTAATTTAAAGAGTCCAAATGAAAATGGCAAAACTTTTGAGAAAAATTCGTTTCTTAAAGCAAAATTTTACTCAAAAAAAACTAAAATGATTTGCCTTGCAGACGATTCAGGACTTGAAATTGATAGCTTAAATCGATTTCCAGGAATCTTTTCTGCAAGATGGGGAGGTAAGAAAAGTAATTTTAATTTGGCAATAAAAAGAGTTTATGAAGAATTGAAGAAAAATGATGCGAACTGGAATAAAACAAAACAAACTGCTAGATTTGTTTGTGCACTCACAATTTATTGGCCAAATAATAAATTTATAAATGTTAGTGGTAAGGTTGAAGGAACTATTTCGAGATTTAAAAAAGGCAATAACGGATTTGGTTATGATCCTATATTTGTACCTTTAAATAAAAAACTTACTTTTGGTCAAATGAATCCAAAGGAAAAATATAAAATTGATCATAGAACAAAAGCTTTTAAAAAGATTAAAAAATTTTTTTAAAATTATTATCTTCAGCAACATAAAAATTTAATATGTGGTTTATTTTGTTTTTATTAATTTCAAAAATTCCTATTTTTCCCTTAAATTTATTTTTTTTATAAAAAATTTTATTATTAATAATAAAATCATTTTTATAAATTAAAAAATATACTAACCCTACTAAGTCAAAGCTCAGAAAAGATATTTGATTAGGATATTCGTTATAGATGCTAAAATATTCTGAAACAAAATTATCATAATTTTCTTTATTTATTGATGGAAAATAAATTGGCTGTAGATTTTCTTCTTTAAGAATTGATTTATCAAACCATTGATTGAGAGTTATATAGATGACTCTATTAGAGGATACATCGGTATATAAAAGTGAAGTAGTAACACTTTTTAAACTTTCATCAAAATCAGCTATAATCACAGAATCAAAATTAATTCCTCCTAATGTGTCTTTTTTTTCTAAATTAGAAATTTTTTTTTTTATATTGGATTCGTTGGAATTTTTTAATCTTATTATTTCATCCTTCAAATTTTGTTTTCTTTCAGGATATCTTGTTAATTTTTCTATTTGAGATGTTAAAATGGTTGGATCTGAGTCATAAATAAATTTATCTTTTAATTTTATTTTTGTTTTTTTAACCGCATCTTCAATTTCATTTTTAAATTCTGAGTTTGGAACTAATAGAATACTTCTTTCTAATTTAGCAAATTCTTGAAATTTTTTTATCGCATTTATTTGAGAAATTGCATTTATACCACCACTAATAACATTCTTAGGATTATTTATATTTGTATTTGATAAAGATAAAAATGTTACTTTATTTAATTCATCTAAATAAATTAAATTTTTATTAAAAACTGGTCCAATGATTATTTTTATACCTTGTTCGTAGAGTTCTTTGGAAACTCTTAAAGTAGTTTCTGGATTAGATTTAGTATCTCTTGGAACAATTTCTATCCTCAAGTCATCTATTTTGTTAATTGCTAATCTTGCAGATTTTAGTATTGAATTACCAACTTCTTTATACTCTCCCGATAAAGGAACAACTAAGCCTATTTTAATTTTTTCATCAGCTAAACTATGAAAAATATTAAGTATTAAACCTATAAATGTAAAAATAATAAATTGAATAAATTTTTTCATTTTAATGTTAATATTATAATCAATTAAAATAATGAATCTACAGACCGACTCACAAAATGATAATTTAAAATATGGTTTATATATTGTTTCTACACCTATTGGAAATTTAGAAGACATTACCCTTAGAGCACTGGAAGTACTGAGAAAATCAGACTATATTTTGTGTGAAGATACGAGAGTTTCAAAGAAATTATTAGCAAAATATAAAATTAAATCAAAATTAATCTCCAATCATAAATTTAATGAGAAAAAAAATCTTCAAAAAATTATTGATATTTTAAAATCGAATAAAATTGTGTCTTTAATATCTGATGCTGGAACTCCTACTATTTCAGACCCAGGAAATATAGTTATTAAAGAGTGTATAAGTAAAAAAATAAATTTAATTCCCATTCCAGGGCCATCGGCACCTATTGTAGCTCTCTCGATAAGCGGTTTTTCAAATAAATATTATTTTTATGGTTTTTTTCCTGAAAATAATTCAGAAATAAATGAAAATTTTGAAATTTTATCTAAAATAAATGGTTCAATTGTATTTTTTATATCTGCAAAAAAATTTAATAGATCAATAAGTGTAATTAAAAAATATTTTTCAGACAGAAAAATTTTAATTTGTAAGGAAATAACTAAATATTTTGAAGAATATTTTAGATTTAATGTAAGTGAGTTAGATCAAAAAAATATAGGTTTAAAGGGAGAGATTACACTAGTACTTTCAGAAAAAAAACTTGTAAATAAAATTACGAATAATTTAACCGAATCTGATAAAACAAAAATAAGAAAGTTAATTAAAAAACTAAGTATCAAGGAAATTGTAGATTTAATTAAAGATGGAAAAAATATACAAAAAAAAGTAATTTATAATTATTGCTTAAAAATAAAAAATGAAAAGTGAAAAATAAATTAATTAATATAATTTTAATTCTATTTCTATTAAATGGTTGCGTAGGAGCATCATCCAAAGGAATATTTGGAACTGGTGTTAGTGTTGCTTTAGATCCAAGATCAGTAGGTACTCAAATTGATGATGGAATCATGGATAAAAATTTGGACGCAAAATTATTATTAATGAATAAAAATTATTTGCTAAGTATAAGCACACAAGTATTAGATGGCAGAATATTTATTACTGGAAAAGTGGAAGATCCAGAGGAAAAATTAAAGATTACCAAATTAGCTTGGGAGATAGAAGGAACAAGGTCAGTCAAAAATGATTTAAAAATTAAAGAAAAATTTAGTTTTAAACAATCTGCGAAGGATATTTTAATAACTTCACAATTAAGAACAGCATTAATTTTTAATAAAAAAATAAAATCTGCTAACTACAGTATAGATACATACAAAAAAAAAATTTATATTTATGGAATAGCAGAATCAAAAGAAGAACAATTATTAGTTATAGAAGAAGCAAAACAAATACTAGATGTCGAAGATGTAATCTCAAGTATTCTTTTGGTTGAAGATTTAAGAATTCAGAAAAATTAATTTTTTTTATTATAATCAATTACACCTGCCGAGTAAGCAGCGACTGAAGCAAGATTTATAATATCCGAAGTTGATGATCTTAAAGGAGCAATTTCTATTGCTTCTCCAAGGCCAATTAATAACGGTCCAATAACTTTTGCACCGCCTAAAGTTTTCATAATTTTATAAGAAATTGCAGCACTATGCTGTCCAGGCATAATTAGTATGTTAGCGTTTCCAACTATTTCAGAAAATGGATAAAGTTCTTTATATTCTTCATTTAGCGCTACATCAGGCTGCATATCTCCATCAAATTTAAAGTCTACCTTTTTTTGTTTTAGTATATCTACAGCATCTCTTATATGTTTTGTTCTACTAGTTATTGGTTGTCCAAACGTGGAATGAGATAAAAAAGCTACTTTAGGATCAAATCCAAAAAGCCTAACTACTCTTGCAGCAGATATAGCAATTTCTGCCATTTGAGCTGAAGTTGGGTATTCATGAACTGTGGTATCTCCAATAAATACTGTCCTTCCTTTATTTACTATCATATTGAGACCAAACATAATTTCCCCAGGTCTTGAATCGACAACTTTTAAAACTTTATCTAAAGATTGGCCATATCTTCTTGTATTACCGGTAACCATAGCATCTGCATCACCACACGAAACCATACATGAGCCCCATACCACTCTATCATTCCTTATTAATCTATCACAATCTCTTTCTAGCAAGCCTTTTTCTCTATGTAATTTTCTAAAAATATATTTTGAGTACTTTTCTCTCCTATCTTTTAAAGTTGAGTTTACAATTTCAATATCGAAATTTTCTCCATATCCAATATCTTTAAGTCTTTCTTTTACTACTTTTTCTTTTGCAACTAAAATTGGAATACCTAAGCCACTTTTTTTAAATGATATAGCAGCTTTTAAAGTATTTTCATCTTCTCCATCAGTAAAAACAACTCTTTTTTGTGTTTTTTTAATTTGTGAATTTATTCCTTGCATAATTGTTACTGAAGGATCTAATCTTTGTTTTAATTGATCAGCGTATATATCAAAGTTTTCAATTTTTTTTCTTGCAACTCCACTTTTTATTGCTGCTTTTGCTACGGCAACTGGAATGACACTAATTAATCTTGGGTCAAATGTTGATGGGATAATATAATCTCTACCATAAGTTGGCCTTTCACCGCCCATTGCTGCAGCTACTTCATCCGGCACTCTTTCTCTTGCTAGCGATGCTATTGCATTAGCAGCTGCAACTTTCATTTCTTCATTAATTGTTTTAGCTCTTACGTCCAAAGCACCTCTAAATATATATGGAAAACCAATGAGATTATTAACTTGATTTGGATAGTCAGATCTGCCAGTAGCTATAATTGCATCATTTCTAACTTGTTCTATTTCTTCAGGCTTTATTTCAGGATCTGGGTTTGCGCAAGCGAATATAATTGGATTTTTTGCCATTTTCTTTACCATTTCTTTTTTTAATGCACCTGCCGAAGACAGCCCTAAAAATACATCAGCATTTTTAATCGCATCAACAAGAGTTCTATTCTTTGTTTCTATTGCATGTGCTGATTTCCATTGATTTAAATTATCTCTACCTATGTAAATAACTCCTTTTCTATCCAACATAGTTATATTTTTTTGAGGAATCCCTGTGTGTTTAAAAAGATTTGCACAAGCCATTGCAGAAGCTCCTGCTCCGTTAATAACTATCTTAATTTTTTTTATATCTTTTTTTGCTATATCTGCTGCATTTTTTAAAGCTGCGCATGTAATTATTGCAGTCCCATGTTGATCATCATGAAATACCGGAATATCTAATATCTCTTTTAATTTTTCTTCAATTATAAAACAATTTGGAGCAGCAATATCTTCTAAATTTATACCACCAAAACTTTTTGAAAAGTTTCTTATAGATGAAATAATTTCATCTGAATTATTTGAATCTATCTCAAGATCAATCGAGTCTATATCTGCAAATCTTTTGAACAATACAGCTTTTCCTTCCATAACTGGTTTTGATGCTAATGCTCCCAGGTTTCCTAGCCCCAAAATAGCCGATCCGTTACTTATAACTGCAACTAGATTTCCCTTAGTTGTATAGTCATATGCAAGATCAGGATCTTTTGATATAGCTTTAACTGGAGCTGCTACACC
>Ga0187827_10008852_pt1 | contig 10802 bp, 12 predicted proteins | sample ETNtaG_39_FD_167969 | JGI IMG/M metagenome (GOLD analysis project Ga0187827, IMG submission 167969) | Marine microbial and viral communities from oxygen minimum zone, Eastern Pacific Ocean - ETNP2014_SV_150_PacBio MetaG (Illumina Assembly) | ecosystem: Environmental > Aquatic > Marine > Hypoxic... | reverse complement strand
TAAAGGTGCTTGGAGATGTTTATTTTTCTGTTAAAGATTTTGAGGAGTTTTTAAAAATTCCAGATGGCTATGAATCATTAGACGAAGCCTGTAAAACCAGCACATTTTCCCGTGATACCATAAGAAAATTGCTAAACAATGAGAAAGTTGAGGGCTTTAAAAAATGGAATATGTGGTATATTTCAAAAGATAGTTTGAGAGAATATGAAATTGCTAATGGAAAAGGAAATGATGGCAAGGTTCCAAGTACACGAAGCATCGATAGTCTTGTAATCTCTGCTGGGAAAAAGTAAGTAGGTTGTGTAATCTGATCTAAATCATAATCATTTAAATATTCAAAATTTATTTTTGTATTTATTTGCATTAAATTTCATTCTTTCAGGAATTACTTTATATTTATTCTTGACATCCTTTATTAGTTCTAGTATATTGTGTTTTGCTTTTCCAAAGAATCTAAATTCAATTAAGTAATAAGTCATTTTTTATTTGTCCTCTTCCATAGTTTTATTGGTCTTACCATTACAATTAATCACCTCTTGGCCTTTAACAGAAATTGAATATCGATCAGCTCCATTATTTCCATAATCTACATTAGCTAAGCCATATTGGGTAATATCATCAATATAACTCTCTAACATTTCTTTAGATAGCCTAGTTGTTCTTTGTATCCCGGATAGTGTTACTGGAAACTTTCTGTTATCTAAATCTTTCAATATCATTTTAACCCTGCCATCAATTGCGAAATCTTCTTCTGCTTGGTTTGTTATTTTATGAGGTGTTGTGAGAAAAGTTTTTTGAACGTAGAATTCAGAAGGTTTTTCAACATCTTTCATATAACCGCACTGAAGACATTGCAAATAATATCCCTCTATATCATTATTTAGGAATATGTCTCCTTGGTCTCTTGGACAGGATTTAAAATATATCACCATACCCCCATTATTTCTTAATCATATCAAACAGCAAAGTATCATCCTGCGTCTTTAATACATTACGAGAAATGAACACATTAAACTCTTTTATATATTTCTGTTCCATACCACAAGAAATAAGTTCTTTACTTTCAAATTCTGTAAGGTATTTGGCAAACCTATCCTTATCTTCTTGTGTCCATTTGTTTAATAGTTCAGTATCAAAAGTTTCAATTTTTAAGGCCATTCTTATTCCCTATGTAGAATTATATAAAAACTTTTGGCTTATTTTGTTATTTTTATTTTTCCTTATTCTCCATGCATTAAGCATTGAACATCTTTTACACCAAAAACCTCTTTTAACCGAATCTGGTATTGCAAACCACTGATGACCCATTTTACATTGCCATTTCATCTTTGTACGACTATTAATATACCTATGTGAAAGACATTTACCTCCACGCTTTTTAGCAATTTTCTGCATTTCCTTAATTGTTAATTTTGTCATATTAAAAATATTCCCAGAACTCTATAAAAGCTTTACGCCCTTTTGATTAATATATGATGCCCCTACCGAGAATTGAACTCGGGGCTCAAAGTCCGCAACCTTGAATTTTATCCACTAAACTATAGGGGCATAGCTTAATAGTATTGATTCTTGATTTATAAATATTCTCTCATTTAGAATAATCTTTCAACAAACTAATCTGCCCTTTTCTTTTTCCTTTAGCAACTTCCTTTGTTTCCTGCCCAACCTGTTTTTTGACGCTTAATGCAACCTGCTTTCCTAAAATCTGGGTTAGTTTCATAAGATCAGAGTTCTTTACATCTCCAACATCTTTAATCCGATTATAATATAATTTTCTTGCACGAACTCTGCCTACACCTTTTATCTTTATTAACGGCAGTAATTCTTCCCTTACACCATGCTTTAACCTTAACCTTAATTTCACAATTTCCTTATTCAAACTCTGAAAATGAAGAATCCTGCTTATTTCCTCGCTTGCATACAATAACCAGTCAGCAATACTTAATTTTGACCTTAGCTCTCCAGGCCTTGCATTATATTCTTCAAGCAAATACTCCTCAGTTTTCTCATTAATCCATTCATTAAGCATCAAAGCTGTTTTAATGCTGTTGACAAAATCCTCATACTCCGGTTCATACATTGAAGGCTCTTTTTCCAGCAGTAAATTATGATACTTGACCAGCTCTTCCTCTATTTTTTCCTGCTCCTTTACTCCAACCCTGAGCAAAGGCCTGATTTCCAGCGTATGACATATCATATGCAAAAAAGATATATCTTTTATTTTCTTGTCAGAAGCATTCCTTAAGCAGGTAATAAAAAAGTAAGCAGTTAATGGATCAATATAAAGCTCAGCAACCCTTTTTCCCATTAATGTAGCATTTATTTTTTCATCATCATTTTTAATTTTATCAGCGTCAGTAAAATCCTCTTTGCCCTGCATCTGTATAAATTCCCATTCTTCAAGCAAATTAAGCATCTTATCAATTATTAAAACCAATTTATCCATATCCACAAACTGGAAAGCCCAAAAAGTCTTTCCAAAAAAATCCACAATCTGCTTTTTAGTATTTACAAAATTTGCAGCTATCAAACTCAATAAATAAGTGCGCAAAACAGGCTCTACAGCTAATTTAGAATAGATTTCTTCCGGCTTTCCTAAAACATACTTTTCATGCAATTTTTTCTTGTCATTATCGCTTATTGCAACTATAATAGCTTCCCCGAAATTATCAAATTTTGGTCTGCCAGCTCTGCCAGACATCTGCAGATACTCTAGAACAGGAATATAAGCCATGCCTCTAGGTCCGTATCTCCTTAAGTCCTTAAGAATAGCCCTGAAAGCCGGTAAATCCAGTCCAAATGCCAGTGTTGGAGTTGAACAAATAATTTTTATTGTCCCATTCCTAAAATTATCCTCTATAAGCTCGCGTTGCTTAGCAACCAGGCCGGCATGATGGAATGCAATGCCTTTTTTTATACAATTACTTAACCTCTGGCATTGTTTTGTATGACTAGACAATGCTTTTAGCACCTTGTCACTCAACTCAACTAATTTTTTATTTTCAGTTTTAATCTTTTTGGCAATATCTTCTGCTGTTTTTTCTGCACTTCTCTTTGTATTTGCAAAAACCAAACCTTGCTTGCCTATATTTATAGTATCAAGAGCTAAATCCAGCGCACCATTCCCTGTTGAAGAAGAAATTTTTTTTACAGACATAAAAGAATAGAAATAATCAAGAACAATATAAATTTGTTGTTTTGGTGTTAATTTTTAATCTTATTTTTTACTTTCATAAATTATTTTGTCCATTTCCTTTTTAATATTTTTAATTTTTTTCATTCTATCAGATATAATCCAAATAGCTACAAGGAAAAGAATTCCAATTAAAGATGAGAATACAATCGCTATTAAAATATTTCCCTCACCAATCATATCGATAACTAAATTTTTTAATCCAAATATAAAGATAGTTATAAGCCCAATAGCATAATTAAAAACAGTTGCTCTGTGGTGTTCCCAATCTGTTTTTAATTTCTCAAATTGGAGTCTTTTATTTATATCACTCATCAAACAACTTCAACATTCCATATCTTAGAAACAGTCTCTAAACCATCACTTATTGTAACTTCAACTTTCTTGCTGCCTGCTGTTGTAAATATTCTTTGGTGCTGGTTGCCATCTTCAAATTTGCTAAAGAATCCGAAATTCCACGAGTAACTTAGCCCATCACCATCATTATCAACTGCTTCAACCTCAAACAGTGTTGTTTCGCCTTTAAGCACAATTAAATTATCACTGTAGCTTGCAATTTCTGGAGCCTGGTTTACATTCAAAACAGTAATTTTTACCTTTTGAGAAACTTCTTCATCACCATCAGAAGCAGTAAAATCAACAGAGAATTCTTTTTCTGTTCCGTTAACAATAAAATCAGGCTTCCAGATAAAAAGATTGTCTTTAAGCACTGCACCTCTAGGCATATTTTTAGATGAAAAGCTTACTGCATCATTGTCAAGATCAGAAGCGCTTAATTCTATCCTTACTTCTTCACCTTCTTTTACCCCCACATTATTAATAGCATCAAATTTTGGTGCCCTGTTTACATCATTAACAGTTATATCAATAAACCTAATCTCTCTATGAAAACCATCTCTTGCAACAACCTTGACTATGTATTCTCCAGCATCATCATAACCTGTTTTTTTCTTATTCCTGTCCATAAATCCAGAATAAGAAAATGAAACCCTGTCATTGTCAGGATCATTATACTTCGGCTCAATCACAATCTCCTCACCCTCATTGACTTCTATATCATCCAGCCCTTCCAAAACAAATGGCTGGTTAACATCCTTCACAGCTATATTCACAATTTTCTTATCACTTAATCCCTTGCTCTGGGCTATAAAAATAACATTTATGTTCCTTTCCAATAATCTAAACTTATCCAAAACATAATCAAAAACACCATTTTTCTGCACAAAATCATAACCAGGAGTCCATGTAAATATATTTCCATCTAATTTTGCAGTTTCAGGGATATCCTGAGCAGACAAAATTATTTCATCATCATCGGGGTCAACAGCATTTAACTCCACACTAAGTTGTTCGCCTTCTTTTGCCCACATATTATTTAACTCAACCAGCTGAGGAGCCCTGTCATTATTTCTCACTATAACCTTCACATCTTTATCTCCATTAAATCCCTTGCCCTCTACTGCAATTTTTACTGTATAGTTTCCTGCATCATCAAAACCAGTTTTCCACTTATTCTTGTTTCCCAAGGGTTCTGATATACTATGCGATAAACCATATTTTTTAAAATTAGGCAGCTTTAGACTTGCTGTTTCTCCTTCAAGAACAGAAATAGCCTCAATCTGCTCTAAAATATTATCAAGGGCAACATCATTGACATTTACATCCCATTCCTTGCTTACATTAAAGGTGCCATCACTAACAGTAAATTTTATAGTATATTCCCCATTATCTTCATAATCTGTTTCAAAAAGAAATTCTTTATTGTCAGAAACAGCATCACCATCCAATAACCATTTATATGTCAATTCCTCATCATTTAAATCAGAAGCAGCAATCTCAAACTTTACACTGCCACCTTCATCAATAGCTATAAAAGCCTCTTTCGGCGCAAAACTATCTATAGAAGGTTCTGCTTCCTTTTTATGGACTATAATTAAAATTTCCTCACTTACTTGATTTTCGCCGTCACTTACTGTAATTACAGCCGTATACTCTCCTACATCACCATAAGTGGTCTGCCATTCACCATTGTCATCCAAGGGCTCTGTAAAGGTATAAACAAGATTATCAGCATCAGGATCGTCTGTTTTAATCCCTAAACTGAGCTTTTCTGTTTCATCAATTTCAAAAGTTTTTAAAGAACTGGCCGAATATACAAAGCTAACAAATAATATCAGAAATAATATTATTCTTCTCTTCATTTTTCATTTTAAAAATAAAAATTACTACTTCTGAACTATATCCAGTATGATAGGTGCTCTGTTGACATTCTCTACTGTTACCCCGACTTCTTGGGTTATAGAATCTACCCCGTCAGAGACTGTCACCATGACTGAATATTCCCCAGCATCATCATAAGTAGTTTCCCATGTGAATATATTTCCGTCCTCCTGCACAAAGTTTTCGTCATCAATACCATAACTTAAGTCATCCCCATCATCATCCCATGCTTCCAGCTTAATAATAACAGTATCTGTTTCTTTTGCTTCTATATCATTTACTCTTGAAAGCCCAGGTTTCCTGTTTACATTGCCTACAGTAACCGACCATATCTTCTCTGTCTCAAATATATCATCCAATACAGTAACTTTGACAGTATGAGACCCAGAATCATCATAAGTTGTATGGTATTCAATAGAAGCATCATCCCCTACCTCAATCCCGTCAACTTTCCATGAATATGCCAATTCATCATCATTCAAGTCAGAAGCCGTGATAGCAAATACCACTGAATCTGTTTCATCAACCTCTACAGCTGTTTGCTCAGGACCAAAGCTTTCAATAACCGGTGCTTCCTCTTTCCTGTTAACTATGACTAAAGCTTCCTTGCTTGCCGTCAATGAGCCGTCACTTACAGTTATAGTGACTGTATACTCGCCTGCATCACCATAAGTGGTCTGCCATTCGCCACTATCATCTAACGGACTCGTAAATGTGAAAATTAAGGTGTCTTTATCAGGATCTTCTGCTTTTGGAACCAAGCTCACAAGCTCAGTCTCATCAACAATTATGACATTTACATCTTCAGGAATTTCTTTTTCTTCAATTGCTTCCTCGTCAAAGACATCTTCAATATTTATTTCAACTTCTTCTACACCTATTACATCCTCTTCTTCAAGTAAATCTTCAATATCAATCTCTTCTATAACCTCTCCTGTTACATCCCCCATATCTTCTTCTGAGTCATCACCTATTTCTATTATTATAGCTTCTTCAGGAACCTCTACTGCTTCTTCTGTATCAGCTTGTTTTACATAAAGAGTGTTATAAACATCACACGCGCTAACTAAAAAAATAGAAATAATCATCAATGCAAAAATGATTTCTTTTTTCACCATCAAAACCTCCCTTTATTTAAGTGTAGCTATCTTAAAATAATAACTTATATTTAAACTTTTTGGGTAGTAACAACATTTCTTGCACCAAACTTACAAAAAGTTTTATTTTTTATCACTAGAATGCCAGAACAAAAATATGGGCCTGCTCAGATTTGAACTGAGGACCAATCGATTTCCAGCATAGCTATCAGTCGATCATTCTAACCAGACTGAACTACAGGCCCAAAAAAACGCCCTCGACCAGACTCGAACTGGTGATCTTATGGTTTCAACACAAAGCTAACAGCCATACGCTTTACCTACTAAGCTACGAGGGCATTTAGACAATCTTAAGAATAGAATTTTGTTTAAATATGTTTCGGCTCAATAAATGATATTAAATAAAAAAACAAAAATAAAAAAAAGAATTACCTCCTTTTCTTTTTTCTTCCGCCTCTGACCATCTTGGCCATTGAAACATCTCCTTTCTTGTCAATAAAATAGAGATATCCTTTCTTTTTCTTAACCCCTACCTTGGCAACCACTTGGATTTTGGCCTTTCCTTTTTTCTTGCCCCTGGCCATTTTAGCCCTGGCAACGTTACCTTTCTTATCAAGAAAATACAGGTAACCTGCTGCTCTTTTTACTCCTACTTTTGCTACTTTTTGTGCCATTAAATTACCCCCAGTTTTTAATTATTAGACGACCACCCGCCTTATATCTCAAATCTTTCAATGCACTTTCTATTTAAACTTTTCGTTTTTCCGACGGCAATGCATACAAAACGCACTATCCTAACATCAGCAAGGATAGCATTACCATCACTCCAAGAACAATTGCAATAAACTGCAATAAAGATTTTTTAACCTCAACTTCTTTATGTAGCTCTGGTATTAAATCAGAACCTGCTATGTAAATAAAAGTGCCAGCTGCAAAAGGTATTAAAAATGCAGTAATATTTTCTACATATAAACTGACCAATAAAGAAACAACTGCACCAAAAATTGCAGTCAATGCAGTAATAAAATTAAAAAATAATGCTTTGCCCTTTGAAAAGCCTCCATGTAACAATACCCCAAAATCTCCAATCTCTGATGGAATCTCGTGCAGAATGACTGCTAAAGTTGTTGCAATGCCAACAGGTATACTTACTAAATAGCTTGCTCCAATAATGACGCCGTCAATAAAATTATGCACAGCATCACCAAAAAGATTCATCATGGCAAAGGGATGCACATGCTCCTTTGAGTTAGGAATATGGCAGTGTCTCCAATGGATGAACTTCTCAATTATAAATGAAAATGCAATTCCAAACATCAAATAAAAAGAAATCTCCAGCCCAAAGCCAGCCTCTTCTATAACCTCCGGCAGTAAATGAATAAAAGCATCTCCAAACAAAGCTCCGGCAGAGAAGCTTACCATATACAATAAAATGTTTTTTAGTTTATTTACTTTTATTGAAAATGTCAGTATGCCTACAAAAGAGATTAAACTAACAATTAATACGCTTACTAATGTATAAATCCAGGCATCAAGCATATATTATTTGTTAAAACCAATTTATTTAAATCTTTGTTTTTATTTTTTAGAATTAGAAAAAATTAAAAACACAATAAAAACACAAAAACACCATGAGATTAATTGCAGATTTACATATACATTCAAGATTCAGCAGGGCAACTTCTAAAACTCTTAATATTACTAACTTGGAAAAATATGCTAAAATTAAAGGGTTAAATCTTTTAGGTACAGGAGACTTTACGCATCCTGAATGGATCAAAGAATTAAAAAATGAGTTGACTGAAGATGGTTCAGGAATTTTAAAAACTAAAACAAATTTTAATTTTTTATTGCAGACAGAAATCTCATTGATATATACTCAGGATGGCAAAGGAAGACGAATCCATAATGTTGTTTTGGCAAAAAACTTTGATGTTGTTGAGCAGATTAATGCAGAGCTGCTAAAAAAAGGAAGATTAGATTATGATGGCAGGCCAATTTTTGGAATATCTTGTGTGGAATTTGTAGAAATGATGAAAAACATTGATAAAGATACTGAAATAATTCCAGCCCATATTTGGACGCCCTGGTTTAGCCTGTTCGGCTCAAATTCAGGATTTGATTCAATAAAAGGATGCTTTAAGGATCAAACAAAGCATATTCATGCAGTAGAAACTGGATTAAGTTCTGATCCAGCAATGAATTGGCGCTTGTCACAATTAGATGATTTTTCTATTGTCAGCTTTTCAGACTTGCATTCTTACTGGCCCTGGCGCATTGGACGAGAAGCAACAATTTTTGACTGTGAATTAAACTATAATGAAATAATAAATTCATTGAAAAATAAAAAAATTGAGATGACTATTGAAGTTGATCCAAACTATGGAAAATATCATTTAGATGGACATCGTGCTTGCAATGTTTGTTTAGAACCAAAAGAAGCTCTGAAAAACAAGAATATCTGCCCTAAATGTAAAAGACCTTTAACTGTTGGAGTTTTGCAAAGAGTTGAAAAACTAGCAGATAGGGAAGAAGGCTACAACCCTAAAGATGCTGCACCATTTAAATCATTAATCCCATTATCAGAAATATTATCCGCTTTGCTTAATTCCGGCGTAGCGTCAAAAAAAATATGGCAGGAATATAACAATCTGATTAATAATTTTGATTCAGAATTAAATATTTTATTAGAAGCAAAAAAAGATGATTTAATCAAAGCAACAAATGAAAAAATTGCAGATGCAATAATAAGCAATAGGGAAGGAAAAATAAAAATCAAGCCGGGCTACGACGGAGTATATGGACAACCGATTTTCGAAAACAATGAAAAACAACCCTCCAAAAATAACCAAGAAGGTTTGAATAAGTTTTTTTAATTCTATTTCCGACAAATTTAAATATATTCTATTTTATAATTGAATTTATGAACAACACATTATTGGCCTCTATTAATAAAAAAGCAATCAATGAGTTCAGAAAAGATTTACTGCAGATGTTAAGGATAGGAAAGGAGATTGACAGGTATTATGCAGGATCACATTCAGACTTAAACACTTATATGAAAAAATTCATATCTTTAATTGACGCTTTTAACAAAAAATACAAAAATATAAAGATGAAACTAGTCAAAAGAACAAGCGAAATTGACTTGAAGATAATCCTGAATGAAAAAAGTGTAAGGGACTGCTTTGAAAATGCTGCATCAAAGATTATTGGCCTGCAGTCATTAGGAGTTTCAAAGTTTGGCACTGCTACGGTTTCAGATCCAGAAGCTTTTTCTAAAGAAGCAGAAAAAACCAAAAACAAATTATATATTACATATTACAGCCCACAAACAGGAACCACAAATGTTTTTTTGCAGTATGACAAGAAAGAAAAAAAAGTGCTGCTTGTTTATAGTTTAGAAGAAATTGAAAATGAGCCAAGCCCCGAGTTTCAATTAACAGCTTATTATGCGCTGAACCAGCCCTATAACAAAAAAATAAACCTGCATGACGAAGGCGCTACTTTAGGGTTTTCATCTTGGCAGACTCATATTGAGAAAGCAGCATACTTTAGAAAATTTGACCCTCATATGACCGAGTGACTAAAATTCCTTAAGAAATTTTATCAATTGATTAGCTTTCTCAAACTCAAGAAATTCTTCCTTAGTAACTGCAGGAACATTTTTTGGTTTTTTCTTCTTAAAAATAACCAGATTATCTGCATCCAGCAGCTTTGACAATGAAGAAAAATCAGGCCTTTCCTTATCCCCCACCTTAGTGAGTATAAGCTCGTCATTCTTCTTTGCGATTATATCAAAAGGGGTTTTATTTGTATCAGCAGCCTCAAAACCCAGATCAATGTATTTTTTTGAAAAATCAGACTTATACTTGCTTTCTATTTCATTGTTTCCTGAAAAAATATTTATTTCATTAAAAACCTGATGCCCAAAAACATCATAAATTTTCATGGCCTTGTTTAGTGTGATTTCAGAATCACCTTTCTCATACTTGTCTATCATCCTGCTTGTGACACCAACCTTTCTCGACAGATAATTTAAGGAATAGCCCTTTTCTTCTCTTTTCTTCCGGAGCTTGTTACCAGCTATAGAAGCAGTAAAACCTGCCTGTGTCCTTTTAACAAACGGAAATTTATTTCTAATAGAGTTTATAAATGTGGTAAAATTTAGAGTATATAAATTAAATCTTGTATACAAAACATTATTCTCCAGCTTATTGCCTGCTTTTTCTGCAATTATAACCGGTACAGCTCCTATATAAGATGAAACAGTATTCATTGCATCCGTATAT
>Ga0187827_10008851_pt1 | contig 10803 bp, 9 predicted proteins | sample ETNtaG_39_FD_167969 | JGI IMG/M metagenome (GOLD analysis project Ga0187827, IMG submission 167969) | Marine microbial and viral communities from oxygen minimum zone, Eastern Pacific Ocean - ETNP2014_SV_150_PacBio MetaG (Illumina Assembly) | ecosystem: Environmental > Aquatic > Marine > Hypoxic... | reverse complement strand
TTTTAATGAAAATTTTAATAACAGGATGTTGTGGATTTATTGGGTTTAATTTTGCAAATTTTCTAGCTAAATCAAATAAAAAAATACGCATCATAGGAATAGATAATTTGAACGATTATTATTCTATAAATTTAAAAAGAAAGAGATTAAAGGAACTAAATAAGAATAAAAATTTTATATTTTATAAAATCGATATTAATCAATACGAAAAATTAAAAAAACTTTATAAAAAATATCTTTTTAATTATGTTTTTCATTTTGCAGCCCAGGCGGGAGTAAGATATTCTTTAATAAATCCAAAAGCCTATATTGAAAACAACATATATGGATTTTTTAATGTTTTAAATTTATCTCTGGAGTTTAATATTAAAAGATTGCTCTATGCTTCATCAAGCTCGGCTTATGGAGAACTTAACAGGTTTCCTTTGAAAGAAAATTATATTTTAAAACCAAAAAATATTTATGGGCTGAGTAAAAAAATAAATGAAGAGATGGCAAGCATTTTATCATTAAAAAAGAAAACCTTATGTATTGGCTTAAGATTTTTTACTGTTTATGGTGAGTGGGGAAGACCTGATATGTTTATGATCAAATATTTAAGTGCAACTTATGACAAATCAAAAGTTTTTTATTTAAACAATTATGGAAATCATTTGAGAGATTTTACATATATACAAGATGTATGTAAAATTTTGAAAAAATTAATTTATGCAAAACTTAAACATCAACATTTAATTTTGAATATTTGTTCTAATAAATCTTTAAAGCTTACAAATATAATCAAAATGATTGATAATTTAACATTAAATAAACCCAAAATAAAAAAAATATCAATGCACAAAGCGGATATTTATAAAACTCATGGGGATAACAGTTTGGTTAAAAAGATTACTGGTATAAAAAAATTTACAGATATTTCAATTGGACTGAAAAATACGGTGAAATGGTTTGTAAATAACAAAGATACAATAAAGATTTAATTCACAATTTGTTAGATAAATTTTCATAATCTAGGATTTTTTTTCCAAAATGTAACAAACATATTTAAGAATAATTATGTTATTAGTTATTTTAAAACAATTATATTTCTTTATGATTATTTAATATTTTTTTTATTATGTATTGAGGTCTTTTTTTAGTTTCTTCTAATATTTTTCCAATATATTCGGATAAAAAACTTATTGATAAAAGCTGAATACCGCCTATGAAAAGTACAATTACAATTAAGGTTGTAATCCCTTTGGGAGCTCCAGGATTTATATAATACAATAAGATATATACTATTAGCGCGATAGCTGAGAGCAACACAATAAAGTAAGATAGGTAAGATATTAATTCAAGTGGCACGAAGGAGAATGAAAAAATTCCTTTTTTAGCCCATTTAACATTTTTAAGAAAGCTATTTGTTGTTTTTCCAAATTTTCTTTCAACTCTTGTATAGGAAATACCAGTTTGTTTAAATCCAACCCAAGCTCTTAAACCTCGAATAAATCTATCTCTTTCATCAGCTTTATTAATAGCTTCAACAACTTTTTTATCCATTAATGAAAAATCTCCTGCATCAAAAGGAATATCTATGTATGATAGTTTATTAAAAATTCTATAAAATAGTTTATAAGCAAAATTCATTATACTACTTGCCTCTCTTTTAGTTCTTTTTCCATAGACAACGTCAAAGCCATCTATCCATTTTTTTACAAATTCTTCAATTAATTCTGGAGGATCTTGTAAGTCTCCATCCAGTAAAACAATCGCATCGCCTATCGCTTGATTCATTCCTGAAGTAAAAGCATTTTGAGAACTAAAATTTCTTGAATGAAAAATTGCTGTAGTTTTTTTATCACCAGAACAAATTTTTTCTAATACTGCTTCAGAATTGTCTGGACTACCATCATTTACAAATATGATTTCGTAATCACAACCAATTTTTTTGAAAGTTTTGGTTAATCTTTCGTGCATCACAGGAATTGCTTGTTCATCCTTATAACAAGCAATAATTGCTGATATCATTTTTTTACTAATCATTTTTTCCTAGCAATCCTTTTATTTTTACTATTATTTGATCTTTTTCCAAACCATTTAGTTTTCTAAGAAAATCTTGAGATCCAATTTCATTATGACATTTATCCTTTAAAGCGATTTTTTTTAAGATAAAATTGTTAATATTGTTTTCACATAAAATATCGGCAATAATTGAACCAATTCCTCCAACTTCGCTATGTTCTTCAATGGTAACTATCTTTTTCGAGGAAATATTTGAAATAATATATTTCTTGTTGATAGGTTTTATACAAAATAAGCTGATTATTTTTGCACTAATTTTATGATTTTCTAATTCTTTTGCAATTTCAACAACTACTCGCGTTATATTTCCGCAGCAAAAAATAGTTAAATCTTTGCCATCTTTAATAAGTAACCCGTTACCAATATTATAATCGGGTTTTTCTGAAAGATAATCGACAGAAGGAGCTTTACCAAGTCTTATAAAACTTGGACCCTTTGTATTAAAAGTCGACGATAATGCTAATTCTGCCTCAATATTACTTCCGGGATTAAAAACATTAATATTTGGCAATGATCTAATTATTGACAAATCTTCCGTCGTGTTATGAGATATTCCTTGTACAGAATAACTAAAACCGCCACCACCACCAATTAATTTAACATCTAAATTATTATGACAAACATTGTTTCTGATCTGTTCGAGAGATCTAAAAATTAAAAAGGGTAGAATAGAATAAACAAAAACTTTTTTGCTTTTCAAGGCCATTCCTGCACTAACACCAATCATGTTATTTTCTGAGACGCCAACATTTATAAATCTATCAGGAAATTCTTTTTTAAAAGGTTCAAAAGACCTAAAACCTAAGTCGGACGTAATCAAATAAATATCTTTATTTATCCTTGATTGCGCGATGAGTTTTTTAATAAAAGTATTTCTCATATATTTTTCCTATTGATAATTTTTTATAATGTCCAAGTATTTTTTTTTATCCAAAACTTCATAGTGTGATTCAAATTTATTTTCCATTGATCGTATACCTTTGCCTTTGATGGTATTTGCAATTAATAAACTGGGTTTACTTTTTTCTTCAAATAATTCTTTACTTGTATTTATAATAGACTTTATGTCATGACCATTAACTTCTTTGGTATTCCATCCAAAACTTTCCAACTTTTCTTTCAATGGATCGAGATTCAATATATCTTTAGTTGAGCCAAAACCTTGAAGTTTATTATAATCTATAATTGCCATTAAATTGTTCAGTTTTTGATGACTTGCAAAAAGTAAGGCTTCCCATACCATGCCCTCATTGCATTCTCCATCGCCAAGTAATACGAAAGCTTTGCCTGGATTACCATCTTTTTTGTTTGCTAGAGCAATACCGACTCCTATTGAAAGCCCATGTCCAAGTGAACCTGAGGAAATTTCAATACCTAGTTGATTATTTTTATCAGGATGACCACCCAATGCTCCACCATCAGATAAAAATTCTTTTTTAAGATAATTTTCGGAGAAAAAACCTTTTTTCATAAGGGTAACATATAATGCTAAAGCAGCATGCCCTTTGCTCAGTATGAAAAAATCTCTATTTTTATCATTAGGAGTTATTGCACTAATATTCATTATGTTAAAATATAGAGCTACTAAAATATCAATGCAGGATAATTCTGACCCAATGTGATGAGCTTTTGCTTGATAAGAAATTTCAATAATTTTTTTTCTTAAAAAAAAAGATATTTTTTCTAATTCATTATTTTGTGAAGAGTTTGACATTTATATATACCTTTATATCGTTAAATTTTATTTTTGTGCAATTAAGAATATATTTACCACTTTTAGTCCATTATTTAATTTTTTAGTTGGTAAACTTTTATAATTTTGAATTTTTATTGTAATAATTACGATACCAATCAACAGCCTTGGTTAATCCCATTTTTAAACTATTTTTTGGTTTCCATCTAAATATTTTTTGTACAGATGTCATATCCGCTCTCCAATTAACCTGATCCCAAGATCTATTTTTCATGGTATTCCATGCAGGTTTTATTTTAATCTTGGTAATATTACACAATTCGAAATAAATTTCAGCTATAGTTCTTTGTTTGCCAGATCCAATGTTAAAAATTTCACCTTTAGTACTTGGTTTAGAAGCAATTAATAAATATAGGTCAATTACATCGTCGATAAAAATCATATCTCTAGCTATGTTTGAAGATACTAATTTAGAACTTTTATTATTTAACAAATTTTTGATTACAGTCGGAATTAATCTTGAAGGTTCTTCAAACTGGCCATAAACATGAAAGGGTCTTACAGTTATAATTGGAAGTTTATTAGTCACAGCTTCATATTGACAAAACAAAGTTACAGCTGATTTAAAAACTGCATAGAGACTATTTGGTTTTAAAAGGCTATTTTCACTCATCTTATTTTTTTTAAAACCATATTCTGAACTTGATCCAGAATTTAAAAAAATATTAAATTTAAATTTTTTACACTCATGTAAAAGATTTATTGTTCCATTGAGAATTGTAGATTTAATTAATTTCAAATCACTTTGATAAGAGTACGCTCCATAAGTAGCTAAATGAAAAATGCTTTTGGGTTTAATTTTCTGAATTATTTTTTTAAGTTTAGTTTTATCTCTTAAATCAACATAATGAGTATTTGTTTTATGAATAATATCTTTAATTCTCCAAATATTGGAATTTTTTCTAATAATAATATTTACTTTTAAACCTTTAGATACAAAAAATCTTGCAAGGTTGGCTCCCACAAATCCCGTAGCTCCAGTGATTAATATGGGCTGAGAAACATTTTTAATTTTTATCATTTAACGATGTAGTGTTTCACAATTTATTAGTATATTCTTTTCGAAATTAATTAATAGATATTTAAGTAATTTTTCAAAAAATTTCCAATCTTTTATAATTGTTATGTATTTTGAACCTAATTTTATACTCTTCTTTTCTACCATAAAAAAAAGTGCTATTTTAATTTAAGAGAATTACATAATGAATTTTTTAATTACAGGAGCATCATCAGGCTTAGGAAAAGAGTTATTTAATTCCTTATCTAAAAATTCAAATTATAATTTTTTTTTGTTATCAAAAAATATCGATGAATTAAAAAAAATTAAGAAAATTAATAAACAGGTTAGAATTTACCACCTGGACTTAAATGAAATTGAAAAAACTAAAACAATAGCAAACCAAATTTTGGAAGATTCTCAAAATAAAATAGATGTCATAATTTGCAATGCAGCAGAGGGAGCTTTTGGCACAATAGATGATATTCCTACTGATAAATTTTTAAGTAATTTTAATGTTAATTTTTTTTCTCACTTAATACTTATTAAAAGCATATATCCAACGATGAAATTAAGAAATTTTGGACATATCATTAACATAGCTTCAGGGACTGGAATTTTTGGATTTCAAGACACTTCAAGTTATTCAATAAGTAAATCTTGTATGCAGATACTAATTGAATCAATGCATATGGAAAATATAAATAATAATATTTATGCAAAAAATATTTTTCCTGGCTTAATAAATACAGATTTTGAAAATAAAAATCAATATTATAATAAAAAGGAAAAGAATTCTCCTTTCAAAAAAAAGGAAACTAATTTAATAGCAAATAAAATAGTAAAAAATATTTTTTCAAAAAAATTAAATATTTTTTGTCAATTAAATACAATGGCTGCTTTTATAATTAAATTATTTCCTAATCTGGAAAAGCTAAGAAAAATTATTTTTTAATTCTATCTAAAAAATCAGATGAAAATAAATTATTTTTATCATATTTTTCTTTTACAGAAAAAAATTGTTTAGCATGTTCATAGTTTCTAAAAAAATTATTTTTTACTAAAAAGAAATCTTTACATAAATAAATTTTATGATTTTTTTCAATTATAAATTTATAAAGTTCATGAAATCTTTGAATAATTTGTTTTTCATTTTCTTTTGTAAATATCTGATTAATATTTATGCTTACCCCATCCCCTGCAAATGATAGGTAATTATCGCTATTTTTGTGCATTTTAATTCCTATGACAAACCCTTTTAAATTTAAACTTTGACATTTTTTTATAAATTCCGACAAAGACTCAGGTAAAGTATTCTTTTTAAGAATAATTTGAACTTCAAAAAATGAATATGGAAATATTATTTTTTTAATATCTATACCATATGCAGTTAAGGGGTAAGTTATTTCTTTATAAGTATTTATGCTTTTTTTTTTAAACATAAAACTTTTTAGAAAGAAAATATTCAAATATTTAACTAAATTATTTTTTACACAAAAAGAAAATATTTTTTCTTGCAATTTTACTTTTAAAGCCGATGTCAAATTTTTTTTTAATATCAAATTTTCATCTGATGTAAAATATTTTTTTGACTTAAATATTACACCTCTTCCTATTTTTTTATTTTTAGCAAAGGTGTCTATCCAACCAAAAATATAATCATAATTTTCTCTTTTAAAATAAAGTTCTTTAATAATTTCATTATAATTATTACAAACATGATTTGTAATTTCATAAAGCGAATTAATTTTTTTAAGTTTCAATTTTACCTTCGTTATGATTCCTATCAATCCCAATCCACCGATGACCGATTTAAAAATTTCTTCATTCGCTTCTCTTGAACATTTAATGATTTTTTTGTCAGATAAAATTACTTCAATTTCAATTACATTTTCACCAAAATTACCGAATTTAAAAGTATCTTTTCCGTGTACGTCATTTCCAATACAGCCACCAATTGTTACATCTAAACTTCCTGGAATACTATAAATTGACCATCCGTACTGATTTATTTTATCCAAGATTTCATGAATTTTATATGAAGGACTAACAGTTAAAATTCCATTTTCATCATCAAATGAGAATATATTTTTATAATTTCTTAAATTAATAACTATATTATTTGAATTAAAAATAGTGTCATACCAACTTAGTGAAGAACCTATACTTAAAATTTTTAATTTTTTTTTAATTGCAAAATCAATAATTTGGAAAATTTCTTCATTATTTTTTGGTAAAAAAATATTTGACTTACTAATTTTATAATTAGAATAATTAGATCCCAAATAACTTTCTAAATTCATTTATTTCTTTGCAGTCAGGAATAGATTGCCAGCTTTAATTCCAATATTTTTATTATTAAATAATAGTTTAGAAATAAATGTAAGAGGTGAATTTATAATCCTTGGAAGTGGTGCCATTTTTAACCAATAACTAATTGGATAATAATTCTTTAAATTATCTATAATTATATTTTTAAATCTATTTTTTATAAAAATTTTTTCTAAAGTCTCTTTGCCAAATACATAATTATGTTCATCGTTAATAATAGGATGTTTATTTTTTAGTAATTTCGACAAAAAATGCCTTTCATTATGACATATGCCAATAACAATTCCACCAGGTTTTAAAATATCATATATTCCTGAAAGAAATTTATTAACATCAGGCACATGTTCTATAAGCATGGCAAAAAAAACTAAATTATAATAATTTTTTTCAAAATTTTTAGGTTCAAAAGTAGAATGAATAATTTTATTCTTTATTGCTTCATTTGCGTTATTTATTGCTTCAAAAGAAGGCTCAATTCCGGCAACATTTTTCCATCCTTTTTGAATAGCTACTTCTAGCAAAAAACCATTTCCACAACCAATTTCTAAAAAATTTTCTTTACTTTGAATTATATCTTCAGCTTTTGTTAAGCAATTTCCATATGTTTTTTTTAAGCCTTCTAATTCTAAATTATAAATAAAATTACTTTCATTATACAATTGGTTTGTAAATTCAACTTCATGGATTGAACTTGCGTAAAGTAAAGAACAGCTTCCACATCTTTGCATCTTGTAATGATATCCATCAGGATTTTTTCTACCTGAGAAATTTATATTTTCACGTTTTTTTGGTAGGTTCTCTTCATATTCAATTTTTGAATAAGCATCGGTTTCACATATAGGACAAATTTTTGTTTGCATGAATTATTTATAAATTATTTCATTCACCATAAAATTTACTATTAGTTGCACTTAACTTTAGAATTTTTTTTTAAATACAAAACATAAATATTTCCATCGTATAATTTGCAGTAATTTTGTTTTTTTATTATAATATTTTTAGTAACAGGCTTTCGTTTTTCCAAAACAATAAATTCTGGCTCTTTAAAGTTCATTAGTTTATGTTTGATAAATTTTTTTTTTAACCTATTAAATTCTTCAATGGGTATTGCTATTTGTTGGCTATAAATCGGCGAACTTGCAAGAATGAATTTTTTTATTTTTTGTTCGAAGTTTTTCGAATCCTTATAAGTATTTAATGAATTTGCCGTGTATCTCATATACATAAAACTTTGTACATTAGTATTTAAATATCTCCATCCCTTTTTTTTATTTTTTAAAAAATCCATAAAATCATTTTCATCTAGGTTTAAAAAATTAAAATTTTCTATTAAATCGTTTTCAATCATATCGTGTGTTTTGGGTGCCCACATTTGATTTATTAAATTTAAATATTCAATTCCATTAAGTATTGCCCAAAGCATCACTTTATTATCAAATGTTAATAGCGATCTATCTTTAACAAAAATATTTTTACTATTGCTTAAATTTTCTGTTACTTTTTGAAATTCTACTCTTTTATTTTTATAGGCTTTATTATTAAAGTCTTGATTTTTTTCTAAATAAAAATTTAGACAATAAGTACTGATTAATAAAAAAATTAGAATAGTTATTAGTATTGGTTTTAAATTTAATTTTAAATAATATTTAATTAATACAATTGCAAAAACGATAAAAAATATCATTGCCCAGATAAATATTGCATTATTAAAGTGATATAATATTCCTGATTTAGGAGAAATTAGAATAAAGGCAACAGGAGAAATAATAGTGCCTAAAAAAATTATAAAAAATATATTCACTAACTTAAAATGATTAACCTTTTTTTTATTAGCAAAGTAGACACAAGATATTGATAAAAATAATATAAATAAAAACTTTAATTTAAGGTATTGACTAAAATAGTAATCTAACAATTTACTTTTTTTTTCAATGTTAAGAGTAAATAAACCAGCACGTTCCGAGGCATTGCTCTCATGATAAATTAAATTGATTATAAAAGGAGAGATAGATATTAAGAAAATTATTATTGAAATTAAAGTGTACTTATAATTATTAAATAATTTTTTAATAATTTTTAATTTAAACTTATAAATCAAGAAAAAAAGAAAGGCAAAAAATTCAATTATGAAAAAATAGTAAAAACTGGATAAAGAAAATCCTAATATTAATCCAAGAGCCGCAAATCTTTTTTTTTCAAAAATTACAGTGCTATCCATAAAAATTAACAAGTATATAAATGAAAAAAAATATAAAGATGAAACCAGTGGTCTATGCACTCTTAACGAAAAAAACTCAGATTGAAACAAATTCAAATATGGAAGACTTTCCAGATTAGTAATTATAACTAGAGTTGGTATCATAAAAAAAAATAAACTTAGAAAAATTGATTCATTTTCAGAAAAAAAATGAGAAAAAATTTTATAAAAAATAAGTAAAAAAATAAATATTCCAAAGAATTCGATAATAATTATTCCAGCGAAACCAAATATCTTAAAAAAAATTACATGAAAAATAATCGAAGCAAAAGTAAAAGGTATTAATTTTAAATTTTGAATATAAGGATCAAAAGAATTGTTAAGTTCAAAAGAGGCAAGATATTTTATTAATGGGTAATAATAATGTCCGTCTGCGGAACTTTCAAAAATAATTCTAACAGATAAACTTTCTTTAAAAAAATAAAATGATAAAATCCATTTAATTAAAAAAAGAAGTAAAGATATAATTAGTAGAGTATTAATATTCTTATTTTTGAACATTATATTGAAATACTTATAATAAAGTACAAATGAAAGTTTTAAATGATATTTATACTAAATTAGAAACAATTTGTGTAAAAAAATTTGAATAATCTAGGAAAAATATACTTGCCGTATAAAAAAAATTATTTTAATTTTCAAATTATTTATAAAATTGAAAAAAGGGTATACCTGTAATATTTAACATCAGTTCATGAAAATTAAATTTTGTAGAAATTGCAAAAATAGTAAATTTCTTAATTTATTAAGTTTAGGAAAAATGAGTTTTACTGGCAAGTTTTCTAAAAATTTTTTTCACAACATACCTAGTGCAAAACTTAATCTCTTAATGTGCAAAAATTGTAAACTTGTTCAACTTGATAGAAATTTTAATCAAAAATATTTATATGGAAAAGATTATGGCTACAGAACAGGCATAAATAACACGATGACCAACCATATGAATAAAATAGTAAAAGAATGTTCAGATTTGACCAAATTAAAAACTAATGATTGTGTATTGGATATTGCCAGTAATGACGGAACATTATTAAATTTTTACAAAAAAAATATTATCACGGTTGGCGTTGATCCTTTGGTGAATAAATATAGAAAATTTTATAAAAAAATTAATTATAAAATTTCAAACTTTTTTCAAATTAAAGATATAAAAAAATTAAAATTAAAAAAAAAATTTAAAATAATCACTGCTTTATCAGTCTTTTATGATCTTAAGAGTCCTGGTAATTTTATAAAAGAAGTTAGAGATATTTTAGATAAAAAGGGCGTTTTCATTTTAGAGCATGCAGATCTGCTTTCTATTATAAAAAATAATATATTTGATACAATTTGTCATGAACATATTGAATATTATTCATCAAAAGTAATTATAGAAATGATGAATCATAATAGACTGAAAGT
>Ga0187827_10008845_pt1 | contig 10806 bp, 7 predicted proteins | sample ETNtaG_39_FD_167969 | JGI IMG/M metagenome (GOLD analysis project Ga0187827, IMG submission 167969) | Marine microbial and viral communities from oxygen minimum zone, Eastern Pacific Ocean - ETNP2014_SV_150_PacBio MetaG (Illumina Assembly) | ecosystem: Environmental > Aquatic > Marine > Hypoxic... | reverse complement strand
CACCACTGAGTCATCCAGGATGTACATTGTTAGGAGCTTCGATGTCAACGTCCCCGGTACTTCCATCGATAATTTAAAGGGCGGCGTAGTGGGGGGGTCCATAATCCAGGGGTGCTTTGAGGCCGGTGAACAGGTCGAGATCAGACCAGGCCTCCCTGTCCGAGAGAAGAACAGGATCAAGATGAGGGAGCTTTTTACAGAGATCACGAGCCTTCACTCAGGGAACACAACGGTGAAGCAGGCCATCCCAGGGGGACTTGTAGGAGTAGGCACACTCCTCGACCCCTCCCTCACAAAGTCCGACGGTCTCGTGGGGAGCCTTATAGGTAAGCCAGGGACGCTTCCCCCCGTTATTAGGGAGATAAGCCTCGACATCCGGTTATTCGAGAACATTATTGGGAGCCGGGAGATGGGAAAAGTGGTCTCGGTCGCCAAGGGAGAGAAGCTCCTTTTAAATCTAGGGACTGCGAAGACAATGGGGAATGTCACTAAGGTGGCCAAAGACTACCTAGAGGCGACACTGACCATCCCTGTCTGCGGTGAAGCCGGGGATCGGGTGGCCCTCAGCAGGAGGATAGGCAGCAGATGGCGGCTGATAGGTGTAGGCATACTAAAGGGGTAGACCTGGATAGGCACCAAGTCTCGGTGCTCCTCGACTCAAACTTTCTGTTTATACCACTAAAATTTGGCGTGGACATTTTCGAAGAACTAAGACGTGTCCTGGGGGAAAATACAAGGTGCCTTGTAACACTCCCGATCCTCGAAGAACTTGACCTAGTGGGGCAGGGGGCTAAACCGGGTTTTCTAAAGGAGATCGGCTTTGCAAGAAAAATGGCGGATAAATGCGAGGTATTCAAAGACTCCTTAAGGGGCGGGGAGACCGTAGATCAATCGCTAGTAAGGGTTGCGATAGAGCAAGGATTCAACGTCGCAACCAATGACTCTGAACTTAGAAAGACACTTAAGAAAGAGGGTGTGTCAGTGGTCTTCCTCCGTCAAAGGGCGTTCCTCGAGCTTGAGGGAAGTATTCGATAGCTAACTATTCAAGCGCGTTACCATCATTCATACATAATCAAACAAAATAAACGGTAGCCATTGTTGGGGATTAATTGATGATTATAGGACTAAAGGTCACGATCCTCTTCGGTTGCTATATCATCATTAATTTCAGCACCTACTGTAGTCTCCAGAGTCGCCTTAGAGAGAAGCACCTGAAAGAGAACGATTAACCGGCGATCTCTGAGTTTTCTTGACGGAAGGGACCAGCGAGGTGTTTACCCGATCCTTCCTCTTCAGGTATGATCTAGAAGTATTCGGTTTAAAACAAGCTTAGCTAACACATTTCCAACCAAAAGAATCTTTAAATTTGACAGCGAGTTCATCTGGAGGCAATAGCAGCCCTAGGCAAGCCTTTGGTACTTTGGTGAAACGTTTGGAAAAGTTGGATTGGCATTCTGAAGATATTGACTCAGTCATTGAACATCTTGGGTCTTCTAGAAGCGGCCTAAACGAGGAAGAGGCATCGAGAAGGCTTGGGATATTCGGGCCGAACGAGCTTAAAGAAGAGAAGAAGACGACAGCCCTCAAGCTCCTCATGGGGCAGTTCAAGAGCGTCCTCGTGATCATCCTCATTATCTCCGCGCTGGTCTCAGCATACATCTCATTTAAGGAAGGAGAGGCGTTCACAGACACGTACGTCATCCTCATCATCGTGATCATGAACGCGATCCTGGGATTCGTCCAGGAGTACCGCGCAGAGAAGGCCGTCGAGGCTCTCAAGAGGATGATATCCCCAAAAGTCCTCGTCTTGAGAGACAGGAAGGAGGCCTCGATCGACTCTAAGAATCTGGTCCCAGGAGACATTATAATCCTTGAAGCGGGTAGCAGGGTCCCTGCGGACTCGAGACTGATTGAAGCAGCCAACCTCCAGGTGGACGAAGCTGCATTGACAGGAGAGTCGACACCGGTTACGAAGAACCTAAGGGTTCTGAGCACCGAAGCCAGCATCGGTGACAGGAAAAACACAGTCTTCACAGGCACAGTCATCACTGGGGGGAGGGCAATCGCGGTGGTCACCGAGACGGGAATGATGACAGAGTTTGGTAAGATTGCGGGGATGGTTCAGTCGGTGGTGGTCGAGGAGCCACCATTGAAGCAGAAGATGGAGAAAATGGGACGTCAGCTAGGCGCGATCTCCGTGATCCTGACCATCTGGGTCTTCCTCATCGGCGTTTTCGTCCACCAGCACGAGCTGGAGAAAATGTTCATGATGGCGGTAAGCCTCGCGGTCTCCGCCATCCCCGAGGGTCTCCCTGCGGTACTCACGATCACATTGGCACTGGGAGTCTCGAGAATGGCGAGGCAGAAATCCATCGTCAGGAAACTTGCCTCAGTGGAGACCTTGGGGAGCACTACTGTAATCTGTTCCGATAAAACTGGCACCCTAACGAAGAACGAGATGACGGTAAAGCAGCTTTCCTATGGTGACAATATCATCGACATTTCGGGATCCGGGTACGAACCAACTGGCGAGTTCACAATGTACAGCGAGCCCGTCGACCCCTTCGGTGACTCCGACCGAGAGCTCCTGATGAGAATCGGGTTCTTGAACAACGACTCCCATCTCCAGCAGAACGAGGGAAACTGGGTGGTCTTCGGAGATCCCACAGAGGGCGCTTTAACCGTGCTGGGCGTGAAGGCGGGTCTTGGCGATAAGACAAAGGAAACCTACCCCAGAGTGGCAGAGTTCCCCTTCGATTCCACTCGGAAGATGATGACTACGATACACGATGGGCCAGAAGGGGGCAGGGTCGCCTATGTGAAAGGCGCTCCTGAGATCATTCTCGAGAAATGTACATCAATAATAGACAAGGGAACCGTCCGGCCTATCAACGAGCAGGATAGGGAACAAGTTCTGTTCACCATGCAGGGATTGGCGAGCGACGCTTTGAGGGTGCTGGCTATGTCCTACAAGGAGGTCTCCGTAGCTGAAGAGTATGAGATTGAGGAGATCGAGTCAGGTCTTACAATAGTCGGCCTCGTCGGGATGATCGATCCTGCAAGAGAGGAAGTTCCTGAGGCCATCAAAGTCACCCATCAAGCAGGGATAAAAACTGTGATGGTGACGGGGGACCACAGGCTTACCGCCGTCGCTATTGCGAAAGAGATTGGAATGTTGAAAGAGGAGGGCCCCGGCTCCGTGATGACCGGAGAGGAGCTGGAGGACATCGACAACGACAGGCTCGACGAGATCATCGAGGATGTCAACGTCTTCGCTAGGGTCTCTCCCGAGCACAAGATGCGCATCGCATTGTCCCTGAAAAGGAACGGTCATATCGTGGCCATGACGGGAGACGGCGTCAATGACGCCCCAGCATTGAAGGCGGCGGACATTGGGATCGCAATGGGGATCAAGGGAACAGACGTCACCAAAGAAGCATCTGACATGATCCTCGAGGATGACAACTTCGCCACCATCGTGAAGGCCATCCAAGGAGGGCGACACATCTATGACAACGTCACAAAGTACATCCGTCTGATGCTTGCCGCCAACTTCGACGAGTTCATCGAGATCACGATTGTGACCCTCCTAGGCCTGCCTCTGCCGTTCCTACCGATTCATGTACTCTGGGTCAATCTTGTAACCGACGGCCTACCCGCCATTGCGTTGAGCATTGATCCACCTGATCCCGACCTGATGAAGTATCCGCCTCGGGACCCGAATGAGGGGATGCTCACGAGGTTCTGGCGGTTTATCATTTTCGCGGCGCTCGTGGATTTCATCTCTGACTTTATTCCGTTTATGTGGGCGTTCAGCACAACGTGGATAGCGACCGGCGATTACGAGCTCGCAGCCACAACTGCCAGGACTATAGCGTTCACCAGCATCGTCTTCTTCGAGTTCCTCCTTTCCTACCAGTGCCGGTCAGAGACTCACCATATCTTCAGCCTAGGATGGAAGGGGTGGACGGAGAACAAAATGCTATTCCTCGCTATAGTGGTCTCCCTGGCGATGCAGATGGCGATCCTGTATATTCCTGCTCTCAACCCGATCTTCAAAGTCGTTCCTCTGACGGGTTTCCAGCTCTTCGTCTGCGTCATAGGATCCCTCACAGCGTTCCTGATAATACCGGGCAAACTGATACCGAGGCGTAGATACGTCTCTCACAGGAAAGTTTGAAAGGCGCTGTCTTTCCCCTATACTTTTATATTATCTCGTAAATGAGATTGGGTAGTTTCATATCTGAGAATTAGAAGGGTTTATGTTGGTTTCGTTTGATCCATGGTTAATCGCGCCCGTCGCATCAGTGTTCTCAATCGGGCTTGGACTCTTTCTTTTCCAGTACGTCAACAACAAGGACGCTGGGACGGACAGAATGAAAGAGATCGCTGGTTGGATCCAGGAGGGATCGCGGGCATTCATCAAGACGGAGTATAAGTACCTTGGGATATTCGTGGCAGTCATGACCGTCGCGCTCTCAGCGTTCCTAGGCGTAAAGATCGGCATCACATACGTCTTCGGTACGGTCTTGTCAGCCTTGGCTGGAGTGATCGGATTGGAGATAGCGGTGAAGGCTAACGTCAGGACAGCCAACGCAGCCCGGAAGGGGGGTCTCTCAGCTGCATTCCCCATCGCATTCAGAGGCGGGGCGGTCATGGGCCTCATGGTGGTCGGGCTTGCTCTCGCGGGTATCAGCATCGTCTACTGGATCACGGGAGATCCTGATATCCTCCTCGGGATGAGCATAGGGGCAAGCACTCTCACTCTTTTCATGAAAGCAGGGGGAGGCATTTTCACTAAGACAGCGGACATCGCCGCCGACCTTGTGGGCAAGATTGAGCTCGGTATCCCAGAGGACGACCCGAGGAACCCCGCTGTCATCGCGGACAACGTGGGAGATAACGTCGGGGACTGCGCAGGTTCCGGCGCCGACCTGTTCGACTCATACATTGCGGCGATTATGGCCGCAATGATCCTGGGAGCTTCATCTCAGATTCCGTATCTCGTGACATTGCCCCTCGTCTTCGCAGGACTCGGGATCATCGCGTCAATCATAGGAATATTACTGGTCAGGGTCGGGAAGGAGGGAGCAGACCCCGGGAAGTCCCTAAACATGGGAACATACACCACGACACTCGTATTCGGAGTCCTCACCTATGCGGTCACTATGTACCTAGGATATGACATCAAGATATGGTACGCCAATATTGCTGGCCTCCTAGCGGGCATAGTTATCGGCATGACTTCCGACTATTATACCTCAATCAACAGGTCCCCAGCCATCAAAACGGCCGAGGCATCCCAGACGGGGGCCGCCATCAGCATACTCACAGGCTTCTCCTATGGTCTCATCAGCTGTTTCCCCGCCCTCCTGGGGATAGGCATCGGGGCCGCCATCTCCTTCTCCCTCTACGGGGTCTACGGGATCGGAATCGCCGCAGTCGGGATGCTCTCCATAGCGGGGATCATCATCGCCGGAGACGCCTATGGACCCATAGGGGATAACGCCAAGGGTATCGCCGAGATGGCTGAGCTTGGGGACGACATCGTAGACATAACGGATGAGATCGACGCCGCGGGGAACACAACCAAGGCAATCACAAAGGGCTTCGCGATAGGGGCCGCAGGACTCACGGCACTAGCTCTACTTGCTTCATTCCAGGAAATCGTGATGAGCATAACGGGAGAGCCCATAGTCTTCAATCTAATGAATCCTCTAGTGATGATGGGAATATTCATCGGGATGTCGATTCCAGTCATATTCTCCGCAATGATCATCCTAGGTGTCTCCAAGAACGCCTTCAGGATGATCGAGGAGATCCGTCGCCAGTTCAGGGAGATCCCGGGGCTCATAGAGGGCACCGGGAAGCCCGACTATAATTCCTGCATTAACATCGCCACAGTGGGAGCCCTCCAAGAGCTCCTGCCCCTCATAGTCTTCAGCATAGTCAGCACGTTGGTCCTCGGCTTCGTCGGAGGGATCCACGCCCTCGGAGGATACCTCAGCGGCGCCATTTTCAGCGGATTCTTCCTGGCCATCCTTATGGCCAACGCGGGAGGCCTCTGGGACAACGCTAAGAAATACGTTGAGTCTGGTAACTTTGGGGGAAAAGGCTCAGACGCCCATAAGGCGGCAGTTATTGGAGATACCGTGGGCGACCCCTTCAAGGATACCGCTGGGCCATCGCTAAACACACTCGTCACGGTAATGAGCCAGATCGCGTCCCTATTCGCTCCCCTTATTGTTGTATACGCGCTTCTAGGGTAGCACCCAACGCCTATCCATTTTTCTAACTATTTAGTTCACAGGAAAACCGTTAGGATAGGAGAAAGCCATCAACGTTTATATTAACGAAGCCTGTTCTGTTCAGTAGTTTCGCTCAGTGAGGATAATCAGAATGTACAGCCACCTCCAGAAGGCATGGAAAAAGCCTAGCCAGAGCTATATTAAAGACCTGATGCGGCAACGAGTTATCATCTGGCGCCGTCAACCGGTCATAGTGAGGATCGACAAGCCAACAAGGATAGACCGGGCCAGGCGCCTCGGATACAAAGCAAAAAAGGGTTTTGTCATGGTCCGAGTAAGGGTACGTAGAGGTGGACGGCGTAAACCAAGACCCAAGATGGGGAGGCGTCCGAAGCGAATGGGCGTCAAAAAATACACCCCGGCGAAGAGCATTAAACTGATAGGTGAGGAAAGGGTAGCCAGGAAGTATCCCAACCTCGAGGTCCTTAACTCGTACTGGGTTTGGGAGGACGGGATCTCTAAGTGGTTTGAGGTAATTCTTGTCGATCCAAACAGCCCGTCGATAATATCGGATAAGAACGTTGGTTGGATCAACGGGAACCGGAATTAATCCAAGAAAATATTCTCATTATCACATCACCCATAAAGAGCCAGGGGACTTCTAATCTTGGCCGAGTATCTTGATCAGATTCTCTGCTACGATGATGCTGTTTGTTCTTTGAGCCTCGACCGTTGCCGCCCCAATATGGGGCAGACTCACCACGTTGGATAACCCTATGAGGGATTGGTCCCGGGGGGGCTCCTCTTCGTAGACATCAAGAGCGACTCCCGCCAGCTTACCAGTCAGCAACGCCTCTTTCAGAGCCTCCTCATTGATGACACCTCCTCGGGCGGCATTGATTAGGTAAACGCCGTCCTTCATCGTGCTTATCTCATCGGCACCGATCATGTATTTGGTCTGGGGGAGTAACGGGACATGTACAGTAATAAAGTCTGATGACCTGAGGAGTTCATCTAAGGTTACGGCCTCCGCCCCAGCTTCATCAATGGACTGCATAACTTTCTCGAAGGAGACGTCGTATACCAGTACACTTAGTTCCAAGGCCCTCGCCTTTTTCGCGATCTGGTTTCCTATACGCCCGAATCCAATGATTCCGAGGGTCTTACCTTTCAGCTCTATCCCGGTAAGCCTTCCCTTGATCCACTCCCCCTTCTTCATGCTGGCATCAGCTTCAGGAATTCTCCTAGCGAGACTGAACATCAGCCCCATCACAAGCTCAGCTACTGCGTTGCTTGGACCCTCCGGGGAGTTAACCACAATGATTTCGAGTCGCTTGGCAGCAACCAAGTCGATATTGTCAAGGCCTACTCCAGCCCTGCCTATGACCTTAAGCCTCTTCCCCGCCTCTAGGACACACCTAGTTACTTTAGTCCGGCTCCTGACTACGAGGGCATCGAAGCCTCCAACAACCTCGATTAACTTTGAGGCTGTGATTGCGGTCCTGAGATCGACTATATAACCGGCTTCCATGAGGACCTTGACCCCGTCGTCGTGTATCTGGTCGCAAACTAGAATCACGGGTCCACCCATTGGCCCTTGCCTACCTCCTAGATTTCGCCGCGACGATCTGGATGATGTCATCTTTATTTAGGGCGTGACCTTCGCCCATCCTCTTTTTGGTCCTCGCGTTAATAGCAAAAATAAAACTCTCCCCGAGATCCGTGTGGATAAGGGATGCAAACTGCTTCGTTGTAGTACCCCGGGAAACTAGGAAGCAGTCGGGGAGAACCCTCCCCTGGTGATCGGTGAGCTTGTCTGAGTCTTCTACGGGGTAGATGGGTATCATATCTAAGAGTGTGAAAAAGGCGGAGTTGATGACCTCTTGGACGCCAGTAGAACCCCAATTATCAAGAACTCTCTCGCGGATAAGCTGCAAACCCTTCGTCTGGCCTCCTGAAAGTTTCTCCGGATTAGGGATCTCAAAGTCGCCGTCCCCGGGGGTGTAGTTTATGAGGCCCGCAGCGGTCGCTCTCCTGAGGGAAAGCTCGGCCTCCGCACAGGTGGGAATGACATGATAACCAGCATCTCTGAGAGACTGCACGTTTTCCTCAGCTGGCCCCTTATCTGCCTTGTTTGCTGCCACGATAAGGGGCTTCGAGGCCTTCCTGAGACCTGAGGCGAATGCGGTAATTTCGTTGTGGCTCCAACTCAAAGCGTCATTAGCATTTAGCCCCCGTTCCTCCACGGCCTTCGCGATGTGAAACCTGTTCATCCCTAGGCCAGTGAGTTTTTCCTCTAGATGGCGCCCGATCTCCTCTCGAGCAGCCTGAGCAGTCCTCGCTACCCTCTCCCAGTCTTTCCTAAGGATCCTCGTGAGCCAGAGGTCGAACTCCGCCTCAAGCATCCGCACATCCTCGATGGGGTCGTGGGTACCCGGAAGAATCGATTGGCCGTTATCGTCCGTCTCCCCAGCTGCATCCACAACCACTATGAGGGCATCAGCCCTCCTCACCTCATCGAGGAACTGGTTCCCCAGTCCCTTGCCCTGATGAGCTCCCCTGATAAGACCCGGGCAGTCGATGAGATCGACGGGTATAAGGCGGACCCCGTCGACGCAAGCGGAGTTAACCGGCTCGTCCTTGACTCCGAACTCATTGCATACACATGGCGAATGGAGGTATCCGACCCCCTTATTGGCCTTGATGGTAGTGAATGGGAAGCCTGCGATATCCACTGCCTTCAGGGTAGCAGCTGCAAAGAACGTGCTCTTGCCGACATTCGCCTTACCAACAAGCCCAACGATACCAGCCAACTGAATCAACTAAATAATGGAGCCTGGGGCTTAAACCTCTTGTCCTAAGATCTCAATTCGCCCGGTTCCTGACTGTTAAAAAATATCTTTTGACGTAAACCTAAGAAATCTATTCAGCGGGTGTTTCTGTGATAAAATCCCTTCTGTTTATACTTGCCAAAACTCCTAATGCCTTTCTCTTCTAGTTGTATTACAAGCTTCTCCGCAATCTCTGGGGAGACCTTTCCTTGTTTTGACATGTAATCAATGATCTGGGTCACCTGCTCGGGGATTTTACAACGGCGAATGAAATCGATGATATCGGGATCGTATCCTTCCCATTTTCGATTCACTTGGGGGAATCTTTTCGGTCCGATCGGTTCATTCTTTTGATCTGCTACGCTCTTCCCGTTCACGAGCTCATAGGCAAGGTGAGGAAAGAGCTCCCTGAACTTCTTCTTTTCCATTGGTTTCACTGAGAAAGTGGAATGAGGCAATATAAATTTGATTGACTAACTTTCCATGTCATTCCGGAGAACACATTCACCTTTCTTCAGAAAATAACCTGAAGGCACATCTTCGTCCACAATAAGACCCGGTGCCACCCAAGCTTCAGAACCTACCTTGATTCCTGGGAGGAGGCTTACATTGATCCCAGTCTGAGAGCTGTCACCCACCACGACTCCAAACTTACGGCATCCTGAGTTGACTCTGCTCCCTTTGAGGTTCATTTTGATGTACTTTTTGTCAAATCTGAAATTGGCGGTAATGGTTCCGGCTCCGAAGTTGCAGCCTGCCCCAATTACACTGTCCCCGAAATACGAGAGATGCGCGATATGACTGCTATCCATGACTATGCTGTTCTTAATCTCACAAGCGTTCCCAATTCTGACGCCTGAGCCAATGCTAGTGTATGATCGAATGTAGCAGTTTGGTCCGATATCGCTACAAGCGCCGATGTATATCGGCCCCTCTAGGTACGTTCCAGACCTGATCCTAGTGCCTTTTCCAATGTGGACTGGACCATATATACTAACGTTTTCCTCTATATCCCCACTAACGGAGGAGACTAATCCGTTGAGCGCTCTTGCATTAGCTTCAAGGAGATCCCAAGGATGGCCGACGTCCATCCATCCATTCGCCGGGAGTATTGCGGCCTTTACGTTAGCACCGGACTCGATCAGCAAACCTATCGAGTCCGTTACCTCATATTCTCCTCGGGAGGAGATTCCCGTATCTCGAATATGATCGAAAATTTCGGAATTAAACAGATAGATCCCTGTATTGGCGAGTTTGCTGGTAGTCTCACCTTGCTGGGGCTTCTCCAATAGTCTTATGACATAGTCTCCATCAAGTTCCACGGCAGCAAGCCTCGACGGATCATCTATGGGGATGACACCTAACGTCGTTTCTCCTGTCTCATGGGCATCTAGTACGGCTTTGAAACTTTCGACTGCAATAAATCCGTCACCGTAGAACCCAATGAACTCATCATCACCAACAAAGTCCTTCCCCAAGGCGAAGGCGTGAGCCGTCCCCTTTACCTCATCCTGGTGGGCAAAGTTAATTGAGATTCCGAGCCTTGAGCCGTCACCTAGCTGATCCTTGATCTTATCCTCCATGTAGTGAGTCACGATTAGCGCCTCATTGATCCCCACCTCGGATAGGCCTCTGAGGGACCATTCTAGGAGGGGCAAACCACCGACTGGGAGTAATTGTTTTGGTCTTGTCTCAGTAAGTGGCCTCAAACGCTCCCCCCTCCCGGC
>Ga0187827_10008844_pt1 | contig 10807 bp, 10 predicted proteins | sample ETNtaG_39_FD_167969 | JGI IMG/M metagenome (GOLD analysis project Ga0187827, IMG submission 167969) | Marine microbial and viral communities from oxygen minimum zone, Eastern Pacific Ocean - ETNP2014_SV_150_PacBio MetaG (Illumina Assembly) | ecosystem: Environmental > Aquatic > Marine > Hypoxic... | reverse complement strand
TAATGAAGCTTTCTACCCGGGGGCAGTACGGAACCAGAGCTCTTTTAGACCTGGCGTTGCTGGAGACAGAAGATCCGGTTCCGTTGAGGGGTGTCTCTCAGAGGCAGCAGATTCCACTTCAGTATCTGGAGCATTTGGTCACACCCCTTATCGCGGCGGGAATACTTCGGAGCGTCCGAGGCGCCAAGGGCGGAATATTGTTGGCCAAGTCTCCCGGGGAGATTAGACTAAGCGAGGTCATTCCGATTCTTGAGGGGCCCATCGCCCCGACGGAGTGTCTCGACAATCCCGACCTCTGTGGCCGCTCTTCTTTCTGCGTAACCCGTGATGTTTGGGATGAGCTAAAGAAAGCAATGGAGGGAGTCTTGGAGTCGACAACCCTGCAAAATCTGGTGGATCGACATAGAAAGAAGGAACAGACGGAATCGGCAATGTACTACGTCTAGGCCATGTCACCGATGACTCGGTAAGGAGTACCTCAAGAGAGCAAAATATGATTGACAGGTATTCAAGGCAGACCCTTTTCCCTGAAATAGGAGAAGAGGGACAAGAGAAATTAGGCAATAGCAGTGTGGTAATCATTGGCTGTGGCGCCTTGGGGACTGTTATTGCCACAACCTTGGTGCGTGCCGGTGTCGGCAGAGTCAGAATTGTTGATAGAGATTTTATTGAGTACCACAACCTGCAGCGGCAGGTTGTGTTTGATGAAGAGGACATTAAGGCCGAATTGCCCAAGGCCATCGCCGCCGAGCGGCATCTGAAGAAGGTGAACTCATCGGTTGAAGTGGAGGGAATCGTTGCCGATGTCAACTACGCCAATATAGAGAGGCTGGTGACTGGTGCCGATTTGATTCTGGACGGACTAGACAACGTTGAAACCCGCTTTCTAATAAATGATGTTTCCTTGAAACACAAAATCCCCTGGGTTTACGGGGGGGCTATCTCTTCTTCAGGAATGACAATGAACATAATCCCGGACGAGACCCCTTGCTTCCGATGTCTCTGGTCCAATCCGATTGCTGCCGGGATAGCACAGACCTGCGACACATCCGGGGTGATTAATCCGGCCCCCTTTATCGTCGGCTCTCTGCAAACCGTTGAGGCAATGAAGATACTGGTGGGAGCCAGTGAAATCAATCGGGACCTGATAGTCGTTGATGTTTGGAGGGGAGAATTAAGTCGCATGAAACTGAAGCCTCGTACCGGTTGCCCGGCTTGCCAGGGTGAATATGAGTTTCTGGAGGCAAAGTATGGAACAAGGGCCACCTCTCTCTGCGGGCAAGATGCAGTTCAGGTTCTGAATCCGGAAGCCGATGGGGTCTCATTTGAGAGACTGGCCGGGCAGCTTGCCTCCGTAGGAGAAGTGAGTCACAATCAGTTCATGCTTCGCTTCCTGGTCGATAACCAGGAGATGATAATCTTCCCTGATGGACGGGCTATCGTGAAGAATACCAGTGATGAAGCCCTGGCCAGGGGATTATATGCAAAATATATCGGGATGTGAGCGCAGGCATCATATTATGATCTATCTGGATAACGCAGCAACATCGTGGCCCAAGCCGGAAAGCGTTTACCGGGCTATGGACGAGTTTCTCAGAGCCGGCGGGGGTAACCCCGGCCGGGGAGGACATACTATGGCCTTGGCCGCGTCCAGAATGATTGAAGACGTCAGGCTGCTTCTGACCAGGTTGATTAACTCCCCGGATAAAGACCGGGTTGTCTTTACATTTAACTGCACAGACTCTCTAAACATAGGTCTGAAGGGATTACTCAGGCCGGGCGACCACGTCATCACCAGCTCTATCGAGCATAATTCGGTTGTTCGTCCATTGAGTAAGCTGGAGAAGCAGGGGATCAGGGTCACCAGACTTTCTCCCCGTTCAAGAAGCGGCTTTGTCTCTCCCGGTGATATTGAACAAGCCATAACTCCCGAAACCAGGCTGCTACTGATGACTCATGCTTCAAACGTCAACGGGGTTATTCAGCCAATTGAAGAATACGGTTCTCTGTCAAGGCGGCATGGCCTGATTTTTATGGTGGACGCCGCTCAGACCGCCGGCAGGTACCCTCTTGACGTTCAGGCAGACAATATCGACCTGCTGGCCTTCTCTGGGCATAAGGGACCCATGGGACCCCCCGGTATCGGCGTCCTTTACATCAGTGATCGGGTTGACCTTGATTCGTTGCGGGAAGGTGGTACCGGTTCACAGTCGGAACTGGAAGAGCAACCCACCACTCTGCCCCATAAATTTGAATGTGGCACTGCCAATACGGTTGGTATCGCCGGACTGGGTGCCGGGCTTGGTTTTATCTTCCGGGAGGGGATGGAGCAAATCCTGGCTCATGAGCAAACTCTGACCAATCGGCTACTTGAAGGTCTTTCTCAAACCACTGGGCTGACTCTCCATGGAGCCGGGGCCCCGGCCTGCCAGGCCCCGATTGTGTCCTTCTCCGTTGATGATTCATCATCGGGAGAGGTGGCGGCCGTCCTTGACCAGGCTTTTGATATTAAGGTAAGGGCTGGACTCCACTGCGCCCCGTCGGCCCATAAAACCATGGGCACTTTCCCACGGGGAACGCTACGCCTCAGTCCCGGCTATTTTAATACTGAAGAAGAGATTGATATTACTCTTCAATCAATTGAACAGATAACCCGGGTAAGCAGTCCCCGGCAGCAGTATTCGGGTTCTCGCTAAGTAAAGTCATAGAAAGGAGAGCACAACAAGAATGGCAGAGTCAACATCAAAGGTGGAGAAACTGAAATACAAAACGATAGAGATACCGAAGCTGATCAGAGGCATCGCCAAGGATTCCAGCGAGTTGATCGGTAACACCCCTCTCGTAAGGTTGAACCGCGTTACCGATGGGATGAAGGCAGAGGTCGTCGGAAAACTTGAGTCGTTTAACCCCATATCCAGCGTCAAGGACAGGATTGGTGTAGCCATGATTGTGGATGCTGAGGACAAGGGACTTATCAACAATGATACGGTTATTGTTGAACCCACCAGCGGGAATACCGGTATCGCTATTGCTTTTGTCTGTGCCGCCAGGGGTTATCGGCTTATCCTCACTATGCCTGACACCATGTCCTTGGAACGGAGGCAGCTTCTCTCCATCTTTGGTGCCGAATTAGTGCTGACCCCCGGGGCCGAGGGGATGCCCGGGGCTATCAGAAGAGCGGAGCAGATGGTAGAGGAAACTACCAACTGCTTTATGCCCCAGCAATTCAAGAACCCGGCCAATCCGGAAATACACCGGCTGACCACCGCGGAAGAAATATGGCGGGATACCGATGGCCAGGTGGACATTCTGATCTCCGGAGTCGGAACCGGGGGGACGATCACCGGAGTCGCCGGAGTTATCAAGCAGAGGAAACCGGAGTTTAAGGCCATTGCCGTTGAGCCGGTTGATTCCCCGGTACTTTCAGGAGGAAAGCCGGGAGCCCACAAGATTCAGGGTATCGGGGCCGGTTTTGTGCCCGATATCCTCAGAACGGATTTCATTGATGAAATAGTTAAGGTAAATAATGAAGATGCCGGAATAATGACCAGAAGACTGGCCAGAGAAGAAGGGATACTGGCTGGCATATCATCGGGGGCGGCCACCTGGGCAGCCATTGAAGTGGCCAGGAGACCCGAAAATGAGGGTAAGCTTATCGTCGTGATCATGCCTGATACCGGTGAGCGTTATCTGTCCACCTGGCTGTTTGAGGGTGATCGTTCGGGAACATAAAAGATAAAGATCTTGTGAGGACCTGGCCGGAGGCTGGGGGCAGAATACAAACAAAATTGGAGGAAATCATGGCGGATACCACTAAACAGACCGGCGAATTGGATCATACTTTAAGGGTTTATTCTGATATTACCCAGTTAATCGCCAGTCCGGAGAATCCAACGCCGATAGTCAGGGTTAACGGGATCAACCCGAACAAAGACTTCGAAATCTATCTCAAGCTGGAAAAATACAACCCGTTTGGTTCGGTGAAAGACCGAATTGTCAATGAAATGATGAAGGGGTTGGAAATAGGCGGCCGGACGGTGGCGGAGCCGTCATCCGGTAATACCGGAATTGCTTTGGCTTGCATTGCCAATGCTTTAGGAGTGCCGATACAGATTGCTGTCCCGGAAGGGATTCCTGAGGAAAAGAAGATATTCCTGAGATTCCTGGGAGTCGACTTGATGGAAGCTGATGACGCCTTGTGCCCCATATTTCCCACTGAGGGAGCCCGAGGCATGGTTACTTCCCTGATAGACAATCCAGCCAGCAAAGACACCTACGTCAGTCCCAATCAATACGAGAACGAACTGAATGTTCAGGCCCATTACCGGACGACAGGACCGGAAATATGGAAGCAGACACACGGTAAGATAAAATATTTCTTCGCCGCTCTTGGCACATGTGGCACGATAAGCGGTGTCGGTAAATACCTTAAAGAACAGAATCCGGACATTAAGATCATTGCCGTAGAGCCTGACTCCAAGGACCACAGATTACCCGGTATGAAGAGAATCACCGGCCTGGATGAGGACCTGATTCCGACAATTCTGGACCGGTCGGTGCTGGATGACATCGTAACCATAACCGATGATGATGCCTATGGCACCGCCCTGGAAATAGCCCGGAAAGACGGGATTATGGTCGGTCCGACCACGGGAGCCATACTTCATGTCGCTCTGAATTTCGCCAAATCGCACAGTGGTTTGGCCGTGGTCATCTCTCCGGACGATGCCTTCAAATATGCCAGTTTTTACAAAGATGTCCTAGATGCGGAATCGAAGCGGCTCAAGGAAGAGGCCTACGCCATGCTGGAAGCCAACAAAGACAGCCGGAATTTTGTCCTGCTTGATGTTCGTACTCCCGAGGAATTTGCCGATGGTAACATAGATACCGCCGTCAATCTGGATTATTCCTCCCCCACCTTCCGGGACGAACTCAAGAATCTTGATAAGAATAAGACGTATCTTCTCTATTGTGAGAGTGGTGAGCGAAGCGGAATATCGACCCACATCATGAAAGACCTCGGCTTTGGGGATGTTCACAACATGAGGGGGGGAATTATTGCCTGGAGGATGCGAGGAATCGGGGAAACGCAGGCCACTGAAGAGAATTTGGATAAAGTAGCCGGCAAGACGGACTAGTTTGGTTCAACTACATCGGCTTTGTCCCCCGGAACGCATATGCTAGGGGAAGAGGACGGTTCAGTTTGTTTAAGACTTTGAAAGAAGACATTGACACCGTTTTTGATGAAGACCCGGCGGCGCGGAGCATACTGGAGGTGATTACCTGTTATCCGGGTTTGCATGCTCTCTGGTTTCACCGTCTGGCCCATTTTTTCTGGGGACATAGATTAAAGTTGCTGGCCCGGCTCGTTTCCAACCTGGGCCGCTTTTTTACCAACATAGAAATTCATCCCGGAGCCAAGATTGGACGGCGCTTCTTCATTGACCACGGGGCCGGGGTAGTCATCGGAGAGACAGCAGAAGTAGGAGATGATGTGTTAATATACCAGGGAGTCGTCCTCGGTGGAACCAGTCTGGAAAAGACCAAGCGTCACCCCACTCTCGGTAATAACGTTGTAATTGGCACCGGAGCGGTAGCTCTGGGCGCTATCACGGTTGGAGACGGGGCCAGGATTGGTTCAGGCTCGGTTGTAGTCCAGTCGGTCCCTCCCGGCGTTACGGTGGTGGGGATCCCGGGAAGAGTGGTGCAAGACCGCCGCGAGTCACGCCCGGACCTGGAGCACGGCAAACTACCTGACCCGGTAGCCGAGGCCATCAGGCTTGTCTTGAAAGAGCAGGACAAACTGGAGAATCGGTTGAAAAGAGTTGAGGATCTAAGCGGTCTGCTCGTACCTGAAGATGAATTGAAGGAACTGAGACAGGAAATGGTAAAGGAATTCAACCAGGGAGAGGGAATATGAAATTTGAGACCTTAGCCATTCATACCGGGGAGAGGCCGGACCCCACCTATGGGGCCGTCACGATGCCGATCTACCTGACATCCACCTTTGTTTTTGAGGATGTGGGCAAGACGAAGAAAGGCTTCGATTACTCGCGTACGGCCAATCCGACCAGGAAGGCTTTAGAGGATACCATTGCCCGGCTGGAGGGAGGAAAGGCAGGATTTGCTTTTGCCACTGGTATGGCTGCTGAGGCCACCGTTTTGCACCTGCTCAAGGCTGGCGACCACGTAATCTCGGGCGATGATGTTTATGGAGGCACCTACCGGCTATTTCACGACGTAATGACGGAACTTGGAGTGGAGTTTACTTTCCTGAGGATGGACGACAGGCAGCGGATTGAAGAGGCGATAAGGCCCAATACCCGGATGCTGTGGCTGGAAACTCCCTCCAATCCACTGCTGAATATCACGGATATTGAAATGGTGGTTGATATCGCAAGGAAACATAACCTGATGACGGCAATAGATAATACCTTTGCTACTCCGTTCCTGATGAGACCGATCGAGTACGGGGTCGATATCGTCGTCCATTCCACTACCAAATATCTTAACGGGCACTGTGATGTTGTCGGCGGGGCTGTGGTAACCTCTACCGATGAACTAACCGAGAGGGTCCAGTTCTTGATTAATGCCCTGGGAACCTGCGCATCTCCTTTTGATTGCTGGCTGGTGCTGCGGGGAATTGAGACCCTGCCGGTGAGAATGAGGCAACACGTTGAAAATGCGGAGGCTGTAGCTGATTTTCTTGATGGCCACCCGGCCGTAAAGAGAGTCTGTTACCCCGGACTTGCTTCCCACCCGGGTCATGATATTGCTAAAAAGCAGATGAAAGGTTTTGGCGGCATGGTGTCGTTTGAGCACAAAGGGACTACCGAGCAGACTCGTCGCTTTCTGACCGGCACCAGGATTTTCGCCCTAGCCGAGTCGTTGGGTGGGGTTGCCTCTCTGGTTGAGCACCCGGCCACAATGAGCCACGCCTCGATGCCAAAAGAGTTCAGAGAGAAGATAGGTATCGCCGACGAGTTGGTGCGGCTCTCCATAGGCCTGGAAAACGCTGATGATTTGATTGCTGATTTAGATCAGGCGCTTAGTGCCTGATTAGAGGGATAAGGGAATGTCATACGCCACTGTTCTAAAATGTAGAAAATGCGGGCAGGAATATCCGATACAACCGGTTAATCTTTGTGATTCCTGCCTCAGTCCTCTTGAGGTAACCTATGACTATGAGGTTATGGCCAAGAATGTCAACCGGAAAAGTATTGCCCGCGGGCCGTATAGTATGTGGCGTTATCGTGATCTTCTTCCCATAACCGGTGAACCGATAGATATAGGCAGCGGTTTTACCCCGTTGGTCAAAGCCACAAATCTAGGACGTGAACTGGGGATGGACGAGCTTTATATCAAGAATGACTGCGTTAATCCAACATATTCCTTCAAGGACAGGCCGGTCTCGGCGGCCGTAACCAAGGCACGAGAGTTCGGCTTTGAAGCTATTGCCTGTGCCTCAACCGGTAATCTGGCTGCCAGTGTTGCCGGTCATGCTGCTAAGGCAAACATGAAGGCCTATGTTTTCATTCCTTCGGACACGGAAAAAGGTAAACTGGTGGGGGCGGCAATCTATGATCCAGTTCTGGTGGTGGTGGAGGGGCATTATGATGATGTTAACCGACTCTGCACCACGTTGTCTCAGCGATACAACTGGGGTTTCATCAATATTAACCTCAGACCATATTATGCCGAAGGCAGTAAGACCCTGAGTTATGAAGTAGCCGAGCAGTTGGGGTGGCGTTCCCCTGACTGCGTGTTGCACCCTGCAGGTTCCGGACTCAGTTTTACCCGAATATGGAAAGGGCTGGGTGAGTTTGCCAGCCTGGGTTTAATTGAGCCGGTTAATACCCGCATGTATCTGGCTCAGGCTACGGGTTGTTCCCCTATTGTCGATGCTTTTAATGCCGGGGTCACGCACATTAATCCGGTCGTGCCCAATACTATTGCTAAATCCATTGCTTTGGGCAATCCGGCTGATGGTTACGACGCTCTAAAGATAGTCAGAGAAACCGGAGGTGCCGCCTGTGCCGCCAGCGATGAGGAACTCATCGAAGGTATGAAGCTGCTGGCTCAGACTGAGGGTATCTTCACCGAAGCCACCGGTGGCGTAGTAATTGCTTCCCTCAAAAAGCTGGCTGCTTCTGGAATGATCAAGAAGGACGATCTCACGGTTGCCTTTATCACCGGAGCGGGACCGAGAACCCAGGAGACTGTCTCTGATGTGGTTCAGCCGTATACCGTTCTGCCCACCGTCGAGTCGTTTGAAAAGGTACTCGGTGCCCAGCTTTGAGGGCGGTATTTTCAGGCTGATAATTTGGATCTTAAGAAGGATAAAAGGGGGCTGAGATGGTTAAGAAACAGGTAATGTTCACCTTTCCTGAGGAGTTGATCAAGGAGCCTATCATTTACAATCTTGTTAACCAGTTTAAGGTAGTGCCCAGTATCCGCCGAGCTGATGTGACAGAACATAAAGGCTGGGTGGTACTCGAACTGGAGGGGGACGAGCAGGACATAGAGCAGGGCTTGGCCTGGGTGACCAGCCGGGGCGTCAGGATTGATCCTGTAGTCGGGGACATTGTCGATGGGTAGAAAATAGAATGAGGTGTAATGTCTAATGAAACGAATTTACCTTGACTATGCTGCAACCACACCAACCGATCCTGAGGTAGTAAAAGCAATGCTGCCATATTTTACCGATTCTTTCGGCAATCCCTCCAGTATCTACTCCTATGGTCAGGAAAATAAAGGGGCTGTCTCGGAGTCGCGGACCAAGGTTGCTACCCTTATCGGCGCCCGTGACGAGGAGATCGTCTTTACCGGCGGTGGGACTGAAGCGGACAATGCCGCCCTCCAGGGAGTAGCCTTCGCCAACCAGTCCAAGGGGAATCACATAATTACCAGCTCTATTGAGCACCACGCAGTCATTGAGACCTGCGAATTCTTGGATAAATGGGGCTTCAGCACTACTTATCTATCAGTGGATGAACATGGACTGACGGACCCTGATGAATTCAGAAATGCTATTACCGATAAAACTATCCTGATTTCCGTCATGTTGGCTAATAATGAGGTAGGTACGGTAGAACCGATTGCCGAGCTGGCTGGGATTGCCAGAAAGGCGGGGATCCTTTTTCACACCGATGCCGTGCAGGCGGTAGGTCATATCCCGGTTGACGTAAACGCACTCGGTGTAGATTTACTCTCCATATCCGCTCACAAACTTAACGGTCCCAAAGGGGTGGGTGCCTTGTACATCAGAAAAGGGACCCGGCTGATTCCTTTCATGCACGGTGGGGGACAGGAGGGCAGACGGCGGGCCGGTACGGAGAATGTCCCCGGCATTGTCGGCTTTGGCCGGGCCGCAGAGCTTGCCGGGCAGGAACTGGACCAGGAAGCAGAGCGGCTGACCAACCTGCGGGAACGACTCATCAGCGGGCTGCAGGAGCGTATTGACCACATTCGTCTTAACGGTCACCCGGTGAACCGGCTGCCGAATAACGTTAACATAAGTGTTGAGTATGTTGAGGGAGAGTCGATGCTCTTGAATCTTGACTTGGAAGGTATCTGTGCCTCCAGTGGCTCAGCCTGCACTTCGGGAAGCCTGGAGCCGTCTCACGTCTGCCTGGCGATGGGGCTCCCCCATGAACAGGCCCACGGTTCTTTGAGACTTACCCTGGGTAAGTGGACCGAGGAACAGGATATAGAACGGGTCTTGGAGGTACTTCCCGGAATTGTCGCCAAGCTGAGAGCTATGTCTCCCCTTCTGAAAAGCAAAAGATAGGAAAAGAAAAAAAGAGTGATGTGAGCACACTGTACAGCGAAAAAATGATGGAGTACTTCAGAAACCCGAGGAATGTCGGTGACATGGAAAATCCGGATGGCATCGGGCATGTCGGGAACGTGGTGTGCGGTGATATCATGGAACTCTATATCCGGGTGGAAGACAACATCATCACCGAGGTCAGATTCAAGACCTTTGGCTGCGGCGCTGCCATAACCACAAGTTCTATGGTCACCGAAATGGTAAAAGATAAGACCATAGAAGAGGCCCTGGAATATCCAATAAGGCGGTAGCTGAAGCCCTGGACGGACTGCCGCCGATCAAGATGCACTGCTCCGTTCTGGCTGAAGAGGCACTAAGGTCAACCATTGATGACTACCGGAGCAAGTCGTAAAAGAAGTAATTCGCAAATTGAACAACCCGGGAGCCAGGGGAAATATCCCATTTGTCGAGTGGAACAGGGTAGCCAAAAGATCTTCGGAAGAAAGATTCTTAAATGACGGCAATGCCGTAGGAGATGTAATCAGATGAGGCAACAGGCTGGCCAGCACGGACACGGAAACGGTACCGCTCGGCGCCGGATGAAGATTATCGTTGTCATTGTCTTTGCCATCATGGTGGCTGAGATCATCGGTGGTCTGCTCAGCAACAGTCTGGCTTTGCTCGGAGATGCCGGGCACATGCTCGTTGACGGCCTGGCCTTGAGTTTGAGCCTGTTTGCTATGACCATGGCGGCCAGACCGGCCACGGTCAGTAAGACCTACGGCTATCACCGTGTAGAGATCATGGCGGCCCTGGCTAACGGCACTCTCCTGATTCTAGTCGCTGCTTATATTTTCTATGAAGCTTACCAGAGATTCCTGGATCCCCCCCTTGTCCGGGCTCCCATTATGCTGGTGGTCGCCGGCATCGGTCTGACGGCCAATCTCATCGGGATATTCCTGCTGAAAGGCGTAAGCCACGGCAGTCTGAACATCAAGGCCGCTTTTTGGCACATTCTCGGTGACACCATATCTT
>Ga0187827_10008843_pt1 | contig 10808 bp, 7 predicted proteins | sample ETNtaG_39_FD_167969 | JGI IMG/M metagenome (GOLD analysis project Ga0187827, IMG submission 167969) | Marine microbial and viral communities from oxygen minimum zone, Eastern Pacific Ocean - ETNP2014_SV_150_PacBio MetaG (Illumina Assembly) | ecosystem: Environmental > Aquatic > Marine > Hypoxic... | reverse complement strand
GCCTGTTGCCAATGGGGTGCTTCTATGACGTAGGTGTCAACTGCGATTTTGAATGCATCGTCAAGGGTGAGACCCTTATGTGCGCCCAGGAGTTGCAATGCACGCTGTCCCCGAGCGTTGGTGCGGTTGGGAGGGGAGTTATAAATATAGCTGGCATAATGTTCAGCTTGCAGGGGGCTGTTGGGCATCATTGTGCCGGGCGAGATGTTGCAGTTTTGCATGTATCCCACACCGGGGTTGAGTATTTGAACCAGATCGGATAGCGGGTGAATGCCCTGCCATTCTGATTTGGAGGTCCAGCCGGGTACGGGGCGATCCCATCGGTAGCCTTCGGGACGCACAGGAACGCGCCCCCCTCTAATGTAGTAGGTATTGCCGTGAATGTCGGCATACATAATGTTTTGAGGCAATATCTGATTTTCTCCTAATGCCTGGAGAAATTCGCCTAGATTTTGAGATAGGATGATTTTGAGCAACTGGTCTACAAAACCTACTTGCTCATCGTATGCTGTTTTGGCCACAAAGGCCCGGTTTTCAAGCCGTTTGACAATTGGGCCATGGTGGGTGCGCTCAATGGTACGAGCTTCTTTTTTTCTGCCTTCGGGACCGCGTACTTCAATTTCGATCTTTTGGGTGCGTATTTCTCGCCAATCGCCGTCGTAGAAATATTGTCGTGGGTTGTCTGGGTTAATTTTTTCTTCGTAAATATCTGCACAGTCGGGGCCACCCGTAGTGGCGGCAATGGAAAATGTGTTGGTATGGCCCAGCACCATAAAAGGAGTGCCGATAATGGAAAAACCGTAAAAGTTGAGGTCACCGCCGTGTACATGAGATTCATAAAAGCGGTTGGCCGGTGTCCAGGTCAGGTGCGGGTCTATAAGCGCAATGGTGCCACCTTCAGCCGATCTGCTCTTGCTGACGACCCATTGGTTTGATCCGCGACCATCACTTATGTGCGAACCGGTTCGCTTGAGATCTCCAAGTGCTTGTCCCCAGGGCCAATCCCAAATGAAGCTGCGGTAGAGTGCAACAACGTGATAGGGCTTTGGGGGTGTTGCCCATTCGGGCATTTCTTCTGGATGTGTTTTGATATAGTCGAGGATGCCACGTGTGTAGAATTCGATGAGTCGGCGGGTGCGAGGTGCGAGGTCGGGATAACGTGAATGGGATAATTCAGGATGGCGGGCGAGGTGGGTTTGGTGGTCTTCTTGTAACCATTTGGGACCAAATGCGCGCGCAGCAGTGCCCTGTACGATGGTGTAAAGGGTGAGAATGTCGTCGAGGCGATCTTCGGCCTGGGTATAGCCGTGACCATATGCTGCGGCTTCTTCTGTGTCGCCATAAATGTGCGGAACGCCCCAGGCATCGCGAAAAATGGCCACCTCACCGGGTGAGTCTGCGGCGTGGAGCAAGGTGGCAGTGGTCAGGATGCCAATAGTATAAAAAAAGAAGCGCATGGTTATCTCAGGTGTGCAAATATGCAAAGAGCGTGGCGATGAGGTTGTCAAAGACACTGAGGCGACACACTTCGTAGCCGTGGGAGTTTTCGCGCGGATAACCAACCGTTGCTGCACGCGGTGCGTGACCGGCATTGAGAACACCCGATGCGTCGGATGCTGCGCGGTCGTATACGGCATATTGGAGCTGGGTGCCTGCGCGGTTGGCTGCCGCCGATAAGTCGGCAATGAGGCGCTGGTCAAAGTGGATTTGGCTGTCTCTGGACCATATTGCTGGACGACCGTCGAGTTGTAGTTGCTGGTTGCGTGGCATGGGTGATGAGTCTATGGCAATGAAGATTTCAACCGGATTTCGGGCAGACCAGCCGCGTGCTCCAATCAAACCTGTTTCTTCCTGAACGAGGAAGCAGAGGTTCACGGTGCGATCTGGAATGGTTTTTTTATGTGAAATGCGTTCGAGCAGGCGCAGCAATGTGAGGGTGCCGCCGCGGTTGTCAAAGAGCCATGCCGATATGAGGGGGTCATCGGGTGGACCAAAAAGATGAGGGCCGCGCACACTTGCAGCAGGTACGGCTGTAGAGCCAACACGAACCCCGGCTTTGGATAACTCGTCTGGTGTTAGACCTGTGAGCAAGTGGCAATGAGGCCAGGTGATGCCGCGGTTGCCGGTTGCAAATTGGCTGTTTGGATCGGAAGGGTCTGTGGTGTGGGTGGAGCCAAAACACAAGTGTCCCATGATGGTTTCTGAACCGTCTGTGACGATTTCGACAGGGCATTCACCGAGTTTCCAGGGGTGAAGGCCGCCACTGGGGCGTATCTGGAGGGTGCCGTCGGGGTTGATGACGGTGATGACCATGGCCAGTTCGTCCATGTGACTGGCCAGTGCAATGGGGCCGAGGTCCGGATTTTTGCCTGTGATTTTGACCCAAACGTTGCCTTGTGGATCCTGTTGAGGCGTGTGTCCCTGATCGGTAATATATTGCATGACAACTTCGGCCATGCGTTCTTCACGACCCGATGGTGCAGGTATGCGCAGGAGGTCGGATATAAGGCGCAGGTTGGGATCATTTGTTGGATAAGCCATAGGGGCTAATTTATACTGGTTTCTCGATAAATCTCAAGTGTTTTCTGTGGGGGCGTGCAACAAAAAATCCCCTTTCCCATTACAGGGAAAGGGGATCGTTCATTTGCTTTGGAAATCAGACTGCCTGAGTGTGTACTAAGGCAACCAAATCTTCAGATCTGAGTGGTTTGAGCAAGATGCGGCAAATGTGATAATCGAGCAGTTCTTGTACCATGTCACGGGTGATGTGGGCTGTGAGTATGGCAATGGGGGCACTTACGCCACTTTTGCGCATCGCATCAATCATGTCAAAGCCATCCATTCCGGGAAGCCACAAGTCGGTGAGGATGAGGTCGTAATCATTGAGCATGGTGTCTTCGTAAGCATCGCGGCCATTGTGGAAAGCAGAGACCCTATACCCTTCGCCTGTGAGGCGTGTGCATAATTCTTCGCAGAGTTCTATGTCGGTTTCTACAAAAAGGATATGTGGTGGGCTTTTGGGTTCGGGAGTTGAAAATGGTGATTGATGTACTTGGGGTGGATCGGGTATAGAGGCAGCGGGTTCTTCAACGGGCGGAAGTGCCGGAGGAAAATCGGGAATAGAGAGGTCGTCGGCAACAGTTTCGAGCAGATCGCTTTCTGTTGGCAATATAGGTTCGGCAAATGGATCGTCGGGAATGTCGTCTTGAACGGGCGCTTCGATATGTGAAGTGATTCCCCGGGGTTTTGACAGAGATTCGACCGCTTTGATGAGTTCTGTGTAGTCAAATGGCGAGGGCAGTAAGTAATCGACGGTGCCTTCAGAAAACCCTGCTGGTGCGTCTCCGGTTGCATGGGGTGCTGTGCCAATGATTGGGGAGCGAACGCCGTATTTTTTCATGCGTTCGACCAATTGGCCACCAGTCAGGCTGCCGTTGAGGGCGTGGTTGACAATGATGATATGGAAGTGATCGGAGAGGGCTTTGCCCAATGCACGGTGGCCATCTTGTGCTTGTGTAACGGCGTATCCCAAATCTTGCAGCATTTCTCGAATGACGTCGAGGATCAGTTCGTTGCGGTGTACGACCAATATCTTTCCCTGCATCTCCCACTCCTTGGTTCAGCCGCGTGTCTAACATAAGGGTCTCGCATCTCGAGCTGCTTCCCGCGATGTTCGGGCAGTGGCTCGGGGCGCGTGGCTCGCGACTCGTGACTGTTTTTAAGTTTCTTCTTTGAAGCTGTCGAGTACACGGCCCAGGCGATTGTAGTCGTCGTTGAGGCTGCGTGTTTTTACGGTTTGGCCGTTTTGGTTGTTCTGATTATTGGGTGTATAGGTCAGCCGTTTTTTGAAGGATGTGAGGCGGGTTTTGAAACCCTCTGTCCAGGATGTTTCTTCTGCTTTTGGTTTGGGTGCTTCGGGAAGATAAACTGTAGGCGAAACTCGAGCAGGGACAGTTTGTGTAGCCAGCCCTTCAAATGCCAATGCTGGGGTGGGTTGGAGAGCCTGTTCTGTTTGTTTGTTTTTGCGGGTTAAGCCTGTGATGGTGAAGTAGGCGATGGCGCCGCAGATGTCTAAGATGATGATGATTTCGAGTGCTGTGGTGAGAAAGCCAGGTAACATGACGAGGCTCCTTTAGCTCTTTTCTGGTCGTGGGGAAAAGGCGTGTGATACCGATTGATTTGTAGGGCTTGTCTTTCGTCCGTGAAAGAGCTTTGCTTCGTCCGTGAAGTGCTGTGTTGCTTTTTTAGCTGTGTACCCGGCGCAGAACCATTCTGACTCGGGCGGCAAGCACGTCGAGGTCAACGGGCTTGTTGAGGTAATCGTCGGCGCCGTATTCGATGCCGCGTACTGTGTCGGACGATCCGGTGAGGAACGCGGTGATCATGATGATGGGCATGTGCGCCGTGGTGGGGTCTGCTTTGAGTCGTTGGCAGACCTGGTAACCGTCGAGGCGAGGCAGGCGAAGGTCGAGTAAGACGATGTTGGGTTGTTCGATTCGCGCTATGTCGAGGGCTTCTTGCCCATCGGCTGCTTGTGCGACTGCATAACCTGCGTTTTCAAAAAATTCGGCCCAGGTTTCGCGGGTGGCGTCTTCGTCTTCGACGATTAAGATTTTTTCGGGTCCGGTTTGTGTTTCTTCTTCTATTGTTTCGAGTTGGACTGCAATTTGTGCCAGTGATAATCCCTGGCGCACTTGCATGTCTTTGATCAGCTGTTTTTTGGCTACGACGTCATCTACGTGGAACAGGTCTTTGTTGCCGACTTTGTCGGCGACTTTGAGGATGCCGTAGTTTTTGTACTTTCTTATAGATTCGACAGATTTCTCGAAAATTTTAGCAACTTCATCAATTCCGACGAGTTTTTGTTCGTCGCTCATTGGAAGTCCTCCGGAGTAGTAAGTGGTGTTGCAATTGGTCGCTAGCGTTAATCATAATATATGATATGATACCAAGTTGTGTCAAGTAATTTTTTCTGGTTTTATGTGGAAAAAATATTAAAACCTTTAAAAACAATTGTTTAAAATATGAAAAAAATTCAGGGTGACGTGGAAAAATTGACCTATATGGGTAATTTAACATACTAAGTAGTATTAAGTATGATGTGTGGGGAGTAGAATTTGGGGCATAGGAAGAGTTGATTTGTGAGAAAAAATAAAAAATGGGGATGGGTGGGCAACGGGGTTGGGTGGTATTTCTTTTCTTTTTTTCTTGGGGCGCCTCCGGCGGCCCTCTTTTTTATGAAAGAGGGGCAAAAAGTCGCTCGCTCAAGCGCAGCGAAGAGTCTCAGCAGTGAAAGCAATAAGCCCTTCCGCCAGCAAGCCCAACCGGGAAGACTCAACATTCTAATATGCAATCAAAGCGCCTCATATCTCACATCCACGATTTTACCTGTTTTCGCCGCTTCCTTAATTGCTTCGTAAAGAACAAGGCTTTTGTAGCTTTCGTAGATGTTGGAGCGGGTGGTGCGGTTTTCGGTAAGGGCGGTGAAGAAGTCGATGAGTTCGGCGAGGTGGCCAGTGTCGTGGCCGCTGTCGCCTGAGCTAGTGAAGGTGGGGGGTTCGCGCCATTCACAGGGCTTTTGGTTTTCAGTGATTTTCCATACTGAGGAGTTGTGGATGGTCATGAAGTTGCCACCTTTGAGGGTGATTTCGATTTCTTCGGTAGGGATGCGGAAGGAGCGACCGCAGGCAAGGGTGAGGGTGCCTACTGCGCCGGAGGTGAATTCGAGGCTTACGGCGTAGGCGTCGAGGCCTTTGGAGAAGGCGAAGACGCGGGCGATGTCACCGAAGAGATAACCGACCAGGTCGATGATGTGGATGCAGAAGTCGAGGAGGAAGGATGTGCGGGGGGAGTCGTTTTTGTATTGGGCAGAGCAGTAGTCGATGGAGATGCTGTAGCGGTCTTCGAGGGGGAATTTGGACAGCCACTCAATGGCTCGGTTTGCGGCTTCGGTGTAACGTTTTTTGAAGGCGGTGGTGCATAGGATGCCTTTTTCGTGGGCTTTTTGCGCTACGGCAAAGGCGGCTTCGGCTGAGGGAGCGGGTGGTTTTTCGGTGTAGACGGGCAGACCCAGGTCGAGTACCTGGGGGGCGAGTTTGGCATGGGCTTCGGGGCCAATGCAGATGATGACGCCGTCGGGAGATTCTGTGGCGATCATTTCTTTGAAGTCGGTGTAGACGTTGCCGCCAAAGCGACGGGCATTGCGTTTGGCCTTTTGGCGGTCGAGATCGCAGATGCCTACCAAGTTGCCACCGGCTGCGCCAATGTTGGGGTAAATGCGTTTGGTCGAGAGATTGCCTGCGCCGATGATAGCGATTTTGGGTTCGGACATGGGGTTTTCTCCATAAATTTCTGAATTTCGATTTTGACTCGCGACCCGTGACCCGTGACCCGTGACTCGCGACTCGTGACATTTTTATTATGAAGCTTTTTTCCTATTTCGCACGTCCAATATATGATGTAAATTGCCAGGTGAAACCACAAAGTTGATGCCTTTCTTGTGAGAGATACATGAATCGTAATTCTGAATCTTCACTTTTGCCGCGGATTTCCGTTCATCGGCCTGTGACCGTTACCATGTGTTTGGTGGCGCTGTTGGTGGTGGGCGTGATGGCTTATGCGCGGATTCCGATCAAGATGTTTCCGTCGGGGTTTTCGCCGCCATTTTTATATGTGTCCATCACCTATCCAAATTCGACACCACGTGAGTCTGAGCGTGAGATTGCGCGGCCGCTTGAAGAAACTTTGAAAATGATCAAAGGAATTGAGAGGGTGCGTACCTATAGCAGCACACGGGGTGTGAGCGCGCCAATTAGTTTCCGGCAAGGGGTAGATATGGATTTGGCCTATAACCTGTTGATGGATGGGTTAGAGCGGCTGAAGCCACAATTGCCAGAAGAGGCGCAAGATCGGGTGCGATTGTATAAGTTTAATCCCGACAATATTATTACAATGTGGATTACATTGACGATGCCTGAAGGGGTTGCAGATCCTTACCGTTTTATGGAAACCCATATTACCCGACCGCTTGAACGCGTGGATGGGGTTGGCAATGTGGAATTGTTTGGGGTGTATCAAAAGGAAGTGATGGTTCAAGTAGATCAGGCGCGGTTATCGGCGCGAGGGGTTGGCATTTATGATATGGTGCAGACCTTGCAGTCTGACAATTTTGCGCTTGCCGGAGGGTATGTGCGCGAGGGCGGAAAGAAATTTTTCGTTCGGTCGCTGGCGCGGTATGAAACACTGGAGGAAATTCGGGGGCTTGTGATCAGGACGGAAAGTGGTGAAGTTCCGCTGCACGAAGTGGCCGACGTAATTTACGATGTGCCGCCCCAAAGACGTATTGAGCGCATTGATGGGCAGCCGGGTGTGTCGCTTGGGATTTTTGTGGAGTCGGGTGCCAATATTGTTGAGACCTGTGATCAGGTCGTTGAGGCATTGCATGAGATTGAGAAAGATTCGAAAACGGGTTTTCTTACATTTGATGTGTTGTTTAATCAGGGTGCAGAAATTCGCAATCAGGTCGGCAATTTGCAAAGCACAGCGCTTTGGGGCGGTTTGTTTGCCGCGATGATTTTGTTTTTTTATTTACGCACATTTCGCATGACGGCCATTATTACGTTGTCGATTCCTCTTTGTGTGATGATGACCGTAACTGTGATGTATTTTATTGGGTGGTCACTCAATGTGATTACGATGATGGGCTTGATGGTGGGGGTGGGGTTGGTGGTGGATAATGCGATTGTGATTTTGGAGAATATCTATCGGTTTCGCGCAAAAGGGGATGAGCCAGAACATGCTTCTGTTGCTGGTGCCAGTGAGGTGGGGTTGGCCATTACGATGGCAACGTTGACGACGGTGGTGGTGTTTTTGCCGCTGATGGTTATGGCCGGTGGCACTGCGACCTTTTTTATGGTGCGCATTGGGCTGCCGGTGGTCATTGGGTTGACTGGGTCGCTCTTTGTAGCATTGTTGTTTATTCCGTTAGCGGCTATGCGGTTTGGAGGATCGAAACTTAAGAAGGACCCAAAATCGATTGCCTGGACACGGCGAATTTACGGTCGAATGTTAAATTGGACTTTGACGCATCGCCGCGATGCATTGCTCATTGTTCTGGGTTTGTTGATGACTATTGGCATTCCCGTGAATGGCGTGAAACGAAGTGATGGTGGAGGCGATAGAGATCTGGACGTTTGGATGCAAATGCCCAAGCACTTTGATCTTGAAAAGACGATGGAATTAACCCGAGAAGTAGAAGATTCTTTGCAAGCCCACAGAGCAGAATATGGCATTCGCACTATGCGGACCCGTACTTATAAACGAGAGAGTAATATTGAACTGTATTTGGAAGAAGACCCCAATCAGGATTGGTGGTATTATGCGTATAAGAATTTTCGAGAGAAGATTGGGGTGCCTATTGATGCTCACAAAGACATGAAGGCGGTGGCAGAAGTGCTCAATAAAAAGCTTCCGAGATTTGTTGGGGTGCGCACACGCATTCAGGGCATTCGCAACAGCGGTGGTGGAGATCCAAGTGTTTCGGTGGGCATTAAGGGTGATGATATTGATGTGTTGGCACAGTTAGCTGAAGAAGCCGAACGTCGTGTTCGTTCGATTCCATCGGTGATCAGTATTGAAAGCGATTTGGAACGTGCCGATGATGAAGTGCGTGTGCACATTGATCGAGATCGCGCACAGCGGTATGGGGTTTCTCCGCGACAGGTCGGGCAGACGATTGCTTTTGCACTGCAAGGGGTGAGTTTGCCTCGTTTTCACGATGAACAGCGCGAGGTGGAAACGCGGCTTTATTTACAAGAAAGTGATCGTGCAACATTGCAGCAGTTGCAGAATTTTTCGGTGGCCACACAAGACGGTGGAGATGTGCCACTGGCAGAGCTTGCTCGCGTTCGATATGCGCAAGGCAGTGGCACCATTCGCCGTGAAGATGGCAGGAGCCGCATCTGGTTGCGTGTGTATACAACCAAGGCTGATATCAAAGGGCTTTATGCCGAAATTGATCGCGTGATGGATGGTTTTGCGATGCCACGCGGATATGAATGGGATAAGGGCGAGTCGTATAGTACTTTGCAAGAAGAAGATGATACAATGATATTTGCTGGCATTATGGCCATTACGTGTGTGTTTTTGCTGATGGGTGTGTTGTTCGAGTCGTTTGTTTTGCCTTTTTCTGTTTTGCTTTCGGTGCCGCTGGCATTTTTGGGGGTTTACTGGACGTTGTACATTACCGGCACACCGATGAATGTTATGGCGATGATTGGCATTATTGTATTGATTGGCGTGGTGGTGAACAATGCGATTGTGCTGGTTGATATGGTGAACCGTTTGCGAGCAGATGGGATGGATCGTACGGCAGCAATTTTAGAAGCGGGGGCGAATCGGTTTCGGCCTATTTTGATGACGACGTTTACGACCGTATTTGGTTTGTTGCCCATGGCTTTGGGCAATAGCAATATGTTTGGAACACCGTATTATCCAATGGGGCGAACGATGATGGGCGGGCTTATTTCATCCACTTTTTTGACGCTGGTTGTGGTGCCATTGTTTTACACGTTTTTAGATGATTTGCGTATGCTTCTCCAGCGTGTGACTTCTGGGGCTTTTTCGCGAAGAACAGATGATGGTGTAAGTCCAGAACCTGTTCCGGCCGATGATTGATATGAATAAAAAACCTTCATTACTTCCGCGTATTTCCGTGAATCGCCCGGTGACGGTAACGATGTGCCTGGTGGCGTTGCTCGTGGTTGGAATTGTTGCCTATTTTCGAGTGCCGGTGAAGTTATTCCCTTCGGGATTCACACCAACATTTTTATATATGTTTATTGGATACAACCATCGCAATGCCTCGCCCCAGGAGGCAGAGCAGCAGATTGCTCGGCCGTTGGAGGAGCAATTGCGCACGGTGAAGGGCATTAAGCGCATTCGCACCTATAGTGGTTCTTTTGGGGTGGACGCGCCTATTGAATTTCAGGCAGATACGGATATGGATCTGGCCTATAACCAGGTTATAGATCGCCTTGAACGGCTCAAATTAGAATTGCCAGAGGAAGTTCGTGATAATGTGCGCGTGTATAAGTTTAATTCGGATAGTTGGGAAATTATGTGGATGGGGCTTTCGAGAGACACGTCTATTGTTGATCCGTATCAGTTTTTAAATCTTCATGTGCAGCGCCGTTTAGAGCGAGTTGATGGCGTGGGGCGAGTTAATTTTTGGGGGGTAGATGAAAAGGAAGTGATGATTGAACTCAACTACGAGCGATTATCTGCTCGTGGCGTTGATGTGGGAACGATGGTGCAGGCGTTGCAGACAGACAATTTTGCGCTTTCGGCCGGGTATGTGCGCGAAGGGGGTAAGCAGTTTTATGTTCGGTCATTGGCCAGGTACCAAAGTTTGGATGAAATCAAGGATATTTTGCTTCACACACCCAACGGCGATGTGCGTTTGGGCGATGTGTCCGATGTGATTTATGACGTGCCAGAACGATCCTGGTATCAGCGCATTGATGGCCAGGTTGCAGTATCGGTGGGTGTGTTTCAGGAGTCGGGTGCCAATATTGTTGAAGTGGGTGACCAGGTGGTGGCGACTTTGCAGGAGATTGAAAATGATCCACGGGTGGACGGGCGAATCAAGTTCAATGTGTTTTTTAATCAGGGCGAATTTATTCAAAAAAAATGGGCCCGAATTTGTGGGTGTTAGAGTCTCTATTCACGGGCAAAGCAGTGGGGGAGGCGATCCTTCGGTGTCGTTGAATATTTATGGGGACGATGTCGATAAGTTGGCCGATTTGATA